>Ga0209542_10006191_pt1 | contig 23385 bp, 25 predicted proteins | sample RifCSPhighO2_01_FD_184028 | JGI IMG/M metagenome (GOLD analysis project Ga0209542, IMG submission 184028) | Soil microbial communities from Rifle, Colorado - Rifle CSP2_plank highO2_0.1 (SPAdes) (version 2) | ecosystem: Environmental > Terrestrial > Deep subsurface > Rock core/Sediment ... | reverse complement strand
CAAGCCAACCTGGTATTCCGGAGGACATGGTTTTTACATCGCAGGATATGTATAATAAAAACCATGTCCTCCGGAATACCAGGTTGGCTTGTAATCCGGATTAATTATTTTTAACTGTTCCATAAATTCATCCTGAAGTCCCAAGGCAATTGCGTAAGGAATATATTTTTCGACTGCGATTAAATTTTTTGTTTGAAATTTATGATACCGGGTCATGGCTTTTAAGAAAATTTTTAAGCCGTCAACTGCAAAATCAACTTTATCCCCTTCGGGAGTCCTGCCGTTTAATTTCCTTGACAGGAATATTAGTACCGGCCCTAAAATTATGTTTCCCAGGACAAGCGTTATTATTCCCAAAACTAAAAGTAAAGTCATTTGGGTTTTTGGATTTTTGGTATAAAGCTTTTTGACAACTAAAGATTCAAACGCCTCTTTTTCCAGCTTGGAAAAAGTCAGATAAAAATCCGTTTTTAAATCTTCCAACTTAACACTTTCACTGCTTTCAAAAAGTTTTTGCATTAGAGTTTTTTCAAATTCGTCCAAACCTTCATTATTTTTAATCTTGACCAGCTTATAATCGGTCTTATCCGGCATTAAGCTTCTTTTTTCTTTTACTTCCTCAATTTTCAGATATTTTTTTATCGCCAGGTTAAATATTGAGGCAACCACGTCATTTTTTTCCAATTTTGCGTTATCAATAATCCCCGCCTCCGCCGGGGAAATATTCTTAGGGATATCAAAATTAACTGCAGGCTTGCCAAATCTTTGCTTTGATCTCTTCCTTAAATACCAGAATACCAGATAGGGCGCGACTAAAAGATTTAAACCTAATACCACAGGAATATAGATTTTTAAAAGCATTAGAAAATCCGGGTCAAAAACTGGCTCGGATTTTTGTAAAACGGATTTAGGAAAAGTGTTAACAGGAAATTTTGTAACCGCAGTCATCCCCTGATAGGCATCTATGGCCGTGGTCGATGTTATTAGATTTTCTTTTACCGCGCAGTCCTTTAATTTAGAACTGACGGGACCGGTATAACAAACACTTTCCAGTGGGGCTATTCCAAAATCGGTTTGAATCTGATAAGAAACTTTTTCTATCGGAATTTGCCAGTTGTTGCCGGTAATATTCCAATAAATCTCGTCATGGTCCGCATAATTACTCCCGATTCCGTTTTTAACTTTGTATATAATAATGTAGTTATGCGGCCCGGTTATTGTTTTATCAGGATCGCCGATTTTCACTTCTGTTTCTTTTGAGCGCTCAACTACCTGATAATTTTCCTGATCACCGTCCCTTTTTACGGTTTGAAAATCCACTTCAATCACCCGGTACAAATCCCCGACTTTAGAAACTAATGGAATTGTCCGGAAAATTCCGTGACGATTCTCCTGGCCAAAATCGTATTCAATGCTCTCTTTGACCGTCATTGAACCGTCTTCATGGGCGGTTATATTAACATCAAAGGTATTAATTTTTTCCTGGGCAAAAACAGCTTTCGGGGAAATTAAAACCAAAAACAGTACTAATAAACTGTTCTGTAAAAAAGCTTTCATTAACTGATTCTACTACTTTCTTAATTAACTTTTTCTCTCTTTTTGAATCAGCAGATAAATTATCGGCAATACACCAACTGTATTTATCAGAATAAGCGCAATGAACCAATATTTTTGGTTTAATTTTGCTGCCCGCCAAAGCGCCATTCCTTTCCAAACAATTTCCCATACTGCAAGAAGGGCAAAAATCCATAAATTTTGCTGCAAAAAATTTATATCCAGATTATCACTTCCTCTCTTTTGTCTTTATTAAGTATCCCTCAACAAAAAACAAAACGCCAATCAGTAATAACGGGCCGAATAAACCGATATTAACCGGCAATGGATTCTTAAAAAAGTAAAACATGACGCAGGATAAAAGCATAAAAAGTAATCCGCCTGTTTTTGACCATTTCCAGGCAATTAACAAGATAACAGCCAGGATAAAATTAGGTATTAAATGAATAAAAAATGCTGCAATATAATAACTTATTGTTTGACCGGGAATAAATACATCAAGAGCAAAAATCGCCAGTAATAAAATGTAAATACTTGCCAAAACTCTCGGCAGCCAGAGAAATATTTTATGTTTCATAAACCCCTTTGGTTCTGATTGTTTTCCGGCTTGGATATTGGCTTTGGGATTTAAAATGCAGATCTCTGTACTTTTTAATCTCTTTTGTTAAAAGCCTGCTTCCCAGATGAATACACTCCTTGGCTGTTGCCCCTTTAAAATGGACTTCCAGACTTCTTTTTGGTAACACCAGATCGATAGACCCCTCAAAATGCGCTAAGGCGCTCTTTTTGGCAGTGTAATCTGAAGCTGTGTGGCGGTACTTTCTTTTAGGGTGGTATTTATCATCGTTTTTGCGGATAAACAAATTCATTTGCGGCAGATCTGGTTCAAAATTGGCCAGCAACAGGTTGATTTTGTTTAAAAATTTTTCATAAGCTTTTTTGGAAATTTCATCCATCTCGACATTTCTTAAGGTTAAATTTGCTTTCACAGTTGTTGTTTATCAAAAATCGACAACTTTTGCATTGACGCCTGTCACACTTTTCAAAACTACAGCTGGTGATACCATCACTGCAATTTTTATCAAACTAATGTATTAGTGATTTGTAAAGCGAGGTGAGGAAAATGACTAAGAGGACTGAGGAATTTAAAGTTTCGGGCTCGGATGTAGTCAAAAAAATTAAAGAATTAGTCAAGCAAGGCAACATCCGGAAAATTACTATCAAAGACAAGGAAGGAAAAACATTTGCCGAATTTCCTTTAACTTTGGGCGTGGTGGGAACAGTCATTTTGCCGGTTGTCGCAGCCATCGGTACAATTATTGCTTTGGTCGCCGAATGTACGATCTCGGTTGAGAAAGAGGAAGACGCCAAAGATAAGGAGATAATTGAAAAAGAAGAGCGGGAGGGAAAAGATCCAAAATAATTATACCTTCCTAATATCCTAAGCGGATTTTGAAAGGGGATGAATAGAAAAAATGTCTTGGCTAACAGGTTTTTTAGGACTCATGACGGCCGTTACCTCGGTCCTTTTTGGATACAACACTGACACCGCCGCCCTGCCCGGATTGGGAGATTTTGGCGACCCTTTTTTAGGAGAGAAAACATCTGACGGCTAAATTTGAAGTAGTTCCAAGGCTTTATATACTACGACACCCGGCCAAAAGATAGCCAAGAAAATACCAATCAACCCGTCCATGAAGGAGGAGGCGTGTTGTATAAAATACACCAAGGCGCCCAACATACCCAACCCATAAATGGCACCCGACCCGGCACTGCATTTCATAAAGCCACTCTATACTTAAAGTATTTTCCGGGCAGTGATTTGGGTCACAGCACATCCGGCAAATTATGATTAATATGCAACTATGCTGGGTACCCACCTGGGCACTGAATTAAGTTTAAGGCTGCTTTTTGCCATCTTAGCTGTTTTTGTTTGTCTATTTTTCCTTACTGATACCGCTAATGCTTCCGGAAACCTGAACACGGGTGGAAATATTGTTTTACAAAAAGATGAAATCATCAATAAAGATTATTTTGCGGGCGGTGAAACAGTAACCATAGCGGGAACAATTAACGGTGATGCTTATATCGGAGCGGGAAAAATCATCATTGACGGAACTATCAACGGCGATTTGATAGCCGGCGGCGGGGAAATTATCATCAATGGTGGTGTTTCGGACAATATTAGGGTTGCGGGCGGAAATATTACCGTCTCCGGCAAAGTCGGCCGAAACGCCACTGTCCTGGGGGGCAATATTAACTTTACCAACTCTGCGGAAATTACCGGAAGTCTGGTAACCGGCGCCGGAAATTTGACCGTTTACTCCCCGGTCGCTAAAGACCTCTATTTGGGGGCAGGCGACGTGACTATCGGTAATAAAATTGGCGGGGACATTAATGCCGGTGTCGGCAATTTGACGCTTACCTCAAGCGCCGCGGTTGCCGGAAATTTAAATTACTTGAGTGAGGATCAAGCCCAAATCTTACCCGGAGCTTCCGTTTCAGGCCAATTAATTCACAAGATACCACCAAAAGCAGAACCGGAAATTAGCAAAAAGGACGCTGTCTTATTCTTGAGCGGATTGGCGATATTTATAAAGACAATCAGTTTAATCTCCCTTGCCATAATCGGTTTATTAATAATCAGGTTTTTCCCGAAATTTAGTGATGAAACTGCCAAAGTGATTGAAACTAATTTTTGGACAAATCTGGTGGCCGGACTCCTGGCCCTGTTAGTAGTGCCTGTCACTTTCGTACTTCTACTCATAACAATCATCGGCATGCCCCTGGCATTTTTGCTGCTGTTTGCGTTTGGGTTGGCCACCTATGTTTCAAAAATCTTTGTCTCAATCTGGTTAGGCAATTTTTTGGCCAAAAAACTTAATCAAAAATGGAATTTGTATGTGTCTGCGCTAATTGGGCTGATTTCGCTGACGGTATTAAGCCTAATACCGATTGTCGGCGTGTTGGTCGGAATGGTTGTATTGTTTGTGGGACTTGGCGCGCTGCTAATCAATAAAAGAACTTTTTATCTTAAACTTAAAGGTCAATTATAGTAAGTCACTCCCCTAAATATTTTTTGTAGAACTCAACGGTTTTTTGCATGGCCGGGGCGAAACTCGGGTCGGTTATGTTGTGGCCGCCGGAAGGAAATTCGTTTAATTGGTGGGGTATGGATGTTTTATTTAATATTTCGTTAAGACCGCGGCTGTATCTGATGTCTACCACCTCATCATCTACGGCATGGTCTAACTGTATTGCGCCTTTAAAATCTCCTAAGTAATTTACCGGTATTACCAGTTTCCAAAACCAATTGGCCGGATCAGGATCGCCGTAAAGAGCACGCAATTGGGACCTTTTCCGGGAGCGTTGCGTGTCGGAAGGCTGAGGCTGATAACTTAAATCCCTGAGGCGGTACTGTGATAAATCGGTGTAAGTGTATCCGGCTCCGGCCCATATTACAGCCGCAGGGATATCCGGATTGGCAGCCAGGGAGCGCAGAACAACATTACCCGCCATTGAATGACCCCATAAACCGATTCTTTTAGGATCAATAAGCGGAGCTTGCGGGCTTTCGCTCTTAAACCCGGAGTTTTGCAGCGCCGAGTAAGCATTTAAAGTATCGATTATATAATCGCTAGAGTAATATGCTCCACCCGGCTCGCCTTCCGAATCGCCATTCCCCCGGAGGTCAATTTTAAAAACGACAAAACCGTTTCTGGCCAGATAATCCACATAGGCCACATACCGTTCGGTTGTCTTATATTGGTTTGGCGGAATATATCCATGGATAAAAATAACCGCCGGCCAGCCTGCTGCCGGTTTCTCACCCTTGGGTTCGGTCAATAAACCGTTAATATTCAGTCCGTCAGAACTATAACTTGTCAGGTACGAAATATAATTGCTATTTTCGCTGTATTTTTCGAGGTCCCCCAATCGGCTTTCGTAGGTTTTTTCCCTAAGATAGGGAATAGTCAATTCCTGAAACAAAAAGGGACTGGGAGAAGGCGGAGTCTGTTGGTTCCTTTGAAAAATACTCTCTGAATTTTCTTCCCCCATTCCGCTTTTTATTTGATTATTCAAAAGCACCAGCAAACATATTAATATTGCCAGCAAAACAAATAGTATGACTTTCATCACTAAATTATATCGGATTTACACGCCTTCGAGGCAAGTTAAAAAAAATCCTGCTGCCCAGTTTTCTGATACTGGTATTAGCCGGTCTTTCAATAACAAAATATAATATGATTGCAAGTATGTTGAGCGAAATAAAGAAAACCGGCATGTTCAATCTAAAAAATTGCGGCATTAAATCGGCAAAAATCCCGTCATGTATTAAATAAAACGCATAAGAGCTCTTACCTAATATTTGCATTAGCGGATTTGATAAAAAAAACGAGATAACGGTTTTTTCGGCAATAAGGCCGAGAAAGAAAAAAGCAATTAGAACCGGCAATACCAGATTGTAAATCAACAATCCCTGCGGACTGAAAATACCATAACGGTATTCCGGAGACTGATAATTGCTCACCAGAAGAATTACCAGAACTACCCCTAATAATCCCAAATACGTAACACTCTTACCGGGCAAAGTTATAGGTTTTCTAAGTATCATTAGGGCCAGGAATATACCCACTAAAAATTCAAAGCATCTGCCAAAAAAAGTATAGATAAGCAAGAACAAATGGCTGCTGATAAAATTTTGAAGGTTGTCAATTCTCCCGCCCGTCGTTATTAATATCCCGATTAGAAAAATCAAGAAAAATTGAAGAGCTAAAAACACCCGCCTCTTAGCTAAGACGAAAATAAACGGAGCCAGCAGGTAAAAAACCATCTCAACAGTTAAAGTCCATGTTTGCGGGATGACAATGAATTTATATTCGGAGAAAAGGCCTTTTATAAAACTTAATGATAAAAACCACTCCAGCGGACTGCTTTTTAAGAAAATTAAAGTAGTTAAAGTAACCAGGAAAAACAGCGGGTAAATCCTGGCCAGACGGCTTAGATAATAACTTTTTAGCCACTTTAAGTTTAAGCAGCTACTGCCGTAATACTTGTAAGCTATCAAAAATCCGCTCAACACAAAAAATATCGAAACTCCGCTATGCAACTCGTAAACCCAGGGACACCAGATATTTATCGTGCAACTGGTTCCAAAATAGTGGTGTGCAAAAACCATATAGGCGGCGATGGCCCGGATTCCGGTTAAAGCTGGAAATTCTGCTTTCAAAGTAGTGAGTTGAATTTAAATAGCTAGCCTAAAAAAATCAAGGAGCAGCATCGAACTCATCTTTCTTTACAACAATTCTTAAACTCTCTAGCAAGGCGAATTAAAAATACATTAATTTTCAGTCAGATTGTTACTTGTATTTTAATGGAACTTTTCAATAGTATTAAATCATGACCTCAGCTAAAAAAAGCGGCAAGTTTAAAAAATATATCTTCTGGCTAATTATCTTACTAGTGCTGGCTATATTGCTTGGTGCAAACCTCCAAGTTTCTCAAACCATAAAAGAGCTTTCGGAAGAGGCTATGCCTTCAATCTCCCCGCCCCCAGTAAACCCCTCTCAAGCCTCAGACAGCCAAAAGCCTGAGTTAAACGGCATTTACAAGGGCAATCTGCCCTGCGCCGACTGTGAGGGCATAACCGAGACGCTGATTTTGGCGGAAGACGGCTCTTATATTATAGAGGACATTTACCGGGGGAAATCTGTAAAGCCAATCAGAACCCAGGGAAAATGGTCCCTGGTTAACAAGAATGTTTTAAAGCTTGCTCCCGCTGACGGCACCCAGCCTGAATATTTTCAAATTCCGGACTCGACAACTTTACAAATGCTTGATTCCAATATGCAAAAAATCGACTCACCCTTTGATCAAACCTTAAAAAAGCAGTGATTATGGAAGAAAAACCCCAGCAGAAAATTTTGCGTTCGGTTGAAAATTTAATTAATTCGGACCGGGTTTTAAATTTTTCCGACGGAGTATTTGCTTTTGCAGCAACTTTGTTAGTTTTAAAAATCGACCTGCCCGCATTAAGCCCCGTCGAGATCAATTCCGGGCGACTGTCTCAGGAACTGCTAAATCTCTGGCCCCAATATTTTGCCAATATTGTCAGCTTCCTGATCATCGGCTATTACTGGCTGACCCATCATGCTATTTTTACACTAATTAAGAAATTTGATCCGGTTATAATCTGGCTCAATATTATATTTCTGGTCTTCATTTCATTTGTTCCTTTTCCGGTTGACCTGTTCGGAGATTATAGCAACTCACAGATTATCGTCATTTTTTATTGCGCCAGTTTAGCGGCAGTCGGATTACTCCTTGCCGCGATCTGGCTATACGCTTCAGGTAATCACCGTTTGATTGAAGAGAATTTGAGTGGCCGCCACATTCTGTATTACTCCTGCCGGTTTCTCCTGGCGCCAATAGTTTTCCTTTTATCCATCCCGCTGGTTTTTATAGATCCGTTGGTAGCTAAAATCTCATGGGTTTTTGTTTTAATCGGAATAGTCGTAATTAACCGGGCTTTTAACCTTAAAAAGATCAGTACAATCGACCGGGAAACTATTTAGGGCTGAGCGGTGTAGATAAAGTAACCATTCGCACCGGTTTCAATTTTTTCGGCATCTGTTTTTTTCGAATCCCTGCTCAGTACAGCCGTTCCTGCAATAATCTTACTTCCCTCTTTATATTTGTTGGGTCTAGTAAAGTACAAGGATCTTGAAAAATCTTCCACCGCTCCACCGTCTCCACTGGTCTTGAGTAAATCTTCCGATATTAGCGGGATTAAATTTTCTTTTTTTGATACTTCATCAAGTTTTTTGTAAGCATCTATACCGACAGGCGAATAGAAAATATTATAAGTATCCTGAGCATATCGGAACCAGTAATAATTTAGGAAATCGTAAACATTAAAAAGGGCCAAAAATAACAACAGAACCGTCAATGTTTTAAAAGCATATCCCGTCAGTTTAATCAGTTCGATTATTCCCAATCCGCAAATCAGCGCAAAAAGAGGGGTTAAGAAAACTATTCTGCTGGCCCGGTGGATGGACCCGACAAAAGATATGAAAAAAGGTCCGGCAAAGAAACAAATTGCCAGAAAAATGAAAAACTTATTTTTTAAACTAAATGATTTGAAGAGTCCGTAAATAAATACCGGCAGGGTTATTAAAAGAAACATCCCGTGTCTGCCGGTTGAGTGATGCAAAATAGTATCACCTTTGATAAACAGGAACGATAAGTCAAAATTGGAAATGTAAAAGTAAAAGAAATCATATATCGAATTCGTAGACAGATTTTGTGTACCGTAAACCGCACCGGCGTATTTGTAATCCAAAACCGGTGATATCAAATAAAACGGCGCTATTGAAATTAAAAATAATACCGGGAGTCGGTAATTTTTCAGACTGAATATCCGCCAATCTTTAATTTGAGTAAAAGTAAGATAACCGGCCGTGGCCAATGTCCAGACCGGAGCTGCACTGCGCATTGATTTATGGGCGTAAAAACCGATCCCCAGACTAATTGCCGATAACACTAAAAACTTAACCGACCTGTTTTTTTCAAATTTCAAAAGTCCGATTAACCAGACCAGAATAAAAGGAACGGGCATAATATTATCGAGCGCCAAATGGGAATGGATGAGAATTACAGGAGAGGTAATAAAAACTAAAAGTGCTGCCCAGCCCAATAGCCTGTTTTTAAGATCAACTGCCAGTAAATATATTAACAGACCGGAAACCGCCGCGGCCAGGACGCTGACCAGTTTTAAATTTAGAAGTGACCGGCCAAAAATTTTATAAGAGGCAACCTGCAGGTATTGGGCTACCGGCTGGCGCCAGTCCCGGCCCTGTAAAGACAAAACAAAAACGGGCAGGAATCTGCCATTCTCATCCCTTAGAGTTTGGGATATTAATGAGGCATTGTAACCGAAAGCTGCCTCATCAATAGTCATACCTCTGGGGACTTCTGGCAGTCTGAATGAGAAAAAAAGCAAACAAAAAATAAAAATAATCAGGCAGGCTAAACTTTTTTTTATGGCCATTTGAACTTCATAACATAAAGCCCTCTTCAATTGAAGAGGGCTTTGCTGAAAGGTCCATTCAACAATGAAATCAGCTATTCAACAATTAATTTACCTTTCATCCCCATTGCCCGATGGTTGCCAACAGCACAGTAATACTCAAATGTGCCGGCTTTATCGGCTGTAAAGGTGACAGTTTCCTCGCTTGGTCCTTTAACTTGCGTGGTCGCCACATTAAATTCGTCAATTGCAAAATTGTGAAATCCTTCACTGTTTTTAAATGTGATCTTGACGTTGTCCCCTTTGTTCACCCTAATTTCGGGAATATCAAATTTAAAATTTGACCCGGTTATGGTAAATTCTTTTAAGCCTTGCGCGGCTGTTGAACCGGTTGATTCAACCATTGCCTGAGGAGAAGGACTTACAGCCGCTGATTCACCCGATTCTTCAATTATATTCTCCTTGATCTCTTCAGGATTTATTTGCCCATTCTGACCTTTAAAGAAAAACCAGCCCGCTCCGGCAATAACCACAACTACAATAATCCCTATAACAATATTTTTATTCATAAAATCACCCCGCTTTCCCTGCTACCAATTTACATAAAAGCCCGCCTTGATTCAATACTTACTTTTAAGATAGGATAAAATCTGTGGTGACGTTTTTCGCAGCAGTTTTGCATTTTTTAGCAACACTAAGCATTGATTTAACTTAAATGGGTAGAGTAAAAAACGAGTATTTAAGAAGTTCGCTTTTCGGGTTCGAGGATGCACTCGTTTCGACCACGGGCATGGTTGTTGGAATATCCTTCGGAACCACTAATCTTAAATTCATTCTTTTAGCTGCTTTTGTAACCATCGCAGTCGAAGCTGTCTCTATGGCAGCGGGGGAATTTTTATCGGACGAGGCAGTCCACGAACTGGATAAAAAAACCCAGAAGGATAATACTCTACTCTCAGCTGCCGTCATGTTTCTTTCTTACGGAATCGGCGGTCTTATTCCTGTGATCCCGGTCATTTTCCTGCCCCACACACAGGCTATAATAGCTTCTATACTGTTCGCTTTTACCGGATTGTTTATTCTGGGCTTTGTTAAAGGTAAGATCGTTAAGGTAAATAAAATCAGAAGCGCCATGGAAATGCTGCTGATTGGCGGTATTGCTGCCTTTATCGGTATAATTGTCGGTTTTATATTAAAGATATGAAATTAAATTTACACGAAGACTATATAAGAAGCGCCTTTTTCGGATTGCAGGACGGTCTGGTTTCCACTACCGGGGTTGTTGTCGGAATCAGCGCCGGAGTTGGGGATAAATCAATTGTGCTTCTGGCCAGCTTAGTCGCGGTTACCGTCGAAGCTTCTTCGATGGCTGCGGGACAATATTCATCGGAAAAGGCCGTCCATCAAATGGATAAAACCGGCAGACACAGTGACAGTTTAGTCATGGGTGCCCTGATTATGTTTGTTTCTTACTTGGGAGCCGGAATGATTCCCATCGTGCCGGTTATCATCTTTGGCCCTCCCCTATCATCTTATATTGGTGTCGTGCTCGCATTTTTAGGCTTATTTATTGTCGGATACTTGAGAGGGCGCCTGACGGGAGAAAAGCCCTTAAGGAATGCAATCGAGCTATTTATCATCGGGGGAACTGCCACCACAATCGGTTTGATCGTCGGATATTTTCTTAAAGTTTAATTGACACTTCCGAGCATTTAATAGAATATTACGGTTGTGGGATTTCAAAATGAATCAGCTCCAGGTTCTGTTCGAATTGAACTTCCAATGCTCTCTGTTCCTTCCGGTAGCGCCGAAACACCGACATCCATAAAGGAAGGTAGAAGATATCCTGAGGACTATGTCCGAGGTTATATTCCTTTGGGGCAAGAATTAAAAATTGCTGCTTCCCTTTTAATTCCCCGTTTTGGAAAATCTCCGCGCATCGCCGACTTTAAATTACTTGATGGTTGTCAAATGGACTGCAACTATTGTGATGCAAACATCAGGCGAGGTAACGTCATGACAACAAATGAGGTATTTAGTGTACTGGGTAATTTAAAAGCAGTCGGAATCCAAATGGTTAACTTAACAGGCGGAGAACCTACTTTAAGGCGTGATCTTCCAGAAATTATTAGTTACTCCAGTAATTTAGACTTATTTACGACCTTAAATTCCAATGGCAGAGTGGGGAAAAAAGATATTCCAGATGAAGAGGATTATTCCTATTGGTATACCTTAGCTGAAGCAGGCCTTAAGGGAGTAACTTTCTCTTATGATGGACTACCTCCTAAAAATAATCGGAGAATTTTTCATCTTGCTTCATTTGCTGTTAATAAATTAAAAATCGCTGCCGGAATTAGAATGGTGGTAACAAGTGGCAACTTAGCTCTTATGGAAGAAGCGGGAACAACATCAATGAGAAATAATATTTTATTCCAGGCTGTCCCAGCTATTGCTTTAGGGGGAGAGACCTCCGGAGTTGCGGGGGAAAATGGTTTTTACCCATTAAGTTACGAAGGAAGATTGGAGTTTGCTAAAATTTGCGAGAGACTAGAAAAAGTCCGAGGGCCTTTTGCCAGATTCTTGCGCATTCCTGGCGGTTACATAAAGGAAGTAGTTAAATCTGAGAAAAGTCCACCCTGGCACTGCCAACAACCTTCTTCCCATTGGGTATCGGTTGATGCGCAGGGAAATGTTAGAGTTTGCAACGATGTTTCCCTTGAAAAAAAATATTCATTAAAAGGTAGTGACAATCCACTTTTAAATAGAGAGTTGCATGAAGATATTGAAAAAACTTCTAGGGCTTGCGAAGGTTGTGCTTGGTTATGCCACTGGCAAGAAAATCAACCTCAATGGAAGAGGTCTTTAGAACACATTAGAATGGGAGTAACAGTAGCGGGTCTCACTTAAGCTTGGGCGATTTTTTCGCGGGATTTTATCCACTGGGATTGGAGGCGTTTCAAAGCCAGGATATAAGCGGCTTCCCTTAAGGAAGCTTTATTTTCTGCCGCTATCCTTATAACATCCTCAACCGCTTTCTCCATTTTAGTCTTTAATTTTTTGAGTACCTTTTGTCTGGTCCATTTTTCGTCGTTTATATTTTGGTACCATTCAAAAAAACTGGTCGCCACTCCACCGGAATTTGCCAAAATATCCGGAATTATTATTACCCCTTTATTGCATAAAATCTTATCGGCTTCAAAATCGGTCGGGCCGTTGGCCATCTCTAGAATAATTCTGGCCCTAATATTATAGGCATTTTTACGGGTTATAACTTCCTCAATCGCTGCCGGGACTAAGATATCAACCGGCAGTTCCAAAATCTGTTGTGAATCCACAGTCTCCCCAATCCCCCTAAAATCCCCCACCTCTCTAAACTTCTTCTCGATTGAATCAAAATCTTTAATACCTTCCGCTAAATAAAATCCTCCTCCAACATCCGCAACCGCAACAACCTTAAAACCGAGCTCGCAAAGATATTTGGTTACATTGCTGCCGACATTCCCGAACCCCTGAACTGCCACAGTTAAATTCTTAGGATCCATTTTGAGATGTTTTAAAACTGCTTCCAGAGCATAAGCACCGCCAAGTCCGGTGGCTTCAATCCTACCCTCCGAACCTCCTTCGCTGAGCGGTTTACCGGTAACCACCGCCCTGATAAAATTTTCATCTGTTTTTCGGCTGGAATTATTAAGTTTAAGATATTTTCCGAATTCATCTGAAATCCAGCTCATAATTTGCCCGTTAGTATTAATATCCGGGGCCGGAACGTCCAAATCAGGACTGATAATCGGTGAAATCTTTTGAGTGAAAATCCGGGTTAATTGTTCAAGCTCTTTTGCGCTTAAAAGTTTAGGATCAACAGTAATTCCACCCTTTCCGCCCCCGAAAGGCACATCAACCACCGCATTCTTCATCGTCATCCAAAACGCCAGAGTTTTTACCTCGTCGATATTTACCGACGGATGAAATCTTAATCCCCCCTTGTAAGGCCCCCGGATATTATTATGCTGGACCCGGAATCCTTTGAAAATTTTAATACTCCCGTCATCGGTTTTAAGCGGCAATGAAACCTCAACAATTCTATCCGGCTCTGAAAGCATTGACAACAAAAGAGGGTCAAACTGAATTTTTTTTGCTGTCTCCGATAATAGTTTTTGTGCTTTTTTCCAAATACTTCCGGACGTCATAATTTATTTTCCTTTAAACATAACAATAAGAACCATGAAACATAGGGGGATTTTCTGGGCAGATATTGGGCATTGTTTTTATGACTTTGCAAGTCTTCGACTCCGAGGTCTCTCAGACTCGAGGAGCTTTGCTTATTTGTTTATCGGGTTATTTTACAACCGGTAGCCGGCTTCACCGTGTACTGCCATATCCAGTCCCTGCTTTTCCTCAGCTTTACTGACTCTTAAGTCGCTAAAGTAATTAATAACTTTGAGCAAAATTAGTGTGGCAAAAAAGGCATATCCGGCGGTGATTAATACAGCGCTGATCTGAACCCCAAGCTGAGCCGGATTCCCAAAAAGTAAACCGTTAGCGCCGAGCTCGTTTATGGCCTTTTCGGCAAAAATACCGGTCAAAATTGCACCGGTCACCCCGCCAATACCATGCGCAGCCCAAACATCCAAAGTATCATCAATTGAGGTTTTTGTACTTCTGAAAAATAATGCCAGATAAGTCACCACTCCGGCAATTATTCCGATAGCAATCGCCGCAACCGGACCCACAAATCCGCTGGCCGGAGTAATCGCCACCAGTCCGCAAACAGCACCGGTTACCGTCCCCATAGCCGAAGGTTTTTTGTTTTGCGACCAGGAAAGAGTCATCCATGTCAAGGCAGCTGCCGCAGCAGCTATATTTGTTACTACAAAAGCGCTGGCAGCGAGCGGGCCCGAAGCAAGAGCGCTCCCGGCATTAAACCCAAACCATCCGAACCATAGTAGTGCCGCTCCTAAAATTACAAACGGAACATTATTCGCGCTTGTTGCCGGGTGAGCTGTTTTATGATCTTCCCGGCGTCCAACTAGCCAGGCAGCTGCAATTGCCGAAAACCCGGCGGATATATGGACGACAGTACCCCCGGCAAAATCCAAAGCCCCCTGATTCCTTAAGAAGCCTCCAACTCCCCAGACCCAATGTGCAATCGGATCATAAACCAGCGTTGCCCACAAAAGCGTAAAAATTACCAGGGTTTTAAATTTGATTCTCTCAACAAACGAGCCTATTATTAAGGCCGGGGTGATAATTGCAAACATCCCCTGAAAAACCATAAACACCAGATGAGGTATGGTCGCAGCGTAATCGGCATTAGGAGCGAACCCGACTCCTCTTAGCCCGAAATAGCTTAGATCTCCAATCAGTCCATTTATATCCTTGCCAAAGACTAAGGAATAACCGACTAAAACCCACTGCAGGGTAACAAGCGAAAGAATAACCACCGAGTGCTTTAGAACGCTGATGACGTTTTTGCTCCTGACCATACCGGCATAAAAAAATCCGACCGCCGGGATCATCAACATTACTAATGCAGACGAAACCAGCATCCAGGCGGTATCTCCGGAATCGATCGAAGCCGGATCAAAGCTTCCGGCTGATGCACCGGCAAACGACATGGAAAGAAGACCGACCAAAATTCCCAGAACCAAAAGCCCTATCGAGTGAAGTAGTAAATTCGGTTTTAATAAAGATGCCATGATTAGTTAATAGTTAGCTAGTTAGAGAGACAGCTAGTTAAAAATAAACTCGCTATTTAACTATCTTTTACCTCACAACTCCCTAAAACTCATTCCAAAGTACCTGATTGGTAACTTCGTGGTGATAAATAATTTCCGATTCTTTAACAAAAGTTCCCAAAGCTTTCGGACTTCGATCGGCTGTTGCCTGTTTGTAACTTGCATACTTATCCTTATTTTCAGCGCCAAATATTGCGGTGATAAAGTCGCTCGATTTAAACAACTTAATGGCATCATTAATATTGTCGGGTAGAAATCTGGCTCTTTCTCTTTTTTCTTCATCCTTCTCAAGTTTCACTCCCTCCAATCCCGTCTTAATAATTGTATATAGAACCAAATAGGGATTAGCATCCGGAGCAACTGAGCGGACTTCAATTCTGGCCGTCTTTTCATTACCGACCGGAATTCTGATCATGGACCCCCTATCAATTGGTGAAACTTTAATCTGATTCGGTGCTTCAAAATGGGGATCCAGTCTCCGGTAAGCGTTAACTGAGGAATTCAAAACCAGGCAAATTTCGGGGGCGTGATTTAAGAGCCTTAAGATAAAATCCCAGGCAATTTTTGATAATCCGTCAGTACCTTTGGGATCATAAAAAATATTTTTCCCGTTTTTAGCCAAAGAAAAATTGGTATGCATGCCGGAACCGTTAATACCGACAACCGGCTTAGGAAGAAAAGTCGCGGTCATTTCCATATTGCGGGCGACTTGGCGGCAGACTAATTTATAAAGCTGGATGTTATCGGCAGCCCTGACCACTTCCGAGTAGGAAAAGTTCATTTCAAATTGGCTTGGTGCAACTTCGGGGTGGTCTTTCTCGTTTCTAAAACCCATTGCCCTCTGGGCTTCTGCCGATTTATCGATAAATTGGCGTAGTTTATCAAGAGGCAGGGAATGATAATATCCGCCTGACGAAATTAATTTAAAACTGCCTGTTTGCTTGAAATTTTGCTCAGCCGAAATCCCGTCAACCAAAAATCCTTCAATCTCAGCCGCTGCAAACGCCTGAAGCCCTTCCTTTTTCTTAATTTCCTCAGCCACCATTTTTAGCTGGCCCCGGAAATCCCCGGGATATGGTTTTCTGTCTCTGTCCAAAACACTGGCAAAAAATATTACTTTACCTGGACCGAAAACATCGGAAGGCAAATAACGAATCGAAGACCAGTCAATTTCTAATCTAAGATCGGATTCATGCTGGGCTGAAAAACCACGGATTGAAGAACCGTCAAAAGTTAAATTGGATAAAGATTCAAGCAAAAATTTCTTGTCATAATCCAGCATATGTAACCGGCCTTCAAGATCGGTAAAACAGATTGTGACTGCCTTAATTCTTTTTTCCTTTTTGAGGAACGTAACGTATTCGGTTTCCAGGGCTTTGCCGGTTAGGGTTTCAGCTTTAGTTTTGGCTGTTAAATTCATTTCTTCCAGAGTGTCATAGGGGATTTCTAAAAAGTTTTTGAGAGAAGTTTCGGAAGAATTAGTATTGTTTATTAGCATTTTAGATTAATTCTAATTGAATTTAACCTAAATCTAATACTTTTAATGATAGCTGTCAATATAGTAAATCAATCATTGACACCTTTAGTAAGCTGCTTTATATTTCTGTTATGGCCGAACTTGATCCACGGGTTAAGGGGCGTGAATTATTAAATGGGCTCCGTCAAAGGACTCCTGCTTTGCACCAGGCGTTCGGAGAAACGGGTCTTGATATCATGACAGGACATCTCGCCCATTTAAAAAATCAGGACGTAAGAGAAGTAATTACTCTAATTGGTCTCTCCAGATCTGATTCGTTAGGAAGTAGGTTTGTTGGTGGAATGGAATTAACGAGAGAAACCGAAAAAATTCTTCGAATATTAATTTCATCACCTAATACATACAATCGTCGCGCCAGAAGGCTCAAAATTGACGACATCGAGAAAGCTGTAGGTGAAGGCAGGTTAAGTGTTGATTATAGTAAAGAAATTGCAGCTGCTAGGAGTAGAAGAGCAGCGATTTTAGACGCTGTCACGGACGCCCTCTTAGATTCAATAGCTAGTTAGCAGTACTTTTAACAGCTTTTGAAACATCTTCAACTATTCCCTTATCAAACGGACCCGGGATGATTTTATCAACGGTCGGGTTTTTGACTAAATTGGCTAAAGCATAAGCCGCGGCCAGTTCCATTTCTTTAGTAATTTTTTTAGCTCTTGACTGGAGTGCTCCTTTGAAAATTCCCGGAAAAGCCAAAGAATTATTAATCTGGTTGGGAAAATCGGACCGGCCGGTGCCGGTTATAAATGCACCGCCTTTTTTTGCTTCATCGGGCATAATTTCCGGCGTCGGATTAGCCATAGCAAAAACAATTGCTTTCTGATTCATTTTTTCAATATCGCCGGCTTTTAAGATATTCGGCGCCGAAACTCCGACAAAAACATCAGCTCCAATTAAAGCATCTAGTAATGAGCCTGAAATATTTTTACTGTTAGTAAATTTTAGTAATTTCTTTTTGTAAGAGTCCAGATCATTCCGTCTTTTACTGATTATTCCTTTGCTGTCAATTACGATGATATCATCCACCAGACCGTCCAATAAATTGGCACAGGCTGTTCCCGCAGCTCCTGCACCGGAAATAACAACTTTTAAACTTTTCATTTCTTTTCCGGCAACTTTGGCTGCATTAATAAGTCCGGCCAGCACTACAACCGCAGTTCCGTGCTGGTCATCATGCATGACAGGAATTCCCAGATCCTGGAGAGCATTTTCAATGTCAAAGCATTTGGGCGCCCCGATATCCTCAAGATTTATTCCGCCAAAAACCGGCGCAATCTGCCGGACCGCTTTGATAATTTCATCTTTATCCTGGGTATCAAGACAAATAGGAAAAGCATCAATCCCGGCAAACGATTTAAAAATGGCACATTTGCCTTCCATAACTGGTAATGCTCCCAGAGCTCCGATATTACCCAAACCTAAAACTGCCGAACCGTCGGTGATAACTGCAATAGTATGAGCCTTGATAGAATATTTATATGCCTTATCCGGATCTTCGACCAAGACTTTTGACACCTCTGCCACGCCGGGCGTATAAGCCAGAGTTAAATCGGCCCGGTTTTTAATCGGAGTTAAGACCTGAGTGGCAATCTTTCCCTGGTGTTTAGCGTGATATTTTAAAGCTTCTTCTTTTAGATCCATATAATTCCTAACTAGCACTATTTTATTAACGCATTCCAGTCAGCAGCAAATTTTTCCAAACCCATATCGGTTAAATCATGCCTGATATCAAATTCATCCCAATTCTTCTCCAAGTCCAATTCCTGGTAGGGAATATCGGCCAAATCTTTTTTTGGATATTTATAATTTTTATCAGGCAGCTTGCCTCCGTTATCGAACCATTCTTTAATTAATTTACCGGGTAAAGTAACTATGTCCGTACCTAATTGAAAAACCCCCATTAAGTGATCAATACTCCTGATGCTGGCTGATAGAATTTCGACATGACCGTAGCCGGAGGAATACATTTTTTTTATATTTTCTATTAAATCCAAACCGTTTTCTCCTTTATCATCCAGCCGGCCGATAAAAGGAGAGAGAAAAACATCGCCTTTTCTGGCCCCCCTGGTGGCCGCATAAACCGCAGCCGCCTGACCCTGGGAAAAAACCAAAGTCATGTTTACTTTCATACCTAAACTAATCGAGCGCTCGGCAGCTTTCAATCCTTCATATGTTGTCGGATATTTAATGTGGGCATTTGGAATCCAGCTGTTCATCGCTTTGGCTTGAGCCAGCATTTCCTCAGCAGTTGTCTCCTTGTCGGAATGAACTTCAATGGATACGGAGCCATCTGGAATCAGGTCAGAAATCGTCCTGACTATTTCTTCGTATGCGGTCAGAATCTCCTCCGCAGTAAATTTCTCCCCTTTAGCAATCTTTTCAGCTATTCCCGGATTTTTGGAAACTAGAGTCGGATTAGTCGTTTGGCCATCCAAAAAACCTAAATTTTCTATTATCTCTTTAGTCTCGCCCGGATCACCGCAATCAAGGAATATTCTGGTTTTTAAATTATCTGGTCTGTTCATATTTGATTAAAGATTAATGATGAATGATTAAAGCTTCAGAAACAAAACAATTCAGTAATCCTTAATCTTTATTCGTTAGTCAACTCTCTAACTTTCTCAATTATAGATCTTGCGTCAATTTCCTCATAGCTTAAAAGCTCAGCCGGTTTTCCAGATTTGGGCATTTTTCTAACCGCCAGAGAATGAATCGGGGTGTCGATTCCTGCCAGTGCAGTTTTTACAGATTCACCAATACCGCCTTCCTCAAAATGGTCCTCTACGGTGATAACTGCTTCGGATTCTTTAGCAATTTTCTCCAACTCATCACTAATAGGCTTAACCGAATACAAGTCAACCACATCAAACCCGATATTTGCTTCAGCCAGTTCCTGCTGGGCTTTTAACGCTTCATGCAACGTTATCCCCGCCCCAATAACAACTATTCTTGATTCGTGATTCGTGATTCTTGATTTATGTACTTTCAATCCCCCGATTTTAAATTCTTCTCCATTATCATAAATTACCGGAGCTTCCGCTCTTGTTGTCCGTATATAAACATTACCAAAATGAGAGGCGGCCAAAGATGTAAGTTTTTCGGCAGATACGGCATCACCCGGATAAAGTACAACACAATTCAAAAGCGTTCTAAACATAGCTATATCTTCCAAAGCCATTTGTGACGCACCGTCCTCTCCTATTGAAACCCCGGCATGAGAACCGACAAATTTAATATTAGGTTTGGCATATTGGCTCATTCTGATTTGGTCAAAAGCCCGGGAGAAAAAAGCCGCGAAAGTCGAAGCAAACGGAATCTTCCCTCTTCTGGAAAAACCTAACGCTGCTCCAACCATATTTTGCTCCGCAATAAACATTTCATAAAATCTTTCTGGAAATTCCTTTTTTACAGTTTCAGACATTGTTGAATTGCTGACCTCCGCGTCTAAAACAACAACTTTAGGATTTTCTTTCACCAATTTTAATAGGACATTACCATAAGCTTTTCTGGTCGCCACCACCTCTCCTTTGGAGTAAGTATTAGGTATTAAGTATTGAGTATTAAGCTTTTTATTTTTTGGCTTACTACTTAATACCTGATACTTAATACCCGGGCTTACTACTTCGCCTGCTAATTTTTCCACAGTTCCCAACTCCTCAAGCGCTTTTGACAGCTCCTCAGGTTTCAGTGCCTTCCCATGCCAACCGTCTTTATCTTCTATAAATGAGATACCCTTTCCTTTGAGAGTTTTGGCAATAATTATTTTTGGCAAATCAGACTTATCATTTTCAACCTCCAAAAAAGTTTTGACAATCTCTTTCAAATTATGCCCGTCTATGACCCAGGTTTTCCATCCAAAGGCTTCAAATCGTTTCTGATAAATTTTCAAATCATGCCCTAATAAAGTTTCTCCCCTTTGTCCCAACCGATTGACATCGATTATTCCGACTAAATTATTGAGTTGATAATGGGTGGCGATTTCCGCTGCTTCCCAAACCGATCCTTCCGCAATTTCGCTGTCACCCATCAGGACATAAGTTTTGTAATCCGATTTATCCATTTTGGCATTTAAGGCCATCCCAACTCCGATCGATAACCCCTGACCCAAAGACCCGGTCCCGGCTTCTGTGTATGGAAATTCCATAGTCGGGTGACCTTCCAGTTTGCTGCCAAATTTTCTTAAAGTCTTTAATTCATTCTCTGAAACTTTTCCGGCTGCGGCATATAATGAATAGAACAAGGGTGAAGCATGGCCCTTGGAAAAAATCAGCCGGTCATTGTTAGGATTTTCCGGATTATTTATATCGGCTTTAAAAAATCCACCGAACATTAAAGCAACCATTAAGTCCGTTGCCGAAAGCGAGGAAGTCGGATGTCCCGATCCGGCTGCTGTTGTTGAAATTAAAATGTAATATCTAACGAGCTTTGCTAAATTTTCCAGTTTTTTCAAATCCATGGCCGAAAGATTATATCATCTGAATAAATTTAACGCCTAGACAAAACCTGGACACCCGATTTAACTTTTTCCGCCTTTTTGCCAATCTGCATTTTTTAAAAACGGCGCAAATAAATCATCCTCCAGATTAATTTTTAGGCTTGCCAACTCCTGGTCATCAAGGTTTCTGTCCTGGAAATCAATATTTTCTAAGTCCTCAAGGACTGCCAGTGGGGTTTGCTCGCTTCCCTCGCCCATCATTAAAACCGCAGCGCAAGCTAAACTGTCTGCAACATTTAATTTTTCATAAACAAACGGCCTGCCAAATAAATCCGGTTTACCTATATAATCGTTTAAAGCCGAAAAACCGCTATGAGCTAAGGCTATTCCGGTGACCCCCCACCTTAACGGAGTTGTTTTGCTGTCGGTGATAATCACACCAAAATTACTCAGCTTAAATTTACCCGACAAATATTCCCTGATTTTATTAACGGTTTCCTGCGGATTTTTTGGCCAAAGGATATAAAAACCGTTGCCGTTTGATTCATCAATCCCGGCAGAAGCCGACAAAATATTATTAGTGATAGTAAAACTGATGTTGTATTTACTGCTGGCCTTCGGCAGAAAATATTGGGAATTTTCCTCAATTAATTTCTCTTTTATCCGTTCGTCCTGCGGGTCTTCAATTTTTAAAATACTTTCTTCGGTTATTGAAATAATTTTTGATGTTATTGCCAGGACCGAATTTTCTTTTAAATCGGGGATATACTGATCAAGTATTTTAAAAATATCCGAATCTTGCCGGGTTATTTTGTGGGTTTTAATTGCTTTAACAATCATAGAACTTGATAATGCAAAAGCATGGTTCCCTTATTATTCAGTTTTTCAAAACTTAAAAGTTTTAGTTTAAGGTCTAAATTTGCTTCAGCAATTATCCCCCTGCCCCTGCCAAATATTACCGGTTCAACAGTCAATATGATCTCGTTAATCAACCCGGCTTCAAAAAATTGTTTGTTTAGTCCCTCTCCTGATAAAAGCAGCATTTGCTTAAATCCCCTGCTTTCCAAGGTCTGTATAAGTTCCGGAATTGGCCGGTTGGTAAATTCCAACTGATTTTCCTTTTGATCACCAGAGAATCTTTCCGGATCATGAGTTATAACTATTCGAAGTTTTCCGGCTTTTGGTTTTATATTTTTTTTAGCAGTTTCGTAAGTTTTTCCGCCCATCAGAATTAAATCATTTTCGGAAATTAGTTTTATCAGATGGGTTTTATCTTCCTCAGAAGCCCAGGATTGGTCAGGCAAATCCCATTTGGTGGATTTACCGTCAACGGACAAAACCATAGCCAGAGTTATCTTCATGATTTACTTTTTTTAAGCCAATTCACACCCAAATAAGCTAACGGCGTTTCAAGTACCGAAAGCGCACATCTTAGAAGCCAATACGGAATGAGCAAACTGATAATAAAGCTCATATTACCGGTAAAAGGTTGATCAAAAGCATAAAAAGCCAGGATTAAGAAGGTCGCCGAATCAACAAATTGGGAAATAAAATTTGACGCATTATTTCTAAACCATAAAGCTTTTTTACCAAACTTTTCCCGGAGCCAGGCAAAGATATAAATATCCAGGAAATCGGAAAACGCGAAGGCGATTAAGGAAGCCGCCGAAATTCTGGCCGATAATCCGAACACGGCATCGTACGCCCCTTCCTGGGACATAAACCTTTTTGATGCAGGCAGACTCGTGACCAGTAGCGAGTAAATAAGAATTAAGAATATAACAACCAGACTCGAACGGACAACGCTTCTGGCTCGTTCCTTTCCGTACACCTCGGTAATAACATCATTGATCGTAAAAATTAAGGGGATTACGAAGACTGCAACCGAAGCATTAAGCCTGACCCAGCCCCAATCGAATATCGGGAAAGTTTTTGCCCCCATCAATTCGGATACAGCCACACAAAATATGTAGACGGCGATCAGCAAATCCATTTTCTCGATTTTTAAAAATGTCATGCGAATATTTTAAGAAAAGGGGCTGAAAAAAGCTACTGGCAGTTAAAAAGGCAAGGAAAAATCAATATCCTGGGCTCTTTC
>Ga0209542_10006190_pt1 | contig 23385 bp, 24 predicted proteins | sample RifCSPhighO2_01_FD_184028 | JGI IMG/M metagenome (GOLD analysis project Ga0209542, IMG submission 184028) | Soil microbial communities from Rifle, Colorado - Rifle CSP2_plank highO2_0.1 (SPAdes) (version 2) | ecosystem: Environmental > Terrestrial > Deep subsurface > Rock core/Sediment ... | reverse complement strand
CTTAATTCTCAACTTCTACTTTTTGAATATAGGGAGTATCGTGTGGACTGTTGTCTATCTTCTCAGGATCTTCACAAGATAGGCTTTTTATCATATCAAGATACATCTCATCACCTTTTTCCTTAAATTTTTTCAAATATCTGTATTTTCTCTTCAAATCTCCTTGGGCGTAGAACCTCAACCTCAAAAAATTCTCTTTTTTTGGCATCTGAATCTTTCATAAGATAAGCACTTATAACTCCCTCTAACATATCTTCAATTTCTAAGGCAAAAGAAATAATAGTCCCGCGTCTTTTATTTATTTCAGAGGTATTTTCGTATAATCTCTTCCATTCCTTAGAGTTTGTCCCTATAATTCCCATGTATAAGCACAATTAATAGACTTTTTCTATTTTTCCTAAGGCATTATTCTATCTCTTTTCGCACCATTCACAATTTTCTTTAGGGCACTCTCCATTTAACAACTTTATCGCCTTCTCAAATATTCTTTCAGCATTTTTAACATCTATTTCTCTTCTTGCTAAGATAGTATCAAATATAACCTTACCATCTTCGGAGACTTCCTTAGGATAGTAAAATAACAAGAAGGCATAGTCTTCAGTTTCATAACCATTTACCCTAAGAAGAAAGTTATAGAAATCTAGTTGGTTTTGGTATCCATTTCCAGCTTCAGTCTCATCTTTCAAGGGAGAACCTTTGGTTTTATAATCCAGAACAATAATCTTCTTGCCATTTATCAATAAATTATCTACTGCACCGCTAAGAATATTTCCATCTTTATCAGTCCATTGAATGCCCTTTCTATTGTTTCTCCATAGAGTAAGAAGTTCTTTATTATCAAATAACTTCAGTCCTTTTGTATGGCTATGGTCTTTTATTTCCGGTGGTAGTTCGCCCTTATCTCTAAATTTGTCAAAATGGGACTTTATCACCCTGTCCATTCCATTGGGAAGCTGTGGGAATGGGCTTGAGGGTCTTGTCCAGACTTTGTGCTTATTTAGCCAGAAGCAACGAGGACATTCATTCATAAGGTTTAAACTTGAAGGGGAGAGTTTGAATATAGTCATTATTTTGTTCCTAAATCCCCACTTATCTCCTTTAATTGTTCAAGAGCGTCTTCTAAGTCTTCAACAAGTTCATTGGCAACTACATCTGGAGAGGGTAACTTATCCAAGTCCTCAAGACTTTCATCTTTTAACCAAAAGATGTCAAGATTGGTTTTATCTCTTTTCAAGATCTCACTATAATCAAAACACTTGAACCTCTCAGTTTCTTTTCTTTGATGTCTATTCTCAAAATTATAGGATTTAACAAAGTCTTGCAAATCCTCAAGTTTCATATTGCTCTCTTTTAGTGTGAAATGCTTGTTTGTTCTAAGATCATAAATCCATATTTTTGAAGTTGCAGCTTCCTTTTGAGCAGCCTTCTTGTCAAAGAATAAAACATTTGCTTTGACTCCTTGAGCGTAAAATAAACCAGTGGGCAATCTCAAAATAGTATGCAAGTCACAAGTTTCCATCAATTTCTTTCTTATAGTCTCTCCCGCTCCACCTTCAAATAAGACATTATCTGGCAAAACAACAGCTGCCTTTCCATTTACTTTCAATATACTTCTTACATGCTGTAAAAAGTTAAGTTGTTTGTTTCCAGTTTTAGCCCAGAAGTCATCTCTTATTACCGTAAGACTTTGTTTTGCTGTGTCTCCTTCTTCTGTTACAATAGTCTCAGAGGAAGCTTTCCCAAATGGGGGATTGGTAAGAACCATATCGTATATTGCTCCAGGGTTTTTCTTTAAAGAGTCATCAAGACTTATCGGATTGTGTTCACCATTCACTCCGTGCAAATATAAGTTCATAACACATAATCTTGCTGCCATTGCAACGATTTCATTTCCTGAGAAAGTCTTATGTTTCAGCTCTTCTTTTTGATCTCTATCAAGCTTATGATGTTTTATTATATAGTTGTAAGCAGAAAGTAAAAAGCCCCCCGTTCCACATGCAGGATCATGGATTTTCATTCCTGGCTTTGGAGCCATTACATCAACAATAGCATTGATTAGAGGTCTTGGTGTGAAATATTGTCCTGCTCCACCTTTGACGTCTGCTGCGTTCTTCTCAAGTAGACCTTCATAAGCATCTCCTTTAACATCAGCTTCAAGACTTAACCAGTTTTCTTTATTGATAAGCTCTACAATGAGCCTTCTCAACTTTGCAGGATCTTGGATCTTATTTTGTGCCTTTCTGAATATAACTCCTATGATTCCATCTTCCTTTCCAAGCTCTTGAAGAGTCTCAATATAGTGGGCTTCAAGCTCAGATCCTTCTTTATCAAGAAGTGCTTGCCAAGTATATTTTTTTGGAATGCTTGATTTGTGATTATACGGATCCTTTGTCCTTTCATCATCCATTTTCAAGAATAGCAAATAAGTCAATTGCTCAACATAGTCTCCATAGGATAATCCATCATCTCTGAGTATGTTGCAATAATTCCATAGTTTGTTTACGAGTTGGTGTGATTGTGTCATTTTTTGGACTTCTCCTTATCTTGTTGTTTATTTTCCACATTTTTAGAGGTTGTGTTTCCCAAAGAGAGTTTTTCTTTTGCCAATACATATTTTATGTTCTCTCTTGAAAAGTTATAAACATCTCTTTTATCTCTTATTGAAACAAATTCTTTACCAAACTTTATTATTCTACCAGAATACTTATTTCCATTATTGTCTTCAACCACAACATCTGGATAATTTATACCTCTTGCTACACTAAGTTGAGCTATATTGCTCATATTCCCAATAAATAATATCAAGAATATGACTCCTAAGATTATATTTGAGGAATATATCAAATTTACAACAAAAAATATCTCCAAGAATGTTAGCACAAGCATAGTTGTATTTGAAGGTATTCCAGTAAAAGCAAACCTGAATACATTTGTGATATAATTATTATCTGAAGATATTTTGAATTTCTTGAGTATTAGATTTGTTCTTTTAAGAGCTTCTTTCTCAAATTCTTCATAAGCTTGTCCTTTTGCCACAACAAACACTTTTTGCTTAATATCTACAAATTTTATTATTGAGCTAAGCAATACAAAAAATAGCATTCCTGTGTAAATATTTAGATTAAACAACAACGTTTCTCTGAAATAGTAAATAATACTCAAAGGAAGAGCAAAGTAAACTAAGACGAACATGAAGCCATAAATATAGTTCTGTGAGTTTTCTTCAATACCCGTATATGTCTCTGAAATTATCTTTCCGAAAAAGTAAGAGATAAACCCTATTAGAGTAACTAATACTGGAATAATCACATTGATACTTAGGTCTTCAAGCATTTTGTACCTCTTCCAATCTGACCAGCTTACCTTCAAATGCACTTTTCAATATTGATTTTCTCAACTTTTCTGCCTTCTCCAAAGAAGTTTCAACAACTTGTTCAACCTTATCAATTACTGAGAATTTTGATTCTATTTCTTGGACGATGAGGGTTTGTTCTGAGAGAGATGGAAGAGGAAGAACAATATTTTTTAATTTGGTGCCGTTTATGTTCGCTTGTCCAACCTGTTGGCTTTTCAAATCTTTTTTTAATATTTCTGCATAAGAAGAGTTCAGAAAATAGTTTAAATATTCTGGAATAACCTCTTCATTCTTAACCCTAATTCTTATCAAATATGAAGCAAAGGTTACTTTATCAAAATCAGATCCATTAAAGATGCTTGTTTTTCCAACAAGTTCATAACTATTTGTCCTATTGAATAAAAGATCTCCTTTAGACAAGATTAAATTTTCTATATCTTCAAGAGAATTGTAAAACTTCAGATTATCAAAAAGTATTTTGCCTCTTTGCAAGTTACCCATTCTAATAACTGGTATTTTTCCTTCTTTTCCTGCTTTTTTTGAAGTCCCATATTCAACAAATTCTGAAATATCCTTTATTTTCTTTTCTTCCCAGTCCTCTTTCTTTTCAAACGCCTTTTTCAAAATAGCTTTCCGATAAACTTCAAGATTTTCTTTAACAGACTTTAATGATTTAACGGCTTCATCAAGTCTTGTGAATTGTGTTTCTATTTCTTGGACGATGAGGGTTTGCTCTTGAGTGGAAGGCATTCTTATCTTTGACTCAAGCATTTTTTGAGGTTTCAGATGAGGTATCCCAGTTCCTTTCATATCAGTGTTAAATTCTTCAAATTTAGACTTTAAGAAATAACTGAGATAATTTTTATTCAAATTATCTACATTAATCCTTATTCTTAATATTGTAGAACCGACAGCACCACTTACTCCAGTTCCCACAAGTCCAGAATTAGCTCCATCTGCAACAATCAATATATCATTGGGAATGGCTTCAGTGTAATCTTTTTCTTCTGTGAAGAATTCTGGTTCTGCTCCTCTCAAAGTGTCTATTAATAAGTAAGGTATAGAGTTTTTTGTTTTAGCTTTTGAAGAATTCACCTTTTTGCCTTTACGAAGGTCACAAAGTTCTGATATTTTCCTATACTCAACACCATTATTCTGCATTTGCTGATTCATCTTTTCCTCCTAAAGCTTCTTGCTTCATTTTAACAAAGTCGTCATTTGCTTTCGCCACTGTTGCATATTCAGGTGTTTTCTCGAACTCTTCTAAGGTCATTTGCTTTAAACCCATGCTCTTCATTACCTCATACCCAAAAGGAGTCCAGTGATAAGCCCATTCAACCCATCCCTTTTTTTCAACAGCCCAAGCAAATCTTACAATTCCTAAATCAACTAATCTTAATACAGAAGTTTTTATATTATAATCAAAACTTGAGCTATTGAAGTGATTAAACCCTATAGGTCTTCTTCCTATACTGTTCATTAACATCAATCCATTTTCATCAAGCGATTCAGCAGCGACACGAACCCTCTTACTTTTATGCCACTCTTGATTTTCCATAGCACTTTTTATTATCTTCTTGAGATCCTCATTTTTGAGATCATTATCAAAGAAATTAATATTTATCCCTTGAATGTCAAATGGCAGTTCGCATTTCTGGTCCGTCTTCTTTTTTATAATCACTATATCTGACGGTTCTCTAATCGCATGAGCTATACCCAATTCATAAATCACATTTTCATTTATATGTCCCTTTCTTGAGTCGTCTGATATGTCAAAGATGAGCATTTTTGAGTTTGCTATTGCATCAAATATCTTATCATTGATACTATTTGCTTCCTTGTCTAATCCAACTCTAAATGCTTTGTCAAGACCTAATTCTTTGGCAACTAAGTCTATCACTGAGAATCTTGCATCTAAATTAGTATCAAAGGCAGTTCCCACAAATATTTGATTTTTTTGCTCACTTTCCCAAAATCTCTCAAAAAAGTGTTTAGGATACATTCTATCCCCCGACCTTCTCATTCAACTCTTTCAATAATGGAGTTAGCTTTGTTCCGAAGACTTTGGCTGCCTTTCCAAGACCGCCAAGCTGATTAAATGGAGCCTCTTCGAGGTCTTCTTTGAGAATTTCAACGGATGTAGCTATATGATCTTTGATAAGTAGAAGCCATTTCAATTGTTCTTCAGTGAATTGAACGCCCTCTTCCTTTTGTCTTCCAAGCCATTCAGAAAATCTTTTATCAACTGTATCAAGATAGGGTTCAAGTTCTGAAGTCTTTTCTATTTCAAACTTCAAAAGAGAAATAAAGTTTACAATTTCCTTATCTGAAACACGACCTTTGACTCTTTTCTCTTCAATTTGTCTGTAAGCTTGCCATAACTTTGAAGGAGTCAGAATATAGGGCGGAGCTTTAATATGCTCATATAGCTCTTTTAGATCTCCCCAACTTAATTTTCCTTTCTTGTAGAATATCTCAATTGCTGCAAGTTCTGTCTTGTTCTTTTTGATAAACTCTTTAAATGATCCAACGACTTCTTTTGCCTTCTTTGTGGCAATTTCAGAGTATTGAGCTTCTTCAACAACATCAAGAGAAGACATATCAACAATAATCTCAGTTTCTTTCTTTATTTCTGGAAGTCTTTCAATGAGCTTTGCATTTGCTACAAACGATTTCAAAGAATTATCGATTCTCTTCTCTGAAATTTGATCAATCTGCTGTTGTGTTGGCTTTTCTCCAAATTCTTTCTTTGCTTGTTCAGCAATTTTATCCTCATCAATTGCATCAACAAAGTCTTTTGCAAAATTAAGCAAACTCTTTCCATTTGTTATTTTCTTGATTTCTGTTGTCTGCTCTTCTGTTAATTTCTTTTGAAGTCTTGTTATTCTACTAACCAGAGAAGATACAAGTTCTTTTGTTGGCTTTCCATACTGTAAGGATTTTAAGAGTTTCTCAAAGGAAATTGAAGGATTTTGCTCTAATGGACGACTCTCCATCAAATCTTCAGACTCGCAAACTCCAACTGCATCAATTATAACAAATCGTTCTTTTGCTTGTGCGTCTGGACTTACGGTAATAAATGACTGATTGTCCATAACTCTCACGCCACGACCTTTCATTTGTTCAAAGTAATTTCTACTTCTGACAGCCCTCATAAAGAATACTATTTCCAAAGGTTTAATGTCTGTTCCAGTTGCAATCATATCAACAGTGACTGCTATTCTTGGGTTGAAATCGTTTCTGAACTGTCTTATCAACTCCTCTGGTTTCAATCCTTCAGTCTTGTAAGTAATTTTCTGACAGAACTCATTTCCTTCTCCAAACTCTTCTCTTATAATGTCAACTATTTCTTCTGCGTGATTATCATCCTTTGCATAAATAAGCGTTTTGGGAACGTGTTTTCTTCCAGGAAATATTTCAGTGAAGAGTTTTTCTTTAAATGTCCTAACTATCTTTCTTATTTGATCTTTTGATGTAACTTTTCTGTCAAGTTCATTTGCATTATAAATAACTTCATCTTCAATTTTGTCCCATCTTTTTTCTCTTGTCCTCTTATCTCTTTTTATTATAACTTCTCCAGACTCAATCTTAGAACCTTCTCGTGAGATCTTTGTTCTTATATTGTAAACCGTGAAGTCTACATTGATATTGTCTGCAACTGCTTGCTCGTGTCCGTATTCCATAACAAGATTACTATTGAAGAAAGCAATGGTGCTCTTTGAAGGTGTTGCAGTTAAACCTATCAAGTGAGCATCAAAGTAATCAAGAACTTGCTTCCAAAGATTATAGATTGATCTGTGACACTCGTCAACAATAATAAAATCAAATGACTCAATAGGGAATTTAGAGTTATATTTTACTTCAACTGGCTTTAATGGAGACTTTTGTTCAAACCCTGATTTTTGCTCTTCAACAACGTCAAGTTCTTTTCCAGATATCATTGAATAAACTCTTTGTATTGTTGCAATGCAAACTTTATCTGACTCTTTGATCTTGTTAGATTTCAATAAGTGCACATTGTGTAATTCTGTGAATTTTCTCCCGTCTCTTGGAACTTCAAAGTTTTGAAACTCTTGTTCTGTCTGCTCTCCTAAGTTAAACCTGTCAACAAGAAAGAGTATTCTCTTTGCTTTTCCTTTTTCAATAAGTTCGCTACAAAGATTTACTGCCATCAGTGTCTTCCCAGAACCAGTTGCCATTTGAACAAGGGCTCTTGGCTTATCCTTTGCAAGAGAGCTAAGTAGATTATTTATCGCATCTTCCTGGACTCTCCTTAACTTCTTATTGTCTACTGGAGGAATATGAGTTAACCTGTTTCTCAAAGTATTATTTGGATGCTTCATCCATTCTTCAAGTGTCTCAGGTCTATGAAAATTAAATATCTCTCTGCTTCTTGGTTTAGGATCCCATAAGTTAGTGAACCTAACCTCATTTCCATTAGACTCATAAACAAATGGTAAAGGAAGAGATACATGCCGATACTCTTGCGGAAACCCTTCAGCATAACCCTTTGTTTGTGTTTCCTTACCTATCAGAGTTACCCCTTCTTTCTTTGCTTCAATCACTCCAACTGCAATAGCATTGACAAATAGAATATAGTCTGCTTCTCCAACTTCCTTACCCATTTGAAAGTATTCAACGGCAACACCCTTTGAGCTATGAACATCAGCTGTCTTGTAATGTTGAATATCCCATCCAGCAACACTCAGTTTAGGATTTATCTTATTGTGTCTTGCCTTGGCTTCTGGACTTGTTTCATTTCCCATGCATTCTATTATAAGATATTGTATAAAACCCTTTCTCTTGTAAGAATTAAAGGTAATTCTTCCCTTTATCCAAGAAACCCTTTGCCTTCAGATGATTGACCAAAGCAGACCGTACAGCATCCCCTTCTGTATATCTCGGATAGTCTTTCTGTTTTTCCTTCACGAGCTTGTTAATTGCTTCTCTGACTTCTAAAGGTACTCGAGTAGCGACAAGCTTTGGATATTTGAGTTCTTTTCGTGGCATTGTTTCCTTTCCAATTATATACTATTTTTAAATGTTTCTTTTGTTAACATTTAGATTATATAACTAACTAACCGGAACCTTTAAATATATGTTATTACTTTAAAAAAGTAACACTATGAAGTCCAAACGTGAGATAAAGGGACTCAATAATGGCTTCTTGAAGCCTGAGCAGGAGGTGTTTAAGATAGAAGGTAGTGTCTTATATCAGGAATCTGCACAGGCATGGAATACTATCAAGATAAAACGTGAACTTCTGTTTCTCTTTCCGCAATTAAGAAATAAGAGTATTCCGGTTAAGTATAATATGCTTGTGCCAAGATCCGCAGAACAAATAAGAATACAGATTGAGGAAATGATAAAGAGCGATCAGGTACCTATTTTATTGTGTTTTGAACAGGAAGAGAAGCCACAAGATACTATAGCTTAATAGCATCCAGTAATTCTTTTGGAATATTAAGAGGCTTCGTAGAGTATACTATTTGCTGGCACTGTTCAATTGCCCTATTGCATAAGTCCATCATGGCATCATATCGCAGGCTTACTTTTTCAATCTTGATGTGAGGCCCATATCGTGCTTCTTCACGCTCGTCTACTTCGGAAGATTCACCTTTTTTGGTATGCACCAATATACTCTCAATAAACTCAGAGTCATAATCAATATACCCCTTCAATTGTACATATTGAAGAAAAAGCGCAGTATATCTCTGGCTTCGAGTTTCTATACCAAACTTAGATAGAATTGCCAAGCCACAATAATATAATGCATAAAACCATTCTTCAGGAATCTTATAGTCTGTTCCTCGTTGACGATAAAATGCACAAAAATCCAGGCTTTCTTTCGCTTTGTTGATGTATTCTTTTGCATCTGCATCATTAGGACGTGTTACTAAGAGACCTTTGTGTTTGATACCATTTCTTTCATCTTCAACTGCTTTCTTGAAGCATTCACGGAGTTTTTTAGCAAGTTCTTCTGATTTTGTCATGAGGATATTCCTTTTATGAATTGAATGAACTGTTCATAGCCATGCAGCACCATTCCTTTCTTAAGTGCATCAAGGTATGCTTTATTCGGCCTTTTAAGTTCTGTTTTGAATTCTTCTTCAGTCATATCTATGAAATGAATTTTTTTAAGTTGCGTTATCTGTATTCTGCGTATATTTTCATCCATGGCCTTGAAATCTTCTTTTTTAGATACAATACTCAATAAGTCTATGTCATTTGCGGTTTTTGGGCTGTGAAGAATACTTCCAAAAAGAATCAAGAAGCTGGAATGATCTTTAAGTGCTTTAAATTCATCAATCCATCGTTCATACTGTAAAGATTCCTTTGTAATAATAAACAAAAGTTTCTTTTCTGTCAAAGGATAGTGCCAATTAAGTTGAATGAGTGCAGTGCTTGTCTTTTTGTTTGTTATGCGTTCCACAAGAATAAGTTTTTCTTCTTCTAATTTGCTGATTGCTTTCCATAAACCTTGCCGGGTAATTTCCAAAGCAGCAGCTAAAGAGGTTATAGTATTTTTTCCAAAAGGCTCTTTGAGTAAGATTGACAAAATTCTATCGGAAGTCTTATTTTCTGTCTCCATTTGGTTGATAGTTATCAACTTATTGTTGATAGTAATATTTAAACCTATCGGTTCTGCTAAAAGTCTCATGCTCGCAACTCCATCATCTTCTTTTGTAATAAGGCAGTAACTTCCTTATCTTGCAAAAGCCTGTTAAGAAGGTCGGTAGCTTCTTTCTCTTTGTTCTCCTCGGTAAGCAGGCTTTCAGCAGTTGAGGAATCCAACACAAACCCGCAGCTATTGCAGAACCTGTTTGTAGCAGGATTGACCATTTTGCATTTTAAGCACTTGAGGGGTTTCAAAACAGGATCTCTTTTTACATGCTCTACTTTTATATTATTTGCCATTAATATAGCATCATCCGCATCTTTGCCAGACATATGCACATAAATGCCTGCCATCTTACTGCTCTGCGTCCATCCTAGATAATTCTTCAATTGGGAATCACTCATAATTCCTGCAAGCTGTGTTGCTCTGCTATGCCTGAGTAAATGGGGATGTACTCGTTTCTTTATTCCTGCTTTTCGTGCGGCATTTTTAAGAATGGCAACCATCCTGCTATAGGTCATTAAGCAATGAGTGCGGGAAATCCAGAGATAACTCTCAGGATTATTGTTTTGAGGATGGCTGTTAATCCATTCCTGCAAATAAGGCGTTGCATTGATAATGAGAATCTTTCTTGAGCCTGTTTTTCCTGCCACTGATATTCGTGCTCCATAGCTTTCAAAGGAGACATGTTTTATCTTCATAAGCCCTACTTCTGAAATCCGGCAGCCTGACTCTGCAAGGGTTGCAAGCAAGGCCTTATTTTTTGCATTCCCTGCATTTCTGATAAGTGCCTTTATCTCTTCTTCATTGAGCAATTCTTCAGGAAGCTTTTTATGATTATTTCCTATCTCCATGCGCATCCATCGTACTTCATCAGGATACACTCCCCTTTCTTCAATACCTCTAATAAACACATAGAGTTTGCGGATCATGATTTTGAAGCTTCTTTTTGTCTGTTCACTTAAAGGTGTCTGATGAATTGCAGATACCACTCTTCGTATATCTTCCTTGTTTGCTTCCTTAAATGACTTTTCCAGAAGCCTGCTGAACTTTATCATATCGCCAAGATATCGTTCAATTTTCGCCAGTCCAATACCTTCACTAAGTAGATAGTCCTTAAAATCCATGATTATCTTTCTATTTTCTTTTCAGAAAGCTCTCTGGAATTCTGGATTCTTTCCAGTGTTCTCTTGAATCTTTGCTCGTAATTATGTATGCTCACCATGTTCCTCAGTATTCGTAGCTATTAAGCTACGTCTACCGGGACGTCAAACCCCTTTCTTCTGGAAGGGCGTTACACTTTTTCTAAACGCCCGGACCAAATACCAAGCAGGTTTGACTAAAACCTTGAGATGAAAGTTAGTTTGATTTTCTTAATTCTTTAAGGATCTACCAATTTTTAAAACTTTGCAATTGCAATCTATATACTTCAAAATATATTTTCTATTATTATGCTAATGTTATGTTTAGCAAAGCATAGTATTCACATAATGTTGTTTTAAAGGACAACTTCTTCGCAAAAGCATGAACCAGAAAATGTCCAACCTTTACTCTACTTTGCAAGGTAGAGTAATAGTTTACTATTGTTTTAAAGATAAAGTTCTTCCAAAAAATATACTTCAGGATTATCTCAGAATAAAATCTGAGGTATCCCTTTAAGGTTGTTATAAAGAGGACAAACTTACAAAAGAACATGGAGCAAAAATACACAACAGAAGAAATTGAAAGGCTAATGGAAAGCATTGATAGAAGATTGGATTTCATACTCAAAGCTTTAGACAAAGAAGAGAAGGAGAAAGAAAATGGGTAAGAAGAATTCGCACATTCACTTTGTAATTGAAACTTCAACGAAGCAGGTTTTAGAAAGAGAAGCCCAAATGCAAGGCATTTCTTTAGCTGAACTTTGCAGGGAAAAGCTAAGGAAGGAGTCAAGGCTTATGAGAATCGAGATTATGCTTGAAAAATTAAACGCAACGCTAAGTGAAAATAAACAGGAGGGTAGAAATGTATATCCTGGGCAGAATGTTTGAACTGGTCGGGTTTAATCGGCTTTGTGCGGGCTCTTTTCGCCTAGATGGAGGTTAAATGATAATAAAAGATAAGAAAGTCTTTGGAATTAACTATATTCCCCAAACAATCCCCGTAAGGCAGAAGTTAGTAGATGAGATAGTTTCAAAGCTAAAATTAAGCGATAATTATAGGTTATTTCTTACAGGTGTGCCAGGAAATGGCAAGACTATCTCTGTAACTAAAGCTCTTGAAAGTTTGAAAGAACAAATAAATTCAGTTTATATAAATTGCTCTGAAGTCAATAGCTATATTTCAATTGCTAAACATATTCTACAAGAAGTAAGAGGAAAACCTTACAATGAGAAAGGCAAAAATAGAGATGAAGTTTCTGAAGAGCTAAAGAGATTAATGCTTACCAAAAGAACAAAGCAATTGATTTTTATTTTTGATGAAGTTGATAAGTTAATAGAAAAGCGAGATAATCATTTAGATATTCTTTTTCCATTAATTAATCATGGAACTGCGAGTTTTATTTTAATCTCAAATAATCCAAATATCTTAGGGGAAATGAGAACAAATATTCAAGGAAGATTAAGCCCAGAAATAAAATTTATTGACGTTTATGAGCCCGGAGAGATTTATGAAATATTAAAGCAAAGAGCTGAACTTGGCTTAAATGAGAATGGTTATGATACTGAAACTTTATTCAAAATGGCAAAGTTTAGCTCAGAAGTTTCAGGAGACATTAGGTTTGCCATAAGATTATTAGAAAAAACTGCAGTTGTTACCGATTTAGTAGGAAGCGATAAAATTTCAGAAGAAACAATCAAAGAAGCAATAAAAGAATTGCAATTATCTGAAATTGAGAAAATCTTTCCAACGTTATCAAGACATCTTAAGATTACAATCTTGGCTCTATGTGTAAATACTAAAGTAAACGGCGGTTACGCTATAACTTACCCAGATGCCTACAAAAACTATGTTTTTAATGCCAAAAACGAGCACTTTGGTGCGGTCGGAGAAAGGCAATTTAGGGTTTATTTGGACACTTTGGAGATGCTTGGATGTTTTGACTTTCAATGGCGTTCAGCCCCCAATCGACGTGGCAGAGTAAGAATAGCTATTCCTAAGTTTGATTATATTGGCTTTTTGAGTCGATTTATTACGGAATAATGGAAGCGGTGCCCTCTGGGTGGGGGAGGGGTTCGTCTCCGTTAATGCTGTTATTCAGAATTATTTCTTCAGACTTATTTTTAAGTGTTCTTTTCATATATCTTCAATATATTATAAGTTTAAAATTCATACGAGCCCATTATTGAAAATTCAATGATATTATTGATTTGCCAATGGGTTGCCATTCTTTTACAAATCTAATCATAAAATTTGAATTTAATAAAGATAATCAAGCCCATTACTATGATTAAAATTAACCACAACTTATCAAAATTTCGTTCTATCAAATTTTCTCTTATAAATATCTCATTAGCACAAGTAAGATTTTCAGTTACCCCCTTGAGGGAGTTTATTCCAGAATTAAATCTTAATTCATTATAATCTTTTTCCGCAGATTGTATTGAACTTTTTGCAGAATTGAAACAAGTATGCCCATAACTGAGATTATAATTGGGGTCAAAGAAAATATTAGTAAAAACAACTTTTAAGAAAGAGGGTTTAAGTGAGGAAACGTTTCTGAATTGCTCAGCTAAGGGGTTATAATTCATTAAAAATTGTGAAGATTTAAGATTTATTCTTTCATCATTCTTTGTAATAACGCTCTCTCTGTTTGGATTAGATATATAAAAGTGATAACCAGAAACTTGTCTTTGAACTTCTTGGGCTAATTGATACTCTGTTTTTTCAATTTCGTGTTTTTCAGTTGGTTTCATAGACACTTGAAATAAGAATTTAAACGCATTCAAAAACCAATTTGCACCGCCCCTAATCATTGCAGTAGGAGATTTAAGATATTCTTCTAAATAATAATTTGATAGGGCTATGGAGTTTGTTAAATTTTTTACGTAACCTTCTTGGCTATATCCATAATTTATATTTTTCAGATAGGAGTTTAATAAAACGATATTTTCAAGTGCTTTATTCAGTTGTTTGTTATCATAACCGCAACCAACCCCTGCAACTAATAAGGCAGGATTAAAAGTCTCAATAATACCGACCTTTCTTGCAGTATTGATAGTATTCGCTACAGTATAAGCCCTTTCTGTTCCAACCATAGTAGCTCCTGTCTCAACCACATCAGATGCCAGGTATAAGGTTTGCTTCTTTGCCTCACTAAAACCAAAATAATTGCACAAATCAAGACCTTTTACTTCAAAATAGTTTTCAGATAAATTTCCATTATAGAGGTTGTATCTTATGTAATTCAAGTCTATTATTTCTCTCATGTAATCATCATTAATGAAAGTCTTATGATTTCCATCGAAAATTATTGAGACGCAACTTTCATTTTTACAACAATTGTATATAATCGGCGTAGTAGTATATTTTCTTTCTGAATTAAAGAACCAAGGATTTGCTATGTCATAAACAAACGAGTCTAAAACTTGACAGGTTTCCCCACTTATACTAAATTCATTAAGGTAGTCATCAGATACCTTGGCATTTACTGAATTTAAAGAAAAGAGAGTTATAACTAAAATTAACATAACACAAAACATTTCTTGCATAGTTATTTTCATTAAAAAATACATTAAGATTTAGTATAAAGAATTATCTATTTTAAGGAATATTCAGGAGGTCGTAAGTTGAGATTTCTGTTTACTATTTGTGTCTTTTAGTATCTTTATTAATTTAAGCAAGATATAAGCAATAAATAATGTTTGGGCTTCATTAATCTTATCGGAATCTAATCTGCCGTGCAATAACTCATTTCTTAAATTTGATTGGTCATTGTCTACCAACATGACTTTTAAGGACTTTTGAAAATCTAAACCTATTAATTCTTCTACATCTTTATTTGAAAGTAATCCATCAAGCATAATGCCCCTAAAAAACTTCGTCTTTTGTTGGCTTAATACAACATCAACTTTCCCTGCTTTTTTTATTATTAATCTCAATACTTCTTCTATATAAGGCATAAGAATGTGTAAACCTGCAATAAAATCTTTTTTCTCTCCGATGATTTGCTCAAAACCGTTCTTTAGAGTTAATTTGATATCTTTTATTTCATTTTGGTCAATCAAATTTTCTATTGTATTATGAATATTATTATTCTTATCTTCTTTTAAATTTTCAAAGGTAATCTTGCATATGATTTCTCCTATTTTTAATCCGAGTAGGATATTCTTCCTAAAATAATGGTCAAAAATATCTTCTTCCAGTGTAAACTTCATAATTGGCTCATCTAAATTACAAATCTCTACAGGCATAATAAAATGAATGGGAGATTGTTCTCTTTGACTTTCAGTTAGTTTTCTAGTCTCTTCATATTTTGGCAATAATGATGCGTCATCTAAAAAAGCCAGCAATAAATCTTTCTTTTGATTTTTTAAGTGAGTATAATACTTATCTGTTTGTTCTTTAGTTATTTCTATCTCTGCTTGTATTTTTTTATAAACAATTTTAGGATTAGTTTCTTTTATTTTCAATATTAATTCATCTATTATTTTTTGTATAACTTCTTCCTTACCAGAATAGGAACTTTGCATAGATTTATACATTTTAACAGCATCATTATAAAATGAAGATTTCGTCAACGGGTCGTCTCTTGCTTCTGCTTCAGAGATATAAGAATCAGCTATTTTTTTATCTAAGTCGTATTCGTTTTCGGTTTTGTAGTTTGAGAGAATATTAAGATGACTTCTTATAAAATGGTTACTTTTATTTTTATCTTTATTTCCCTTAAATTCTGTTTCCAAGTTTTTGATAATGTCCTTTAAAGTCTCTGAACTTTCTTTTTTCATTTGTTCAACGTTGCAAAACTGATTAATATATTTAGACTCCACTTCTAAAAATTCTAGATACCATCTTTTCTCTCCAGAAGCTAAAATAGTTTTTATATTCTTATCAATAGAATCTAAAACTTCTTTTGCTATATCTTTCTTTCCAAATGAAAGACTTAATTTCAACGCAAATTCATAAGCAAATGGAGGCACTTCATAATATTCTTTATTATATTTTCCTTCCCGAATGTACTTTTCCGCACATTCTTTCCAATTTTCAACAGACTTTTTCATCCAATCTAACTTATCTTGACCAGAAGAAAAAACCATAATCGCAAAGGCATATCTCGCCTTTGAAATACTACTTTCAGTTTCTGCAAATCTTCTTTTGTAATAATCTATGGCTCCATTTTTCCATTCACAAAATGGAGGATTTAATAGAGGTTTAAAGTTGGCGGTTTCTATAAAATTATTCCATTTATTGCTAATTTCAGCAACTTCTTTTCCTTGATAAACTACTACATGCCCAACAACCCTATTGAGTAAATCTATTTCCCATAAAATTTCTTGTTTAATTTCTTCTTCATTATTTTCTTGAGCGGATTTGAAGGTATTCGATAGCTCTCGTTCAATCTCAAAAGGATACATACCTTCATACTCCAAATTCATTATCTGTTTTATTGCTTGTCTTAATTGTTCTGATGTCATTTTTTACTAGCCCGCTAAATCGTTAAGACCTTCCAATTAGAGAAATTGTTCTCGTTAAATTCATATTTTTCGTTATCGTTATACCAACAAGTTTTATCTTTAAATACGACTATCCCACCAAACAACTTTTTGTTATACTTTTCATTTTGAATTTTAATATATTTTGCCAATGCTTCTGCTTTCTCCTTTGCTACCTTTGCGGTAATGCCACTTTTTGTATCAAAAAGACCTATTTTACCATTATCTAACATCACAACAAAATCGATATAAAATCCCCTTTCAATTCCGTGTTCATCGGTATATTTAACTGCGAAGTATTTCTTGTCTGATTCTCCGTTTTTGAACCACCATTTTACTTGGTTTTTTTGACCTTCAAGCGATTTTATAAAATCGCTTTCGGGGATACTTTCGGTAGAGGCATAATAGGGTTTCATTATTGATTTTTTATATGGAACTTCCTTATATTTGCTATTATAATCAATAAATTTTGGGACATTCCATACAAGATGTTCTGTTTCTCTTTGTTCAGGCAACCCCTCAACGACTTTTTGTTTATATACTTCTTTTGCCTCATTAATACAATCAGTAAATAATTGATTATTTTCCTCGCCTAGAATTATCTTTTGAGCAAAAGTTTCATCTTCCGTTTTTATTACTTTTTCAAAAAATTTGTATAGTGCAGTTCTTATTCTTCCTTGAGAATCTGATGGAGCGAATGGTGTACAACTACCTCTAACGAATAAATCAAATCTATGCTGAAGTTCAACAGCACTTAATTTAAACTGCATTTCTCCTTTATGTTCTACAGTTTGAACTTTATCCAAGACCAGTATCTTACCATCTACCATTATCTTCGTTACCAATGATTTTGGTTTAAAGTTTAACTTCTTAGAGAGCCCAATCTTTTGTGCAACTTCTAAAAATATCTTTGTAAATTCTCCCGAAAGTCTTGTTTTTTCCCTTTGCCTTATAAGATAAATTGAATTAAGATTAATATTGGCATATAAATCTTCACGTCTTTTGGCTTCATAGATTGTAATATAATCCTTTGCTACTTCTTCAGTTATTCTGATGTCTCCTAAATTTGTAAATACATATCCTTTGTTTAATTCTTCGGAATCATAATGTTTAAACTCTGGCATTCTCATTATTCTGCCAACTGTTTGAATTGTAAAATCCATACTTTGCATATCTCTAAACATAACCAAAATATAAGCTCTTGGACAATCCCAACCCAATGCTATTGCCTGTTTAAAAATAAGAACTTGAACTTCATTATCAGGCATTTCTATGTTTTCTAAGTTAGTCTTCTCTTCTGATAAGTAAATTCCTAATTTTCCATTTTCGGTGGTTATCTTAAATTTGTCTCGTAAAATCCCCACAATTTGTTCTTGTCGGTCTATTACTCCAGATTTTTTATCTGGCAATTGAATCAATATTAAAGGATTAATGTTTGATTTCTCTTTCTCTAATAGCTTAAGCATTTCCAATCTTTTTTTTAATGCACATTCTATAACCAATTCGTCAGGTGATTTATCTGAGACCTTCCCTTTATCTAACTCAGGATTTATTGCAATTTCTTGTTTTATCATCCCTTCTTTTCTAACATCCTCAAATTCTACAACTACATTATAAAATGAATGAATATGGGGAGTAGCTGAAACTTCTAAAATAACGTCAGGATTAATGTCATTTATTAAATTTCTAGATGTTTCTGTTTTAGCTGTAAAATGGCTCTCATCAATAATTAAAACTATTTTTGTGCCTTCTTCCTGAGTATTTTCAAGTATCTTAGTTAAATTCTTTTCTTGTTCGTTTTCTCTAATGTAAACATTTTCTTTCTTGTTTATACTTTCCCAATTTAAAAATAAAATCTCATCTGGCTCAATTTTATTATCTGTTAAATCTTCAAAATATTTACATTCAATTGATCGAGTAGTCGAATAATATTTATCAAGCTTTTCTTTACTTTGAGTATGTAACTGTCTTGGAGCTGTCCAAATAAATGCAATTTTCTTATCATCCTCTCTTTTGTCTACCAGTCTTTTAATAAATTCAGCAACCATCAAGGTTTTACCAGAACCAGTAGGAGATTTGAAAACAAGAGTCTCTCTTGAATCCTTGTTTAATAATTCATTAATTTGCTCTTTAAGTTTTAAAATTGCTTTCTCTTGATAGTCTTTAATTTCAATCATTTTTGAAAACCTTCCTATAAACTTTTAAGATTGTTTCTGGAATTGGACATAAAGTTACTTTATTCTTAATTGCTTTAAATTCACTTGTTGGCACAGAATCATCATGCGAGAAGACATAAACATGAATTTTACCGTTTATTTTTTCTGCTTCTTTTACAAATTCATCAATATACTCATCATCAAAGATTATCCCTAAATTATGGCCATCATTTTTAAAAATCTTGAATTTTTTAGCATCTTTTACTTTTTCAAAGGTATTTTCTTTAATACATAACATTTCGGTACAGTTGTCTACGAGTTTTCGCTTGTTTTTATCGGTTTGTTCTGCTTCGACAAAATCTGTTTTAAAATATTTTAGATTTCCACCTAATCCCTTAATGACTTCTTTATTTGGAGTTGAATATCCATTCATGACATTCTGTATTCTTGGGTAACAGATGTCTGTGCAGATTTTACGCCCATCCCCATTATTATCCTCATTATTGGTACACAAAATAAATCTTCTATTCCCATTATCTTCTTTGTTCATATCTAGAATTACATGACCTGTTGTTCCTGAGCCAGCAAAAAAGTCTAAAACTACCGCATTTTCATTTGCCCCAAATTTAAGAAAGAATTTTATTAATTCGGTAGGTTTTGGATTTTGAAATACATCTTTGACTAAAAATATTTTCTTTAACTCATTTGCCCCATCAGTAGTATTAGCAATTTCATATAATATGCTTCTCTCTTTAATTTTTTTAACATCTCCCTCCGAGAAATAAACTTTTTCATAAGGAATCCATTTCTCATTTTTCTTCTGCCAATAAATTAGACCTTTACTAATTAATTCGTCCATCCTCTTTTTACCAACACGCCACCTTCCATCGCTCCCATCAGGTGCGATTGGGAATATATTTTTGTCATCAGGAGATTTAATAGGAAAATACATTTTTGGACGGTCTTCTCTTCTGGAAGTATTTCCCCATTTTGCAAGTTTTACCGCTGTAAATTTTCCATCTTTATCCTCTTTGTTATATTCTGCTTCTTCAACTGGAACTATCTCATCACGCCATTCAAACTTATCCGATTTAGAATAAACTAATATATATTCATGTTCTCTTGCAAAATAATCGTCTGCTTGCCCGCCACCTTCTTTTTTTCTCCATATTAAATTACCAATGAAATTACTTTCTCCAAATAAATCATCACAAAGAAGTTTTAATTGGGCAAATTCATTATCATCTATAGAGATAAAAATTACTCCCGTATCTTTTAACAAATTCTTAGCAAGTGCCAAACGCTTAGACATAAAAGAAAGCCATTTACTATGTCTATATCCATCTTCTTTATCTACAAACTTATCATTATATTTAAAATCCTTATTTCCAGTATTATACGGAGGATCAATATAGATTACATCTATAGATTTTTTATGCGTAAAATTTAGAACAGCAAGCGAATGATAGTTGTCTCCCTCAATTAGTAAATTTACTGGCTTGTTTTTATCAAGATTTATCTCTTTATTTTTTATCTCTTCTAAAACGGGAAATTTGTATTTACTTTCTGGGCTAAACTCCTCTTTAGTTTTCTCCCCTTCCCAGTTTAGGAACAGGTCAAAATCCTCTTTAGTCTTCTCTTGCTCCCAGACTAATCCGTAAGTCTTTTGTTTTTTTAGGGCTAGAATCTCTCTAGTAAGTTCCTCTTTTGACCACGCAGAATAGTCTCTTTTTGCCATGTTAACATTAACTATACCCTTTTTATAAATCTAATTACCATTAATCCCTTGTCTTTTTTGTGCTTCCTCTATGAGTTTATCCAATTCCTCGTGACATTTACGGCATCTCTCAATAAACGATTTAATTGTATATTCTGTTACTTCTTCTTTTTGTAAGGTTTCCTTAAAATACTCTAAAATTATCTTTTCCCCACGATTGCCTGAATACATAACTTGTCCGTGTGCAAATTTATCTCTATCATTTACAATAGATTGTAAATCCCTAAATAATTCTGAATAATCTTGCTCTTTAAATGGGCTTAAAGTTTTTAATAAATCCCTTAAGACTTTCCATTTACTCATAAAACTAAAAAACTCTCTACTTAAAACCATGGTTTTAAAATAACCTGCTCCATCTAATTCTTTTCTGAATAATATCTTACAAATAATTAAATCTAATTTCTCCTCAATAAACAGAGCATTATTAATTATATGTCCTCGCCATGCTTGAAATAAATCATCTTTTCTCAAAGCATCTCCGATATTATCTAACTCAAATTTATATTCTCCACCTGGCGGAATTTCTACATGATTTGTAAACCTAACTATTCCCGTTCCGCTTGTAAAATTGTTTGGTTCGTCCATAAATCTGAAAGCTATAACAGATATATTAATCTTTAGATATCAAATTTCTCTAATATTAAAACTAATGGCTTTTATTTTTCTGTTTATTCTCTTGATATTATTCTATCAAAACGTCCGTTTTCCAAACCCCGATTGTTTATATTTTGGCTCGTCGATTAGAATCTGGTATTTACATGGGGGGATTTTAATAAGGGGAAACATCACCAGTATTTTCTGCTAGTTTCTTAAAAATCCATATAATAAAGATTATTAGTGCTGTTGATGGAATAGCTAAAACTAGCAAAACAAAGAAGGCAATAGAATTAATCATTTGGTCTGTAATTGCTTGCATTCCAAAGGTAGCTCCAATAGTTCCAAGAACAATAAAGGCTACAATTGCAATTATAACCAAAACAAAAGTATCTTTGGCTTCATCTATAAAAGCATTCATTGGATTAGGCATAAGATTTTGATAATTCTGAACTTTAAATACATTTATTCACTTTTTCTTCTAAATTCTTTAAACTTTGTAAGATAAGGTTTAGCTTTTCTTCAAAGGAAGGATTCAATAAAGTAAACCTAACAAAATCTGAGATTGACTTAAAACCCGAAGCGTCAGTTAGCATTTTTATTCTAAGCTTTTGGGTTTTGGTAAGCTTTACTAACAGCATCTCGTTTTCTTTTTCTCCAGGTCGCCTAAAATCTTCTTTTTCCATAGAAATCTTGCTTATAGTTTGGTTTTATCGTTTGTTAGGCTTTGATATGGGCTGTTAGAGCCCAATAAAACCTATTGATTGGCTTTACTTAGCGGACTTCTTTGCCAAGAGTGCTAAAAGTGTAACGAAAAGCCGAACGGTTGCGGAGAGTATGATCATATTATTATTGATCATTATAATAATAGTAATACACCTAAAATTTAGTATTTTTATGGAATTTTTGTTTGATTTCCTAAGGTTTTTTGCTTTTCTTCAAAGAATTTATCATATTTGTTTAGCTTATCTCCCAATGCAGTAATCTGGGCTAACATTATCTCTCTATCCTGCTCAGCTTTAAGCAATCTTCTTTCAATTTCTGTTTTTGTAACATCAATTAACAAGTCTTCTTCGCTTATTGTATCTTTCATGCCTAATAACTCAGAATAGTAATGAATCTTATCGCTTTTCTTCCAACCGAAGCGATATTTTAAAGCACTCTCACTTTTGTATCTTGGAAGCCAATAACAACAGGCTATATGCCTAAAATCATACATTGTTAGTTGAGTAAACTTCTCTCCAGCTAAACTTCTGCCATCGCCAAAGATACGCTTAGCCATTCTTTGCAGATAACGATTAACTACAGTTGGTTTAATAGGAAAGAGATAATCAGTATCTTTCAAACCTTTTCTTTTTACATATTCTCTAATTAAGTCATGGCAAAGCAGAAGTTTAATCCTTCTGCCAAAAGTCTTAGAAACCTCATCCCTAATTGTCATCTCTTTGCAATTATCATGCAAGTCAGAAACCTTAATATTGACTAACTCTGTTGGGCTTCTTATTCCAGTATCAAAAAGAAACATAATCAAAACTCTATATTCGTAACGAACATTATCACATAACTTTCTTACTTGATCTTCTGTCAAGTAAACCCATTCAGGCTTTTCCTGTCTTGCGTCTAGATATTGAGTTATGTCTGACAATTCTTTACCTTGTTTTTTGTTTATCTTCTGATGCCAATGCCAAAATGCTTTAAACACGCTAACAAAATAAGCTCCCGATCTATAATTTTTCCCATCCTTTCTTGTTATTTCACCATTAGACATTAAGCTGAAGAATTCGCAGATTTGTTCTTCAGTTATATCTGTCATTTTGTCAAGAGAATACTTGTCTTTGAGTTTCTTTGAAAAGAAAATAAGCTTTTCCCTTAAAGTGTTAAGGCGAATAAAACTTCTTGGTCCTCTTACGTTTCCTAAGGCGGTGTTCATACCTGTTTCCATGTCTCTTAAATATGCAAGAATTAAATCAGAGTTAGCTTTGCTTATATCAGGTATTCCGTCCTTTACTTTTTCCTTCCAGGCTAAATATCGTTCTTTGTGGTTATATGGGTCGATTCTCATGGTTTTCTTAAGTTGAACTCTTTTAAATTCAACTTGAACCTAACTTGCTCCATCTCAAGAATTAGTCAAAAGTATGATACGCCCGGACCAAGATTTGAACTTGGGAATCGCTTGCGCGAAACAAGGTTAGCAACCTTGCGCCGTAACCGCTGGGCCATCCGGGCATGGAAATGACTAAACTTATAGGGTT
>Ga0209542_10006189_pt1 | contig 23389 bp, 20 predicted proteins | sample RifCSPhighO2_01_FD_184028 | JGI IMG/M metagenome (GOLD analysis project Ga0209542, IMG submission 184028) | Soil microbial communities from Rifle, Colorado - Rifle CSP2_plank highO2_0.1 (SPAdes) (version 2) | ecosystem: Environmental > Terrestrial > Deep subsurface > Rock core/Sediment ... | reverse complement strand
GGCATCGAAGCGCCAGAGAAGATGTAAACTGATATGACTCAGAGCCAAGCACTAGACATTTTAAAAACAGGGGCCAATGTTTTCCTGACTGGGGAACCGGGAGCGGGCAAGACGCATACGATAAATACTTTTGTAAATTATCTTAGAGACTGCGATGTTGAGCCTGCTATCACTGCGTCCACTGGCATTGCCGCGACGCACATCGGCGGGGTGACTATTCATTCTTGGAGCGGAATTGGGATTCGAAATAAATTGGATAAATATGATTTAGACAAGATAGCGAGCAGTGAATATATTGTGAAGCGGGTCTTGCGGACTCGAGTGCTCATCATCGATGAGATATCCATGCTCTCTGCCAATACTTTAGACATGGTGGATTTGGTATGCCGGGAAATAAAGCAGAGCGCTGAGCCCTTTGGAGGAATACAAATTATTCTGGTGGGGGATTTCTTCCAGTTGCCACCGATTACAAGAATGGAAAATAGAATAGAAAATATTAAAAGTATTCAGAAGACACTTACTGGGGAGGCACAGCGTGCAGGCGTCTTTGCCTACGATGGTGGGGCCTGGGAACGGGCTAAGCTCATAGTTTGTTACCTCACGGAACAGCATCGTCAGGATGACGTAGATTTTCTTTCTGTACTTTCTGGGATACGTACGAACGATGTTACACCCGAGCACTTTAATTATATTAATTCTAGACAGATTGACCATGATGATATGCCGGAGAATATTACCAAGCTTTACTCGCACAATGTAGATGTGGACCGTGTAAATAATACTGAGCTTGCGAAATTGGAAACGGAAGTAAAAATATTTAAGATGTCCGAGAGTGGCAGTGAAGCGGTTGTTACGACACTTAAAAAGGGTTGCTTGTCACCAGAGAATTTAGAACTGAAGGTTGGCGCGGTGGTGATGTGTACAAAAAATAATCAAAAAGAAAGATTTGTGAACGGCACCCTAGGCACAGTGGTGGACTTCGAAGAATTTAACGGACACCCAATAATTAAAACTAGAAATGGGAAAAACATAACTATCGCGCCGATGGATTGGAGTGTGGAAGAAAATGGTAAAATCCGCGGACAGATTAATCAGGTCCCGCTTCGCCTGGCCTGGGCTATCACGGTGCACAAGAGCCAGGGTATGAGCATGGATGCGGCGGTGATGGATTTATCTCAAGTATTTGAATTTGGGCAGGGGTACGTCGCACTCTCTCGTGTGCGTAGACTCTCCGGCCTATATCTGCTCGGCATAAATGAACACGCGCTCAAGGTGCATCCGGAAGTTTTTGAAAAAGATGTGGAGTTTAAAAATAAATCTGAGGAAGCCTCACGAGTTTTCGGAGATATTGGAGGAGAAGATTTAAAAAAGATGCATAACAACTTTATCATTGCCTGCGGAGGTAAAACAAAGAAAGGTAAGGTTAGCTCGAGCTCTGGGGATATGGTTGTGAAACCTTCAGGCAGTGGCTTCGATCAAATAAGGGAAAAGCACCCCAATGCCTACCGTCCATGGAGTACGGAGCAAGACGAAGAACTCAAAAAGCTATTTGATGCAGGTCATAAAGTCCCGGAACTAATGGCAAAATTCGGCCGCAAAAGAGGAGCGATAACTTCACGGCTTGAGAAATTGGGATTACAATAGTATTGTATGGGTAAAGGGAGGTTCTTCATGGATCCGAACACTGTCTGGGAATTCACGCAAGCAAACGTTGGGTTTACCGTATTCGCCGGTATCGTGCTGGCGTTTGCACTTCTCATGATTTGGTTCATGGTGGCTGTGTCACGTCGGCTGAAGCGAGAAAATGCGGAGAGGGAAATCCGTCAGCGCGACGCCGTTCGTATCCGTCTGGCATTCGCGGAGTGCTTCAAGGCCCACGGGATCTCATTCGGGTGGACGACGGAACATGGGAAGCCAGTAGGCAGGACGGCACCTATGCCGTCAGGAGTCTACATCCTGATCGAGCAGTATTTGGACTACTACGGTCATGAATACGACTACATGGTCGATCTCAGAAATGATACATGGGCGGGTTCCACAGTTCACAGCGAGATCGATAGCGCTCTGATGTATCGTGATCGGTCGACTGCATGGCACTTTCATCGGCAAGATCTGAGCGATCTCGAAGATGTGGGCATCGACAAAGTTACAGCGCACTATGTCCATGTGCTTCAATCGTACGACAAGATCTGGCCAGAGACGGCGCTCTTTCAAGAGAGCCTTCAGCTGTCGGCAAGAGTATTCGAGGAAGGTCAGCGAAAGGCACTTCGGGGAGTGAGAGCTGTGATCGATAAGTACGTGCCACCACCGAATCAGGCAGCGTCAGCTTGATTGGCTCAAGAGTAGAGCCTCCGCGAAATGGCGATGCGGAGGCTCAGGAACAATACACCGTATTACTTTGTAATCGGTGTGTTTTTAATTTAACGGCAGAGCAGCTGTTGAGCCGTTGGAAATCGTTATATTTGTTACTTTTTTGGCTTATGATATAATAATGGCACAAGCGTTGAAGGGGTCATCACCCTGGAGCTTTGGGGAGAAAGCCGAAAGGTAAGTAGAGCCCATTAAATGAGATCCGCCTACGCGAAAGCTTCAGCGAGATAAAACAAGGTGGTACCACGGGCAGAAGCTCGTCCTTGAATTATAACCAAGTGTTGTAATTTGAGGACGAGTTTTTTCATTTTATGAGCGAAGAAAAAAATACAAAAAGTGAGGTAGCCTTGCGTGAAGAAAAAGTTCTAGAATTTTGGCGTGAGAATAAAATTTTTGAAAAGTCGTTGGAGCAAACGGAAAATAAGGAAGAATTTGTTTTCTATGATGGACCAGTGACTGCAAATTCTAAACCTGTTTTACATACCATGGTGCCGTTTTCGTTTAAAGATATAATTCCTAGATATAAAACTATGCAGGGGTTCCATGTGCGTAGAAAGGGTGGCTGGGATACACATGGGTTACCAGTAGAGCTTCAGGTAGAAAAGAAGCTTGGGCTTAATTCCAAGAAAGCTATCGAGGAGTATGGTATCGCCAAATTTAACAAGGATTGTCGAGAAAGTGTCTGGGAATACGTTGAACTATGGAAAAACTTTACCAACCGAATGGGTTATTGGGCGGATCAAAAGAATGCCTACGCGACTTATGACAATAATTATATTGAATCCGTCTGGAATGTAGTAAAGGAAATAAATAAACAAAAACTTTTATACAAGGATTACAAAGTTGTGCCGTGGTGTCCACGTTGTGGTACAGCTCTCTCCTCACACGAGCTTGCGCAGGGGTATGAAGAAGTGAAGGATTTGTCGGTGTATGCAAAGTTCAAAATCTTGGGTGTAGAAAATGGGTACTTCCTTGCATGGACTACAACACCGTGGACTCTGCCTGGCAATGTAGCTTTAGCTGTAGGTAAAGATATTGATTACGTGGAAGCTAAAGTTGGAGAAGAAGTTTTAGTGCTCGCGAAAGAAAGACTCTCAGCGCTTCCTGAAGGCTATGAGATTATTGTCGAGCACAAAGGAAGCGAGATGGTTGGTATGCAATACGAGCCACTATTCCCGTATCTAAAAGAACAAGTTGAGTCCAGGGGAGAACCAACAGAGAAAGCTTTTCAAGTTTATGCGACGGACTTTGTTAATACCACTGATGGTACCGGCATCGTGCATATCGCTGTAATGTATGGCCAAGATGACTTCGAGCTCGGGAATAAGGTGGGCTTACCAAAGCATCATTTAGTAAGTCTGGAAGGAAAATTCGTAGAAGGTACCGGATTCCTCACAGGCAGATTTGTAAAAGAAGTGGATGAGAATGGCAAACCCACTTTAGCTGTGGACATAATAGACGACCTAAAGAAAAGAAATTTATTTTTCAAACAGGAAAATTATAAACATTCCTACCCGCATTGCTGGCGCTGCAAGACCGCGCTCGTATATTATGCACGGGATTCTTGGTATATCCGGATGTCGGATCCAAAAATAAAAAAAGAGCTAATTAGTGAAAATAAAAAAATAAATTGGGAACCTGAACATACTCGGGATGGGCGCTTTGGCGAGTGGTTGCGAGAAATAAAGGATTGGGCAGTGTCGCGTGAGCGGTACTGGGGTACGCCTTTACCGGTGTGGATCTGTGAGAAGTGTGAAAAGAAGCACGTGGTGGGGAGCTTAGAAGACTTAAAAAATTTAACTCCAAAATCCGGTAATAAATATTTTGTAATGCGTCATGGTGAGGCGGAAAACAATGCTAAGAATATTTATTCTTCAGATCGAAATATAAACCATTTGACGGAGATGGGTAGAGCAGATGTTTTAAAGACTGCGCACAGTATCGTGGGTAAAAAGATTACTAAGATTTATTGTTCCCCATTTTTACGGACCAGGGAAACGGCCGAGATCGTGGCAGAATATATTGGATTTCCGAAAGAGCAGATAGTCTATGACGACAGACTCCGGGAGCTTGAGTTCGGGGAATTTTCTGGCAGGCCTACGCACGACTACTGGGATTTTATGAAGGGTAAAGTCTGGGAATTTGATACTAAGGTTCCATGTGGGGAGAGCTTCCAGGATGGTAAGGATCGCTTTGGGGATTTTCTATATGAAATAAACGGGCAGAATAATAACGAACAAATACTTATTATTTCTCACGGGCTTTCCGTGGAAATAATTCCTGCAATAATTGAAGGCGCAGACAAAAACCGCTCTCTTGAGATTTTCCATTCCCATATTAAAAATAAACAAGCAGCGCTTCACCGTGAGCATGAATTTGTACCATTGCCCCACAATGAGCATTATGAATTAGACTTTCATAGGCCCTACATTGATACTGTTAAGCTCAAGTGTGACTGCGGAGGCACTGCAGTGCGAACTCGGGAAGTAATGGATGTGTGGTTTGATTCTGGATGCATGCCCTTCGCTCAGGATCACTATCCATTTAATATTGAATTAAAGAGATCCTGGTACGGAGCAGTAAGTAAAAAGTTTAAAGAAATTCTATATCCTGCGGACTTTATCAGTGAAGCCATAGATCAGACTAGAGGATGGTTCTATACTCTGCATGCTGTCGGGGTACTTATGGGCCGGGGGCGAGCGTACAAGAATGTTATTTGCTTGGGGCACTTACTCGATGCTAAGGGTAAAAAGATGTCCAAATCCTTGGGTAATATTATTGACCCGTGGGAAGTTATGGATAAGTACGGCGTGGACACCTTGAGGCTCTGGATGTATTCCGTAAATCAGCCTGGGGAGTCGAAGAATTTTGACGAAAAGACGGTGGCACTGATACAGCAGCAAGTATTTGGCTTACTGTATAACGTACTCGCATTCTATGAGCTCTACCCCGCACCAGAGCAAGCTCAGGGTGGGGCAAGTCGAGACAAAATAAAATCCAGTCACGTATTGGATCTTTGGATTTTGGCGCGCTTAGATGAGCTGGTAAAACTTAGCACAGAGAATCTGGATAACTTTAAACTCCTTGAGCCTACTCGAGGCATCAGAGACTTCATTGGCGATCTTTCAACTTGGTATCTGCGCCGTTCCCGAGAGCGAATAAAAGAAGGGAACAGGGAGGCAAGAGAAACTTTATACTTTGTATTAAAAACTTTAGCTAAGGTTATGGCTCCCTTTGCTCCATTTGCGGCAGAAGATATCTGGCTCAAGCTTCAGAATGAAAAAGACGCAGATAGCGTACACTTATCACTATGGCCTAAGGCAGATAAAGTTAATTCTAATATTCTCAAGAATATGAGAATAACCCGGGAGATAGTTTCACTCGGACTTGAAGCCAGGCAGAAAGCAAAGATTCAGGTCCGCCAGCCGCTTTCGAAGTTGGAAGTAAAAGACTTGGATCTAGATAGCGAATATGTTGAATTAATTAAAGACGAATTGAATGTGAAAGAAGTGGTGGCTGGAGGAGAATTTAAGTTAATTACTCTGTTAACTCATGAGTTAACAGAAGAGGGGAATTACCGTGAACTACTGCGCGCGGTACAAGACATGCGTAAGAAGATGGGGCTAACTCCGAGTGAAGTTGTAACTTTGACGATACAAACAGGCGATGCTGGGAAAAATTTAATTCAAAAATTTGAAGTAGATATGAAAAAAGTGGTATTGGCTTCCAGTGTCGATTTTAAAGACACGGACGGGGAGGAAATAAAAATAGGTGAGCTCGTGCTTAAGATAGAAATTAAAAAATAAACTTTTAAGCGTGGAGGACCCGGAGGTGCTCCACGCCCATGTGTTGTAGTCCGTACGTGACCTAGATAGATTCGGCGTATTCCGCTAGAAGAACATTGAGCTCGTTGTGGCCACAGTCTACTAAGACTAGTCTGCCGTTGACGCGAGCAAAGTTCTCTGGGTAGCCGAGGTCTATGTGCCGACCCGCAATCTCTCTGAATGGGCAAGCGACCATTTCGTTGGCTTTTATTGGCGCACCTCGGACTTGAATATTAACAAATCCGAAGAGAGAGAACAGTGTGGGCGCCAAAGGGAGCTTTGGGTAATTCTTGTACGTCCTGAGCTCCTCAAGATTCGCTGTCACTCCACAGAAGAGGTGTTTCAGTGCCGCGAATTTCTGCGCGGCCTTCGTGGTGTTTACCTTCTTGAGCAAAACACCCTCATCTCGGAAGTGCAACAAGCGCTTGGCCCAGTATAAGACCTTGATGCGAGCGATCTTGATTACAACACCGCCCACACAGAGCACGTAACGAGTCGTTCCAGACTTGAATTGCATTGCCGCCTCCATGGAAAGGACGATGTGGTATTCTCGAATACTATACACCGCTTTATTTTTTTGTCTATACTAATACGAGTAAAGATTAGTTATTTCATGCTAAAATATAAGGGTGCAAAAAGAAATTATTGATTTTATAAATAGTCAAAAGATATGTGTTTTGGCGGTGGAGATGATGGATGGGGCGCCACATGGAGCGACGGCGCACTTTGCTATGAGCGAAGACCCACTTACATTTTTCTTTGAAACTTATCGGGAATATCGTAAATGTGAAGCGCTTTTTGGACGCGAAGTATCCCGAGCAACTGTAGTTATAGGTGTTGATGAAAGCATTAGTCAGACATTGCAGATGGATGGGGAAGTCTGCCTGATCAAGTCAGAGGAAAAAGAATTATATGACAAAGTATATTTTGAGAAATTTCCTAAAAAATTAGAAAAGTCCAAGGACCCCAAGTTTGTTTTCTTTTCTTTCACTCCGAAGCGGTGGCAGTACACTGACTTCAAGGGCCCGAACGGGAAATTAATACTTACTTCTGACGATAAATAATATGCACCCTATTCATCACACGGAAGGAATAATTTTAGGTAGTAGTAATTTTGGCGAAGCTGGGAAATATTATTCTATTTTTACGCGCGACCTAGGTATGATCTACGCCTCGGCTCAAGGCGTGCGCAAGATGTCTTCTAAACTCCGTTTTGTCTTGCAGGATTATGCGTATGTAAAAATTGATTTAGTTCAAGGGCGGGATTTCTGGAGGGTAACCAATGTAGCGAAGACAGGCTTGTTAGAAAACATTATCAAGAAGCCAGGCAACTTTGCAGTTTTAGTAAACATTGCTCGACTGCTCAAGCGCTTGCTTGCCGGAGTAGAGCCGAACATAGTACTTTTCCAGGAACTATTGAATGGATTTACTATTTTAGAGAAGGCAGAGACGAGTGAAGAGTTACGAAACATAGAGACTATCATTGTCCTCCGAATACTCAACAACCTAGGCTACATAGGTGCTGGGGATGCGGTAGATACGCTCATTCAGTCACCCTTTGAAGAGAATTTAGTCTTCGAGGCTTCTAAGGAAAGAACAAAAATATTAAAGGCGATAAATAAAGCGCTGAAAGAAACACACTTATAGACTTGTGATATAATATCGAGATGGCAGAGGGCGATAGAAATAAATTAAACAGAATAGAGGAGCTCAAGAGGAAGCTTTTCAGTAAAAATTACAAGACGGAGATAGAACATCGGGATAGTTTTACGCATTTGGAAAGCTCCAACGTTCCGGATCATTGGACAGTGGGGGGCGAGATAGTACGGAAAGCAGGAGATCAACTTTTTGTGAAAACTTCAGTATTTAAAAAGTTTTTCCTTTTCTCACTTGGTTTTTTCGTTTTAGCTCTAGGTTATGCATCCTACATGTATTTTGTGGCGGGTAATACTGTTTCTAATGACAATATTGAAATATCAGTACTCGGCAATACATTTACCGCTGGCGGGGAGGAGCTTTCTCTACAGGTTGGCATAACTAATAGAAACAATTCACCACTAGAGCTTGTAGATCTGGTGCTAGAGTATCCTAAAAGCGGTAACCCGAGCTCGGGCTCCGACACAGAGAGGATACGTGAATCACTCGGCACCATTCCTGCCGGAGGCATACGTAATGAAAATGTTAAATTAATTCTTTTCGGCGAGCAGGGCAGTGTGCGAAATATAAAGATCTCTATCGAATACCGCGTGGAAGGATCTAATGCTATTTTCGTGAAAGATAAATTGCATGATGTAAGTATAAATTCTACACCGATAGATATTTCAGTTGAAGCACCGGACACAGCAAGCTCAAACGAAGATGTAACTCTAAAAGTGAAGGCAACATTAAATTCTACAAACCCGGCTTCCAATATTATTTTGCGCGTTGATTATCCTGTCGGATTCCAGTTTGCTAAGGCTACGCCCTCGCCATCCTTCGGCAACAGCATCTGGGTCCTGGGGGATTTAGCTCCCGGTGCAGAGAAAGATATTTCTATTGAAGGTAAGATGCTAGATGTGGTTGATGGAGAGGAGAAGACTTTTCGCGTTTCGAGTGGCTCACAGTCTACCTCTGATAAATCTCTGATTGATGTTATTTTTAATTCTTACGACAAAGTAGTTACTATCAAGAAGGCTTTGATTGAGGCGCAACTTTATATAAATGGTGTTCATCAGGGCGCCTACACTAGTTATGCCAACAGTCGGATTAGCGGTGAAATACGATTTGCTAACAACCTGGATACCAAGATAAATGATCTAGAAATCGAAGCCAAGCTCTCTGGCAATGCCCTTAATCGTAAAACAGTATCTCCGGAGCGAGGTTTCTATAATTCTTCTCGAGACGTAATGATTTGGGATAAAAATTCCGTTAGTAAATTTAGAGAAATAAATCCTGGGGATTCCGGTTCGGTAAACTTTAGCCTCTCGCCACTTTCTTTATTTTCAGCCGGAGGAGGCATGCTCACAAATCCGTCCATAAATATTGAGGTTAGTATTTCTGGCAAGCAGTCACTTGAAGGATACGAGTCTAAAGATTTAAGTAATAAAGATTCTTCAGTCGTCCGCATAATTTCGGACGTAGGGCTTGCCGCCAAGGCACTTTATTTCTCTGGACCCTTTAAGAATACAGGATCTATCCCACCTAAGGTGGAGAAGGAGACTAGTTACACCATAGTCTGGTCTCTTTCCAACACCGCTAATAATATTTCTAAAGGAGTAGTGACTGCGAGGCTACCTTCTTGGGTAAGTTTTGCTTCGCGCAGTTCTCCCACTGGAGAGGATTTAGCATATAACTCTTCTACTAAAGAAATAACTTGGAATGTGGGCAGTATCCCGAAGGGTGCGGGGATCACCAGCGCTGGCCGCGAGGTGTCTTTCGTCGTGATACTGACGCCGTCACTTTCTCAGGTAAATACTTCACCAGTACTCATTAATGATGCAGTTTTGACGGGGCACGACGATTTTGCTAATGTGGATGTGCGGGTCAATAAGGCATCGCTTAACACTAGACTCGTAAATGATGCCGCCTTCCCACAAAATGGGGACAGAGTAGTGGAATAAAATATGGCAACAGAAGAAAATAATTTAATGGAAAAGATAGTTTCGCTTTGTAAAAGGCGAGGGTTTGTATTTCAAGGTTCGGAAATATATGGGGGATTGGCTGGCACTTGGGACTGGGGGCATTTTGGATTGGCGCTAAAAAATAATGTTACTCAAAATTGGTGGAAGAAATTTGTAGACTCGCGCAGAGATATGTACGGTGTCGATGCAGCTATTTTGATGCGTCAGGAAGTGTGGCAGGCGTCAGGACATGTCGCTGGCTTTGCTGATCCTATGGTGGAATGTGAAAAATGTCACAAAAAGTTCCGCGCTGATCAGATTGAAGATAAAACAAAATGCGCAGAGTGTAGTGGTAAATTAGGTGACATAAGACAATTCAATATGATGTTCCAAACAAAAATTGGAGCATCAGACGATTCCTCGGCTGTGTCATACTTACGTCCTGAAACTGCGCAAGGTATGTTCGTGAACTTTAAAAACACAGTAGACGCTTTTCATCCCAAGCTTCCCTTTGGTATGGCGCAAATCGGAAAAGCATTTAGGAATGAAATCAACCCTCGGGATTTTATTTTTAGAGTTCGTGAGTTTGAGCAGATGGAGATAGAATATTTTATTCGTGGAACTGAGTGGGAAAAATATTTTGAATACTGGAGAGATGAAATGCTTTCTTGGATGGAAGAAGTAGGGATTGATATGAATAAAGTTCATGAGTTAGAAGTCTTAAAAGAAGACAGAGCGCATTATTCTAGTCGGACCATAGATTTTGAATTTGATTTTCCTTTCGGTAAAAGTGAACTTTTTGGGCTCGCATACAGAACTGATTTTGATTTAAAGAATCATAAACTTGAATACATAGACGAAGAAGCAGGAGAGAAAATGGTCCCCCACGTTATAGAACCTACCTTTGGTGTCGGGCGAGCAATTTTAGCACTGCTCGTTTCAGCTTACACCGAAGATGAAAAAGACGGCGAAGTGCGTTCGTATCTTAAATTTAAGCCCAACATGGCACCGATAATTTGCGCCGTGTCACCACTACTTAAAAACAAGCCGGAGCTAGTAGAATATGCTAATACAAAAGTTTATGCGCCGCTGAAAGCAGAGTTTGGCCGAGTGGCATGGGATGATAACGGCAACATCGGCAAACGTTATCGACGGCAGGATGAGATAGGTACGCCGTTTTGCATTGTGGTTGATTTTGACACACTTACCGATGATACTGTTACCGTTCGGGATCGAGATACCGGAGCGCAAGAGAGAATAAAGGTAGAGGATTTAAAAAATTATATCAAAGATAGAATAAATTAGAATGAAGTTTTCAAAAAAAGTTTTACCTAATGGCCTGCGAGTGATCGTGGTGCCGATGAAGGACAATCCTACAGTAACAGTACTCGTGTTGGTTCTAGCCGGGTCTAAATACGAAACAAAGAAGGTAAACGGTATTTCACATTTCCTAGAGCATATGTGTTTCAAGGGTACCAGCCGGAGACCCAAGGGGATTGATATTTCAAAGGAACTAGACGCGTTGGGGAGCCATTATAATGCCTTTACCGCCCAGGAATATACAGGGTATTATGCCAAGAGCGATGGAAGGCACTTTAAGCAGATTTTAGATATTGTTTCTGATATTTATTTGAACTCTACTTTTCCAGAGGCCGAGATGCAAAAAGAAAAAGGGGTAATCATAGAAGAAATAAATATGTATGAAGATATGCCACATCGGCATGTGCAAGACTTGATGATGAAGCTTCTGTATGGTGATCAGCCGGCGGGATGGAACATCGCAGGGGAGAAGAAGAATATTTTAAACATGAAGCGTGATGACTTTGTGAAATATAAAGCGGCGCATTACTTGCCGGAAGCGACCGTCTTGGTAGTAGCTGGGCAAGTCAAAGAGAAAGAAGTTTTTATGGAAGTGAGTAAAATTTTCGCTGACATAAAATCTGGCCAAAAAGATAAAAAACCAAAAGTAAAAGAATTTCAGACGAAACCAGAGGTACTACTAAAATTTAAAAAGACCGACCAGACGCATTTCGTACTTGGGGTACGTACGTATGATTTATTTAACAAGAAAAATGCAATACTTTCTGTCTTGGGTGGAGTTTTGGGCGGGGGAATGAGCTCTCGGCTGTTTCAGAAACTGCGTGAGGAAATGGGGGTGGGGTACTATGTGCGTGCTTATAATGATGTATATACTGACCATGGATTTTTCCAGATATCAGCTGGAGTCGATAATAAAAGAATCGACGAAGTGACGAAGGCAGTGCTTGAAGAATGTAAAAAATTAAAAGATTACAAAGTTTCCGATGAGGAGCTGGGTAAAGTAAAGGAATGCTTGATAGGTAACATGAAGCTCTCGCTTGAGTCAACGGATGATATTGCGAATTTCTATGGGGGACAGGAATTACTGAAGCGAGAGGTGAAAAGCGCGGAAGAAAAAGCGGCGGATATCCGCAAGGTTACTGCTAAACAAATTCAAGACCTGGCTCGCGAGATTTTCAAAAATAATAAACTAAATTTAGCGCTCATTGGACCTTTTAGGGACCAGTCCAAGTTTCTTAAAACGCTGAAATTTTAGATATTTTTCCTATTTCTAGGTTTAGGGTATTTGTGGTATTATGTTCTCATGTTGGAAAAAGGTAATGTAAATTCTATTTCTATCACTACAGGAACTATGGTTCGAGCTGCCTTAGTGCTTGTGGGCATTATTATGCTTTGGATTTTGCGCGATCTACTCCTGATTATATTGACCTCTATCATCATTGCTTCCTTTGTAGAGTCAGCCATACCGCATTTCAGAAAATTTAATATCGGTCGTGTTTTCGGAGTGGTCATTTTGTATGTTGTGACCATACTGGCTTTGTCCGGCATGTTTTATCTTTTTGCTCCACTTTTGATAACTGAAATTTATAATTTTTCCACCGCTATGTCCTCGTATGTTCCAGGAGTTTACTTCTTGAATTATTTCCAAAATGATGCCTTCTCTGGCGCCAAGGATATCGTGGCTACTCTATCTAACAACTTATCCTTCACCTCACTCGCCTCAGTGTCCAAGGCATTTGTTCAGAACCTCTCTGGAGGATTTCTTAGCACCTTATCAGTGGCCTTCGGAAGTATATTTAACGTAGGAATGATTGTCCTTATTTCTTTCTACCTATCTATCCAGGAAAAAGGCATAGAAAGTTTCTTGAGATTGATATTGCCAATACAACATGAGAATTACGTAGTAGACTTATGGGATCGCTCCAGCCGGAAGATTGCGCTATGGGTAAAGGGGCAGCTTTTATTGGGCCTCGTGGTAGGTGTACTGATTTATTTAGTGCTTTCACTCCTTGGTATTCAGTATGCCTTGCTTCTGGCTATTATTGCGGGAGTTATGGAGCTAGTGCCTTATGGCATATTTGTGGCACTTATTCCCGCCATTACCTTTTCTTATTCAGCCCAAGGTTTGTCAGGTGCTGCTATGGTTACTGGAGCGTACGTTATAATTCATCAATTCGAAGTTTTCCTTTTTGCGCCATTAATTATAAAAAAGATAGTGGGCCTTTCACCTATTGTCATTATTCTAGCAGCACTCATTGGATTTGAGCTCGCATCATTTTGGGGAATAGTGTTATCGATACCTCTATCTATCCTTGTGGTAGAGCTATCAAACGATATAGAGAAACGTAAAATTTTAGCCAAAAATGAAAAAAGATAGTTTCTATATTACAACGACTATTCCTTATGTAAACGCGGATCCTCATATTGGATTTGCGCTAGAACTTGTTCAGGCAGATGTAATAGCTAGATATAAGCGTCTTACGGGGAAACAAGTTTTTTTTAGCACTGGGACAGACGAATATGGTCAGAAAATCTGGGAAGCAAGTGAGAAAGAAGGGAAAGATGTTCAAGACTACGTTGATTTTTATGCGCAGAAGTTTCTAGATTTAAAAAAGGTTTTAGATCTTTCTTACGATAACTTTATTAGAACTACTAGTAAGGGGAATATTGCCGCTGCGCAAGAGTTTTGGCGTCTTTGTGAGAAAAAGGGTGATATTTATAAATCAAAATATGTGGGAATTTATTGTGTTGGGTGCGAAACATTTTATACGGAAAAAGATTTACTTGAAGGTAAGTGCCCGATACACTTAACATCTCCGGAGCGGGTCGAGGAAGAAAATTACTTTTTTAAATTAAGTAAATACAAAAAAGAATTGTTAGAATATTTAAATAAAGAAAAATCTATCATTCCAGAATGGCGTCGCAAGGAAGCATTAGATTTTGTACAAAATTCAATGGAAGATTTCTCTATTTCTCGAAATAAAGAGCGTGTTTCTTGGGGTATACCCATACCAGGGGACGATACCCAGGTGATGTATGTATGGTTCGGAGCTTTCGTGAATTATATTTCTACACTTGGCTGGCCAGACAACACAGATAATTTTGAAAAATTTTGGATAAATGGAGAAAAAGTTCAGATGGCTGGCAAAGATATGGTGAAGTTTCAGTCCGTGATGTGGCAGGGGATGCTAATTTCCGCCGGATTGCCTGCAACTGATACAGTTATTTATCATGGCTTTATAACTGGAGAAGGTGGAATTAAAATGTCTAAATCTCTAGGTAATGTAATAAGTCCAAATGATATTGTGAAGGAGTATGGCACGGATGCTTTGCGTTATTTTTTACTACGTGAAATTTCTCCTTTTGAAGATAGTCCGTTCACGATGGAGCGGTTCAAGGATGCGTACAACGCGGGCCTAGCTAATGGCCTAGGGAATTTAACTTCCAGAATTCTTACTTTATCAGAAAAGTATTTAGAAAAGTGCCCAGAGATACCAGAGAGTTCAGACCTTACAGAATATTTTAGTTTTTTTGAAAAGTTTGATATTAAACAAGCGACAGACTACGTCTGGTCAAAAATAGCAGAGCTAGATAAGTATATTCAGGAGACGGAGCCATTCAAGGTGATAAAAGTGGATGAAGCGAAAGGCAAAGAATTAATTTCTGACATGGTTGTTCGTCTTTATACTATTGCCCGCATGTTAAACCCAATAATGCCAGAAACAAATGTACTTCTTAAAAAGCTTATAAAAGCTAATAAAAAGCCCGAAGTTCCTTTATTTTTACGCAAAGACTAGTACCCCCACCCAACCCTCCACCTAAGGTAGGGGGAGGCCAGGAGGGGGTATAACCCAATAATATGCAACCAAAATATATAGACATCCATTCGCACGTCAATTTTACCGCCTTTGATGCCGACAGGGACGAGGTTATTCGTCGCGCCCAAGATAGTGATACTTGGGTAATTAATGTGGGCACACAAGTCGATACTTCTATTAAGGCGGTAGAAATGGCGAATCAGTATGATGAAGGAGTGTATGCAATCATTGGACTTCATCCGATACACACTGGTGCGTCGTTCCATGATAAAAAAGAATTAGGGGAGGAAGGAAAAGAATTTACTTCACGTGGAGAAATGTTCGACAAAAATAAATATCAGGAACTTTTAAAAAATCCAAAGGCAAATAAAAAAATAGTGGCGATAGGGGAATGTGGACTAGATTATTACCGTATGGATGAGGATTCAATCGCTAAACAGAAGAGCGCCTTCATTGAGCAGATAGAACTGGCGAATGAATTTAATAAACCCTTAATGTTACATATTCGCAATAACCCAACAGATAGTAATAACGATGCTTACCTGGATGCTTTAGAAATTTTAAAACAATATGCAAAAGTAAAGGGAGATGTGCACTTTTTTGCTGGCAGTCCAGATGTGGCTAAAGCCTTTGTCGATTTTGGCTTTACTTTATCCTTCACCGGCGTTATTACTTTCACTCATGATTACGATGAAGTAATAAGAAATACTCCGCTTGATATGATTATGTCCGAGACTGATGCCCCCTATGTGACCCCTACTCCACATCGTGGCAAGCGCAACGAGCCGTCGTATGTCAAAGAAGTGGTTAAAAGGATTGCCGAGATCAAGAATCTGCCCGAAGAAGATGTGGCGAAAGCCATTATGACGAATGCCAGACGGGTCTTCGGGATTTGACTACTAAGACAGTTTTTGCTACTATGAAATCCATGTCAGATGAAGAAAATATCGTAACAGGAGAAGAGACAGAGGCTCGAGTTTACGAACTTAGCTATCTCTTAGTGCCTACTATTTCTGAAGAAAATGTGGGGGCTACTTTTACGAACCTAAAAGAACTCGTTAGCTCTTTCGGAGGTGCGTCTATTTCAGACGAGATACCTAGGATGACCGAGCTTGCTTACACAATGCAAAAGACTGTGGCTAACACCCGAAGTAAATTCAACAACGCTTACTTTGGCTGGATGAAGTTTTCGATGAATAGGGAGAAGGTGTTGGAACTAAAGAAAAAGCTAGACCTTCGTCCAGACGTGATTCGATTTTTAATATTAAAGACAGTTAAAGAAAATACCATCGCGGCAAAGAGGTATGTGGGTAGAGATTCTGCTTACCGCAAGCCAAACGCTGATAAACCTAAAGAAGGAGAGGAAGTTGTGCCTATCAATAAAGAAGAGATTGATAAAGAGATAGATGCAATGGTAGCAGTTTAATTAATTTAAATATGTACTTAAATAAAGCAATCGTAATAGGAAACCTTACTCGCGATCCGGAGCTCCGCTCCCTTCCTTCAGGGATTAAGGTGTGCACATTCTCACTCGCTACCAACCGTGTCTGGAAAGACAAGAACGGTGCGCGACAAGAATCCGCTGATTATCACAATGTAGTAGTCTTCGGCAGGCAAGCCGAGACAGTGGCACAGTATATGAAGAAGGGTAGCTCGATACTAGTAGAAGGAAGAATGCAGACAAGGAGCTGGGATGACAAGACAAGCGGGGAGAAGAAGTACCGTACAGAGATAGTGGCTGATAGAACTCAATTTGGTGCTAAAGCTGGAGGCGCTACACCAAGCGCTGGAGGAACTGCTAAATCTCCATCTAGTCCCCAGGAACCAGAAGTTGACTCTATTGAATATCCAGAAGAAGACATTAGCCCTGAAGATATACCATTCTAACCCTGAGTTTATAAAGTTATAATAAAAATATGAAACAAGATTACTTTTCAGCAAATAATATAAAATACATCGATTATAAGGATATTGAAATCCTCAAGAAATTTCTAAATCCTAACGGTAAAATAGTAGGGCATAGGCGCACTGGCGTTACTGCCAAGAACCAGCGAGCCCTCGCCGCTGCAGTAAAGCATGCTCGCTTTATGGGCCTTCTTCCTTTCGTAGCTAAATAACTTTAAATAGTTTGTCTCTTGATCTCCATAATAAAAAAATAGAGGTCGTCTCGGAAGAGATTAGAAAATATTTTTTATCTGACAAAAAAGATAAGATACGTTTTTATCATGGAAGCACGAATTCAACTCGACCGAATTCAAATAGTAGCTACATAGACATATCCTCTTTTGATGAAATACTAGAAATAAGCGCTAGCGGACTTTATGCTCTAGTTGAACCAAAAGTATCAATGGAAACCTTGGTCAAAGCTACGCTGAAACTAGGACTAATTCCATTAGTTGTGATGGAATTTCCTAAGATTACCTGTGGTGGTGCAATAAATGGAGCAAGTCTAGAAAGTTCTTCTTTCAAATATGGACAACTCTCAGACACATGTACAGAATATGAAATTATTTTAGGCAATGGCGAAAAAATCATTGCCTCCAAGGAGAATCATCAAGATATCTTCTACGGTATTTCAGGGTCTTATGGTAGTCTCGGTCTTATTACCTCTATAAAACTGCGCCTAACTCAAGCAAAAAAATATATTAAGACGACTTATCTTCTAGTTGCTTCATTCCAGGAAGCTCTAGATTTAATAAAAAAACTATCCCAAGATAGGGACTTAAATTATCTAGATGCAATTATGTATAGCTCATCGCATGGAGTAATAATAACTGGGGAAAGATCAGATATTAGCAATCTACCAATTAAGACATATTCTAAAATAAGAGATCTATGGTTTTATGAACGTGCCCAAAAAGTAACGACAATACCAGAAGAAGAGCTTGTACCAATTCAAGATTATTTATTTCGATACAATAGAGGCGGATTTTGGATGGGAGAATTCGCTTTTCCTTTGCTCGGAATTCCAAACAATAAAATTACCCGGTTTCTTTTCAATGGATATGCTAAAACTCACAAGCTATATGAGGCACTACATACATTAAATGTATCGCAAGAATATTTCCTACAAGATATATATTTTCCTCTTAATGAAACACTTGCATGCTTAGAATATAACGATAAAGAAGTTGGTATATATCCTTTATGGTTATGTCCAGTAAAATCTACTAGTACTGAGCAGAAATTGTCGCCACATTATATTGACTCGGATCTTTTAATAGATGTTGGTATTTGGGGACAAACTCCAAAATATCTAGCTAATCCCATTGGGGTCAATAAAAAATTTGAGCAGTTTACCAAAGATCATAATGGTAGGAAAATGCTGTATGCACACGCTTATTACTCAGAAAGTGAATTCTGGGAAATATATAATAATTCTTGGTATATCTCTTTGAGAAAAAAATATTTCGCAGATAAAATTTTCCCTGATGTTTGGTCAAAGACCCATGTATCTGGGTACATAAGAGGGAACAGATGGAAAGGATTTTTGAAGTATTTTTTTGTTAATCCTATAAAAAATAAGTATAAGTAAAAAAAGCTCCACTCGGGGCTTTTTTTACTTACGGTTTATATTCTTTCTACATATTCACCGGTTTCGGTGTTGACGCTGATGGTATCGCCTTCGGCTACAAACATCGGAGCATTTAAGGTAGTGCCATTTTCAAGCGTGATGACCTTGTTGCCACCCTTGGACGTGTCGCCCCTGACTGCTGGCGGAGCCTCTTTTACTTTGAAGTTCATTTTAATAGGCAGGCTTATTTTTATTATTTTCTCCTCGTCGTCATCATTAGTCCAGACCAGGGAAGTGACATTGCCATTCGTCTTTAAGAACTTCGCAGCATTGCCCATAAGAGCTTCATCAAGCTTGAATCTGTTGGCTTTATCATTAGGATCACAAAACCAGTACTCGCCGCGGTTTTCATACAGGAAGGTAACTTCTCTTCTTTCTATATCCGCCTCTAACGCAGAATCAGAAACGTGGTAAGTCGCGGCAATGGTCTTGCCCGAGATGAGGCTCTTGAGCTTCACTTGGTTCTGAGGTTTTCTTTGCTGGGTGCGCGCTACATGAGACTCTACCACTTCCGCTGGCTCGCCATCGTAAATAACTATTTTCTTTTCGCGAATTTCATTGTATTGAAGTTGGGACATAGCAACATACTAGCAGAAAAATTTATAAACTCAACCCCCTAGAGCCCCCCTTATTTAAGGGGGGCAGGGCCCTCCTCCCCTGGTTAGGGGTACTAGGCTTCTTCGGCAAATTTCTTGCGGATTTCTTTTAGAATTTGGTCACCTGTTTTTTTATTTTCTTTAAGGTAAGTCCGAGTTGCATCGTATCCTACTCCGAGCTTTACTTTTTCCTTTGTCTCGCCAGAGCCTTTGGCGTCGGTAGATTTTTCACCACTTGGCATATAGAAGTATGAATTTCCACTTTTTTCAATAATCTTAAATTTCTCTCCGAGGGCCATAATTTCGCCTTCTTTGGAAATACCCTCGTTGTAAATGATATCGAATTCAGTTTGTTTAAAAGGGGCCGCTACTTTATTCTTTACTATTTTTACTCGAGTGCGGCTACCCACGACCTCCTCTCCCTTTTTTATTTGCGCTATTTTTCTAATATCAAGTCGTACGGAAGTGTAGAATTTAAGCGCTTTACCTCCCGGGGTAGTTTCGGGGTTGCCGAACATGACACCTATCTGCATTCTTATTTGGTTAATGAAAATAACAGAGGTCTTGGAGCGAGCGACGATAGCAGTCAGCTTCCTCAAGGCCTGGGACATGAGTCTGGCTTGTTTACCCACGTGGTAGGCACCCATATCACCCTCAATTTCATCTTTAGGAGTGAGCGCTGCTACTGAGTCCACCACAATCACATCAACCTTTCCCGTGCGGACTAGGCTCTCCACTATTTCGAGCGCTTGTTCACCATTATCCGGCTGGGAAATAAGTAAATCGTTTATATTTACTCCGAGCTTTTTTGTATAATCTGGATCCATGGCATGCTCGGCGTCAATGTAAGCGCATACACCGCCTAGCTTTTGCGCTTCGGCCACTATGTGGAGGGATAGGGTAGTCTTACCAGAAGACTCTGGACCGAATATTTCAATAATTCTTCCGCGAGGAATTCCGCCAACTCCGAGCGCTATGTCGAGGCCGATAGATCCAGTAGGTATGACGTTAATGTCTACCTTTGGCGCATCGCCGAATTTCATAATAGAGCCTTCTCCAAATTTGGTTTGGATAGATTTGAGAGTGTCTGCTAAGACTGCTTCACCCACTGTTTTATCTTTCTTTTCTTCTTTGTTGGATTTTTTCATGTGATTTTAATAAATTAACTGATAATGGGCTTCATCTTCATTCCCAAATTTATCTTTTGCCTCAATACTTACTATATTATAACCTGAAAGTAGGACTATTGTCTCATTGAAATTCCCTTCTTTATCAATGGATATTGTTCTGCCATTTAGGGTTAAATCAGTGGCATTTCTAGCTTTTCCAATCACTCGCAGTATGTTTTCTGTGGCTTTCGATCCATCTACTATATTAACATCTTTTATCTTCACCCCGAATATCAGGTCGTTGGAACGAAATAAGGCATAAATAGAAATTACAATAACAAATAAAGTAAATAAGGAGATTTTCAGTAATTTTTTTACACGCTGGGTCATTTATTTATATTGCGGTACTAGACTACATTGTTTCCAGCTTCATCGTGAGCGACTCTCTCTAATACGTCTCGGGGCTTGGCTCCGTCTCCGGGTCCGATCACACCACGCTCTTCTAGCTTGTCCATTAGTCTTGCCGCTCTGGCGTAGCCTAATTTTAATTTCCTTTGCAGGTAGGAAGTTGAGGCTTTGCCGGCTTCAATGACGCACTGCCTTGCTTCCTCATACATTTCATCATCGTCTCCATTGTCTTCATCCTCGAGGGTGGCTTCAAAAATACTTTTATCAGGAGATATGGATCCTGCTGTTAGCGCTATCTCTTCAGACACTTCATCCTTATATACATCGGCTAGATATTTTACAACTTTTTTTACTTCAGACTCGGAAATAAAGGCAGACTGTAGACGCTCCGGCTGTGCATCTCCCGAAGAGTAGAGCATGTCTCCCGCTCCCAACAATTTTTCCGCACCTCCAGCATCCAGAATCGTACGGGAGTCAATTTGGGAAGAAACTTTGAGCGCTACACGTGCCGGAATATTGGCTTTAATTAAGCCTGTGATGACATTTACCTCAGGGCGCTGAGTGGAAAGTATTAAATGTATTCCCACTGCTCTCGACATTTGCGCGAGTCGTACAATGGCGGACTCCAGCTCTCTGGGGTAGGAGCTCATAATGTCTGCCAGCTCGTCTATTATGATGACTATATAAGGTAGGCGATCTACGTCCACCTCCATTTCCACGCCTTCGGCGTTTCGCTTCATTTTCTTTGGGCCCTTACTAAAAACATTGTTGTGATAAGACTCTATGTCTCGAACGGACTCTGATTCCAGGATGTCGTAGCGACGGTCCATCTCTTTAGCGGCCCATTTTAGGGCTAGGATTGTTTTCTTGGCTTCTGTTATGACAGGAGTTAGTAAGTGCGGTATGTTGTTGTAGAGGGTGAGCTCTACGCGCTTTGGATCTATGAGTATAAATTTCAAATCGTCCGGTCCGTTTCTGTATAAGAGGGAAGTTATTATGGAATGTATGGCCACTGATTTTCCAGAGCCAGTGGTTCCGGCTACCAGTGCGTGTGGCATCTTTGCTAGGTTGCCGAATATTGCACGTCCAGAGATTCCACGACCCAAGGCAATGAGTAAGGGCAGGGGATTATTTTGGAATTTGTCATCACCTAGGAGGGTAGCGAGTCCGACGATGGATTTTGATTTATTGGGAATTTCGATACCCACTAATGATTTACCTGGAATAGGTGCTTCGATACGTATGGGGTGTGCGGCTAGCGCCAAGGCGAGGTCACTCTGGAGTCCGACGATACGGGAGAGTTTCATCCCTTCTGCGGGCTTGAGCGCGTAGCGGGTGACGGTCGGACCTACTGTGATTTCATCCATTTCTACTTCAATACCGAAGTTGGCTAAAGTCCGCCTGATGATATTTGAATTTGCTTTTACGTCACCATTGTTTGGTTTGCCTTTATCTTCCTCAAGCAAAGACAGTGGGGGAGGGACATAAGTGGAAATTAAACCCGTCCGCCTCTTCTTTATAGGTATGTCTTCTTCCTCTTCTTTTTCGCGAGCTTCTTTATTCATACCGAGCGCTTTCTTTATTTTTTCTCCCGCACTCTCTTTTTCTTCAACTTCCTCTTCTTCATCTACTTCTTTTGGTTCTGGGAGAGGAGCAGGTTTTTCTTTGTCCTTACTAAACATCTCCTGGATGCTCTCTAGAAACCCGCTGAAAGATATTCTAGTATCGAACATAACTAAAATTGAAATTATTAAAACTGCTCCCAGGAAAATTATGCTTGCATAAATCTCAAAGAGTGAAACCAGCGGGGTGGATAGAATTTCCCCCAGTAGTCCGCCTGCATGATTCCCGGATACGACATCAATGATGCCCAAAGAAGAAAGTAGGAACATTGCCCCGCTTAGAGTGCGAGTCCAGCCAATGTTAGGCCCATCTCTTTTAATGAATGAAGATCCAAGCAAGACAAAAAGTGTCGGCAATAAAATATATCCGACACCGAGTAGGTAATGAAGTTTTTCATATGCCAGTCCTCCGGCGACTCCAGCTGCACCAAATGCGGACATTAAAAAAAATAAAGCAAAAACAAAAAAAACTACTGCTTTTATCCCGTGTTTAGTTTCCGTTTTTAATTTTGAGAAATTTTCGTAACCCTTCTTCTTGTTTCCGTTTTTTGCCATGCGAGTATTTTAACACGATACAGGCTTTAGGTACTAGGCTTTAGCTTTTAATTCAGAATGTTTTATTAAATCTCAAATTAATTTAGCTATCGCCTAGAGCCTAACGCCTAATTGACTTATATCCTGTCCTATATATAATGGACACATGATAAGGGACGAAAAAAACCTTAAGGACTCCTCACCAGCTACGTATAAGACAGGGCAAACGTCTACACCTTCCAACTTGTCCTATAGCAAGACCAACAAGCTTATAACTGCTCTTTATATGGTTACGGACATGATTGATGACCGTGAACCGCTTAGAAATAAATTGAGAACATTAGGAACAGAGATAGTATCGGACACTTATTCGATCTCCACCTTCCCCAATATTAATGTTTCTATCAAGGCCATTAGCAAAGTCTCTGAAACTATTTCCTTCCTAGAGATTGCTTCGACTATCAGTATCATCTCTGAGATGAACTGCAATATTTTAAAAAAGGAGTTTGGGGAGCTAAGGACTGCCCTAGAAGCGTTGATTCATGGCCCCAATATGTGGAATAGTCAGTCAGATCTGAGCCTCTTTTTTAAAGAAGACATAGCGCTTTCAAGTAC
>Ga0209542_10006188_pt1 | contig 23391 bp, 29 predicted proteins | sample RifCSPhighO2_01_FD_184028 | JGI IMG/M metagenome (GOLD analysis project Ga0209542, IMG submission 184028) | Soil microbial communities from Rifle, Colorado - Rifle CSP2_plank highO2_0.1 (SPAdes) (version 2) | ecosystem: Environmental > Terrestrial > Deep subsurface > Rock core/Sediment ... | reverse complement strand
TTACTGATGAATGTGAAAAAACATGGGATGGTTTGTTAATGGCTCATAAAGGAAAGGTAGTAAATCGCCCCCAAAACCATTTTCATGCGAATAGTAAATTAGATCAAATTAAATTTGCTTTAGAAAGCGGGATGTATGTCCCAGATACAATAGTAACTAACAACTCACCCAATTTAAGAGATTTTTATGATAAACATAATGGAAACATTTGTTTTAAATTACAAAAAGGAGCTGTTATTAGAACGCTTGAAGGAAATAAAGTTGTATATACTAATAAAGTAACTGAAGAACAGATGAGAAACGCATCATTGGTTTCTGGCCATCCCTCATTATTTCAAGAATATATTGATAAGGAATTTGAAATTAGGGTAGTTGCGACAGATAAAACTGCAACTGGAATTGCAATACATTCACAAGATTCAGAAATATCTAAAGTTGATTATAGAAGATATGACTTAGAAAATGTTAAATACAATCATATGGAACTTCCTAAAAATGTAGGGAATTTTTGCTCAAGTATGCTTGCACATTATGGATTACATTTTGGAGCATTTGATTTTATTTATTCAAAAGAAGGCAAGTATTTCTTCTTAGAATTAAATCCAAATGGGCAATGGTTATGGCTTGAAGAACAATCAGGATATAATCTAACTAAAGAAGTAGCGGATAATCTACTAGAATAAAATGGTTCAAGAAATAATATCAAAAATAAAGGGTAAAAAATTAGTTTTATTCGGAGAAACTCATGGAACAAAAGAGATTCCAGAATTACTTTTAAATTTATTTAGAGACTTAGCAAAAAGGGAAAATTTCAATTTAGGTTTAGAAATATCTAATGAATTTCAAAATTTAGAGCCTGATAAAATTCTTTCATCTTCTAAGGAAATTGGCACAGGCGGACTAATTAGCGAAGAGTATATAAAATTAATTAAAGAAATGCCAAAAAATATAAAATTGTTTTTTATTGCTCCAAATTCAATAAAAAATCAAGAAGAAATGGAAAGAGAAATTGCAGACAATATTTTGAAATTAGTTGATGATAAAAGAACATTTGTAATCCTTGGGGACATTCACGCTTCAAAAAATAAGATAGAATTTGGAAATTTGGAAATTGTTCCGGCAGGTTTTTTAATTTACCAAAGACTAAAGGATAAAATGTGTTCTATTCTTTTAAAATCTAAGAGCGGGGAATTTTTTAATAACGGAGTGAAGCAAGTAGTTTCTAATGAAGACAACTTTTTTGATAAAAATTTTGATTATATCTATGAATTAGACAATGTATCTCCCTGTTCTTTTTGAAAAACGCGCGCGTCAGATTAACTGCCCCCCCTGAAAAGTGATTTTAACTCTGTGGTTTGCTTCGCAAATCCTCGGGGACGGGTTGCACCCTTTCGCAAGCTCACCCAGACATAACAGCGATTATCTGGGATTTTCCTGCGAAAAATCCCCAAATTTCACTTCATGAAACTTCAGATAATCGCGATATTAAGTGAAATGCCTGTAAAGATTAATACAGGTCGGCTCAAAGTTGCTTACGCGACAGATAGTCTCGCTTTCAGCGAGAGATTTATTTTGTAAAAATCTCGCAAAGTTTCTTTTCAACTTCTTTTATCTTTTCTTGCTTGATTTTTCCAATTTTATAGAGAATAGATGAGCTCTCGGCAGTTGTAAGAATTGATGGCATGATGAAGCTATCATGTTTCAAAAAACCAGACGCAAAATCTTTTTTCATCAATGGAACCAAATCTTCGTCTTCTCCCCTAACTGTTGTAATTTGTGATAATATGACATTTTCCCCTTTCAACTTTGCAACAACCAAAACAGGTCTATTTTTTGTTTCTGATTGGTTTGTATACGGAAAAGGAAAAACAACAACCTCTCCTTTCACAAATCTTTCCATGCTTCTTCATCCTCTTTTGAAAGCCAGTTTTTTGCAAATGCTTTTTCACTTGCCAACATCGCCACCATAGCATCACTTAGTTTCTCTTTCTTCATTGGTCTTAATTCAACTCTATCATCGTAAGCGATAACATTAACTTTCGCGCCTTCTTCAAATCCAGCTCTCGCTCTGACTGCCGAAGGGATACTTATTTGTCCCTTTCGTGTTATCTTCACTGTTCTTATTTCTCTTATTTCTTCTTGCATATTACTTGTAAGAAATGTAAGTATTTAAGGTTTTCTGGTTTTTGAAGTAAGGACTCGTATTATGCCCACCACATTTTGAATAGTCTTTCTTCTTTTTTATACAATTCCAAACCTTTTACGATTTCGATCTACATAAAAATTATTTACATATTCGTCGGAAGTTGTTTCATCATAACTATCTTTAACTTCCCGAAATAAATGTTTGTACTTTCTTTTGAATTGTTCTTCAGGATTATTAGCATAATTTCTTCTTTCTTCCCAAGGAACATCACTATTATCAAAAAGCAACCGGTTTATAATTCCTGTTTCAGGACAGATAAATTGTAATTCTCCTTCATTCCAATAGTCTCCTTCTACGCATTCACGTGGAGGAGTATACCAATGAGTTTGGATTGCTGTAAGATCACCAATTTTATGAGAATCTTCACATCCCCGCATTTAATTTTTCTAATTTTATTTCTTATATCAATTTTTGCCAGAATTTGCCTTTCTTGTTGATGTATTTCTAATAGTTGACTTTCTAAATCTACCATAATTTATCAAAATGTTATGGTTATTCTTAAATATATACATATTTCAGTCTATAATTTATATTCATGATTCAAGTTACTACTTCACCCACTTCTTATCAAAGCTCTTCACATAAGAAACCAAACTCACAATCGCAACAAAAAAAGAACTGAAGCTCTCTACATCCAAACCAGTCAAATAAAACCAAATCCCCAAAACAACACCAACAATAATCAAAATCTTAAACCATTTCCTCCCCTGAACAAGCTCGTCACGCGCCATCCAAGCCAGAAGAAAGCCGACAGGAACAGCCAAAATTAACAAAATTATTTCCAACAACATTTTAAAATAAAACAACTTAGATATATAAAACTAATCAGGAATCTCTAAAGCTCTCTTCTTCAACACCTCGGCTAATTTTGAAGTATCTATCCCCCCACCACAATCTCCAATTAACTCATCACATTCTCCTAAAACAACTCCACAATTATTATATGCTCTGTAAATATCAATCACATCTCCTAAACTCATTTTTATTCTTCTTTAGGGACTCCCTTTTCTTGCAAAACTCTGAAATCATCTCTTGTAATTATCATTTTACAAATTATCTATCTCCTTAGCTACTTCAAAATCTTTTTTGCTCAGTCCGCTTTCTGAATGTGTTGTCAAGCTCAGTCTGACTTGGTCATAGTTAATCATAATATCAGGATGATGGTTGTTCTTTTCAGCTATCTCTCCAACACCGTTAACAAATGCGATAGCTTCTTTGAAATTGCCAAAAGAAAAGTTTTTCTCAATTGAACTTCCTGTAAGTGCCCATCCATCCAGCTCAGACATTTCTTGGTTTATTTCCTGTAAATTCATCATCTTAATAATAGCAAAAAGAATTAATAAATATTTGTTTAATTACATCAATGCAATTTGTGCCGCAGCTATGCAAATACCATTCCTTATGGTGTTCCATCTATTTTTCTGAGAGAACCATGAACTTACTTCATCGGCAACCGCTCCGACAGAATAACTATATGTTCTTTCTAGAAGCTCACAAGCATATTCTATTACTTTCCTTTCAACCACGTATCCAATTCTTCCAATCTCAGCCAAAGTTCCAACTAAGGGCGGCGCGTCATTCAATCTAAATTCAAATTTTCTTTTTGTCATAGCTAAATCCTCTCAAGAAAACACTATATAAACCTTTGTTTTGAAAAGCTGTGTGTTATCAGAAAATTAGTTTTCAAAGCTGTTAAAAATTAACCAAAGATATATTTTAATTTTATAAGAGTTTATCTGAAGACAAAGCGATAATTTAAATTAATGAAGAGTATAAGATTTTATAGAAGAGAAAGGAGATTTAATTTGTTGTTAGGAAATATTAACCAGATACGACATTGTAAAATTATCTTCTGTAATTGCTGCGCCTTCCGGCAACCCGCGAGTCTCTCTGTCCTCCGCGTGAATCCCTTCTTCCGCCGCCAAAAACTTTTCTCTCTCCGTCACGGCGCCCCCCATTATAACCTCCGCCTCTATCTCCTCCACGCCCCCCACTATAACTCTTTCTTTCCACTCCTCTGGAATCTCTATTTTTGCCATCACGGCTTCCTCCTCCAAATTCCTTCCTCCCGCCAGCGCGTTCTCCACGTGAATCTCTTCCCCCACCTCCATAATTTTCTCCCCTATGTCCTCTGTCTTTATAACCTCCGCCTCTTCTGTCTCCGTCGCCTCCAGAGCCCCCGCCTCTTGAGTAGCCTCCGCGTCCCGGCCTTTCCGAATCTGCGGAAAAATCAGCGCGAATGTTTTCAAATTTCGGAAGTTCTTTCTCGATAATGTCTAAAGAATCATTTTCCATTATTTTTCTGAAGCTTTCATAATCTCTGCTTGAAACAAGATTTACCGCAATTCCTTCTTTGCCCGCTCTCGCAGTTCTTCCAATCCTATGTATGTATTCGTTGTCGTTTCTGGGAATGTCATAATTATAAACATGAGAAATGTTTTGAACGTCTAACCCTCTCGCAGCTATGTCTGTGCAAATCAAAATTCCGACTCTGTTATTTCTAAAGCTTTCCATGACCTGATTTCGCCTGCTCTGTGTAAGTCTCCCGTGTATAATAACCGAGTCCAGTTTGAAACGCCTGAGATTTCTTCCCAATAAATCAGCGTTTCTCCTTGTGTTGCAGAAAACCATGACAAGACCTGTCTTTTCCTCTTTAGTCAGCAAATGAACGAGTAAAGAAAACTTTATATTATTTGGAACGTCATAAAAAACCTGCTTCAGTTTGGAAACGTCAACGTAAGACTTAGCAGAGACAAACTTCGGTTTGTTCATATATCTCTTCTCAATATATTGAGTGTCAGAAGTTATCGTAGCTGAGAACAAAAGTGTCTGCCTCTTTACAGGGCAGGACTCAATTATTTTTTTAACGTCAGGAAGAAAACCCATATCTGCCATTCTGTCTGCTTCATCCAAAACCAGCCAATTTATTTTAGAAAGATTTAATGTTCTCCTGTCCAAATGGTCAAGTATTCTTCCGGGTGTCCCGACAACAATTTCCGCTCTTTCCAGTTTTCTTATTTGTGGCTCTATCGAAACGCCCCCATAAATTTCGGAAATTTCCAAGCCATACAATTTTCCAAAATTCTTAATAGAATTTGCAACCTGTTCGGCAAGCTCTCTCGTCGGGGTTAAAATCAGTGCCTGAACACCTTTCTTTTTCCTTACCTTTTCAATTATCGGTGCGCCAAAAGCCAGAGTTTTTCCCGAGCCTGTAGCAGATTGTCCGATGACATCGTGGCCTTCCAGAATCATGGGGATAGTTTTCTCCTGAATCTCAGTCGGAGAATCAAAGCCCATTTTTCCAACTACTTCAACTATTCCTTTTCCCAATCCAAGTTCTTCAAACTTATTCATTTCTCGAAAATGTAAAAAGGGTATTTAAAGTAGAGCTTCGTGTTAAGTCCATCCTGCAAGTTAACATCTCTTTAAATCTCTATCCTAAAAATTCATTTTATTATTAATTAACTGATATTACTAGGAATTATTATTTGCTCAATTTTGGGATTTTACCGAAGATAAAGTAATCATATTAATTAATGAAGGTTTTTAGGAAATAATAATCAGATGCGAAATTGAAAAATATAAGGAGAATATTTAAAAAGAATAAAAAATTAATAACAAAATGAATAATAAAAAAAAGAGAGCTGTTATTAATAATAAAATGAATAATAAAAAAAAGAGAGCAGTTTGGATAATCGTCGGAATTCTTGTCGTTATTGTCCTTGCTATTTTAATTAGCCAGTTCACAAAGTTCCCTCTCTTCGGGCCTATTCAGGCAGAAATCGGAGTTTTCGTGACAAGTCAAAGTTCTCCCGCGGCATTTAATAATTTAGATAGTGCGGACAGATTCTGCCAGGATGCTGCAAATAATGCAAACCTCGAAGGAGAATGGAAGGCATTCTTAGGCGATTCCGACACGCCTGTTCAGGACAGATTAGAACATTACGATTCTCCTTATTTGAGAACCGACGGAGTTAAAATCGCAGACAATTGGGATGATTTAATCAATGGTCCAGGCGAGCCGATAAACACCGACGAAAATGGAAATCCCGCTGGTTCTGTAAGAGTATTCACAGGAATGCTGTCTGACTTGAGCACAGCAGAAAACTGCGCAGATTGGATAAAATCAGATGTAACAAAAAAAACAGTTGTAGGAATCAGCGACAGCAAGGAGAGATGGATGGAGGCGGGAAGAGATTTGTGCTTCTATGAAAGACGGCTTTATTGTTTTAGAAACAATCGAGAAAACTCAGCGCCTGAACCGGAAATTTGCTACGATTTAATAGACAATGATTTAGACAGCAAGACCGACTGTGAAGACGAAGATTGCGACGGGCAGGAAGGAAAAGGAGCAGGCGAAGGAGTGTTATGCGAATTCGGAACAGAATTATCCTGTGAAGACCAGTTCGACAATGACGCCGACCAAAAAATAGATTGTTTAGACACTGATTGCGCTAATTATCCTATATGTTTAGACAGAGACGTTAGAGTCTTTATAACTAGCCAACAATATACAGGTGACCTTGGCAGCCTTACAGGCGCGGACCAAAAATGCAATGATTTGGCAAATAGTGAAGGTTTAGGTGGACAATGGGTTGCTTGGTTGAGCAGTAAAACAGTTTCTGCATCGGAAAGAGTAACACAAACAACAAATAAATATGTGTTATTAGACGGAACAGCCATAGCAGACAACTGGGAAGATTTAATTGATGGCTCTTTAAATGCCCCTATTCTTATTACACAGAAATTGAAAAAATTGGATGAAAATGAAGGTGGTAGAAGAGCATGGACTCATACAAAATCAAATGGGGAAACATTAGGAGATGGTGAAGAGCCAATATGGTTTGAAGGCGAGCTTATAACCGCATTGATAGATGCTTGTAATGATTGGACAAGCGCAGATAGTTTGCATAAAGCAGGCAGGGGAGAAGCTGTTTCAGTAGATGGCACTTGGACATATTCAGGCATAAGGGACTGTACACTCGGAAGCGAGAGCAGACTTTATTGTTTCGAAAAACTTACAGCATAAAAAATTATTTGCTAAATACTTATAGTAAAAGACATAAATAATCTTTCAAATTATTTCGTTATCCAAAATCAATAATCTTATTTGTCGACGGTGATAAGGTTATAATCATTATGTTAAACTATTTTGAGGAAACACTTATTTTTCTTGAGGAAAACGCACAGCGAGGAGAAAAAGATGATTTATCCATCCATGAGGGATTTGAAATTATTTTATCTTCGAGAATGGCGAAAAACTTATGTCATTTGTTATAGTTTCAATAGGTAATCTAAAATAACCTCAATAAATTCTCATTAGCACAAAAATTAAAAGTCCAAATTTACATTAAAATTATTATTTTGAACTCAAAAGATTTTCTTAAACGGACTATGATAAAAATCAGTTTTATGTTCAATAGCTCAACATTAAATCTTACTATTATCTTTTAACGTCAATGCTAATTTTTTGTATATACTTACTATATTCTCCAGTATAGGGTGAAATACTGCTGTCTTCAACCACTATAGAGAATTTATTAGTCCCGGGAAATTCAGACTGGTCAATAATTCCGCTGATTTCTCCGCTACTCTTTAACGTAAGCCCTTTAGGCAAATTACCTTCAAATAAACTCCAGGTATAAGGGCTTTCCCCTCCCCATGGTTCCACTTGAATATTATAGGATTGTCCTATAAATCCATCAGGCAGTTTGCGGTCTGTCTTAATAGATAAACCTAAATTTGCATCTACATTTGCTTTCATTTGCTGTTTTATTGCGGCAATATTAGGGTTGCTATGCTCACTTCTTTCTTCATAAATATCTGAGGTTAAGTCGTAATATTCTTCTTCACCATCTTCGTAGCTTACATATTTCTGTCCTTCTGTTCTCCACACTGCCCAGTCAGGCATTTCATTTTTATCGCCAATTTTCTCAAGCTCCCATTCTTGAATAAAAACACCTTCTCTCCAATCATTTGAATTTCCATTAAGCAAAGGTGTTAAATCAAGCCCCTCAGTATATTTATCAACTCCTGTAACAGAATTAGTAAATGCGGCAAGATCTAAATTAACAGCTACAACTTCATTTCTGACACCACGAGCAATTCCCGGAGCTCGTATAACTAAAGGAACTCTTATCGATTCTTCATACGGATTTCCCTTAGCTGAAAGGTGATGTTCTCCCCACGAATATCCATTATCAGATGCAAAAATAATTATTGTTTTATCTAATATCTCTTTTGCTTCCAATTCATTAATAATTTCCTCGACCATTCTATCAACTGCCTGAAGACTTTGCATTTGTTTTCTGGCAAATTCTAATTGCGCAGGGTCCTCACATTGTCCATTCGGTCCATTTTCACATCTTCGTTTAAGCCACGACGGTTTATCACTTATATCCGGCTCTCTATAACTTGGAAGGCCCATAATATATTCATTAACTTTTTCTTGGTCAAACAAAGTTTCATCACAAGGGTCCGAATCACAAGGAGGCGTAAGCGCAGGTTCATGAGGAGCTAATGGAGTCACAAACAAAAAGAAAGGTTCTTCGGCATGTTTATCAATAAAACCTATAGTCTCATCCCTAATATAATAAGTGATATATTGATTTATTTCTTTTATTTCTCCATCGCCTTGCTGGGATGTGACATAATCTTCTCCTCCTAAAACGACATTAAAGTTATCCCAACTCCTCATATTTGCAGTTTCAACTCCTACAAAAGATGACCAACCAGGAGGGACGCGGGGAGATATAAGGCCATAACCATTAAGGTATTTTCCAATTAAACCGGTAGCATATCCTTTTTCTTTTACCATCGTGGCTATTGTATCTGTATCATCAAATAAAGCGGCTCCTCCATTTGGAAGGCCATTATCTCTTACAAAAGCATCATCAGAAGTGTATCCTCCGGAAAGAAAACTCGCCCTGAATGGACAGCACAAAGGCGTTGTAACAACAGCATTAGTAAACTTTACCCCTTTCTGAACAAGTTCTCTCTCAACTATTGGCATTATTTTTCTTCCATCAATTTCCATATCAAGAGTATCTCCTCTTTGGTCATCCGTAAGAATAACTATAATGTTCATCCCACCAAAATCGCCCCCTACACTGCAATCATTAGGGCAATTATTTTCATTTTCTCCTTCCTCGCAAATACCATTATTGTTGCACACTTGACCAGGAGGTGGATTTCCATTGCCACCGCCTCCTCCACCACCGCCTCCTCCACCACCGCCTCCTCCACCACCAGAAGGCGCTCTACTATCATCTCCGTCATCGCCATTATCAGGAACATTCGGCTCATCAGGAACTTCATCTTCTTGCCCTTCTTCCTGAGGCAAATTTTTGTCCTTTGAAGTTAAATAAATAATAGAACCCGTGCCAATTAATAGAACAACTATAATTGCGATAACAACAATAAATGGAATAACCCCTCTTTTGTTTTCTAACATTTTCCCTCTCCCAACAATTAATAAATTAACTTTATAAAGTTAACCCCAAATTATTTATAACTAATTATTTTAGATTAACTGAGGTATCTTGAGTTAATATAATGAAAAAAATAAAAAAATCCGAGGAGGAATGGAAAAAGAAATTAACGCCTGAACAATTCAGAGTTCTCAGGGAAAAAGAAACCGAAGCTCCATTCACAGGAAAACTTTTGAAGAACAAAGAAAAAGGAATTTATGTCTGCGCCGCATGCGAAAATGAATTATTCTCCTCAAAAACAAAATACGATTCCGGCTGCGGCTGGCCGAGTTTTTGGGATTCAATAGGCGAGGGCAAAATCGAATTGAAGGAAGATAATTCTCACAGAATGCGCAGAATTGAATTGCTCTGCAAAAAATGCGGCAGTCACCTCGGACATCTTTTCGACGACGGTCCAAAGGAAAAATCAGGAAAAAGGTATTGCATCAATTCAGTTTCTCTGGATTTTAAGAAGATATAATTTCTTTAAGAGGCTACATCCAGCATAGAATTTCCTAAAGGAAATTTTATCATTAATAATTATTTGATTATTAATTAAAATATTGGCGATTAGTCCAGATCGGCACTAACTTTTTTATTTTTTGCGGTTATAGGCTCCAATAACCATATAAACAATGATTTTAAATTGCAAGTAATGTCTGACAATAATTAATTATGATTTATCGTCGTTAATATTAATAAAATGGCTATTTTTTGGTGCTAAAATATATCAATCACCAAATATTTTATAATTGTTATTTCGATAAATAGTTTTCACAAATCTTATATATTGGTTAAGTCAAGTAATCAGCTCGCTCATAATTTAAACCCCTTTTTATCAAAAAGATTAATTATTATTTATGTGAGATGTAGCCTCCCTAAGCCAAAGTTATTTATTTGCCGATAACAGAGACCAAATTCTCAATAAATTTAAATTGCGCAGGATTTATTTTTTCTTTAGCCTTCTCAATGTTAAAGAATCCTGCTTTGTCAACTTCCGGAAATTTAATTTTCTTCCCTTTAAACTCCATTTCAACAAAACTTCTACACATCAGGAGCCCCGCCCAGTCGCCTTCAAAAGTCCACGCATGCACAATCTTTCCGGATTTTAATTTCGTCTTGTCAAGGTAAACGTACTTCTCTTTTTCATGCGGCGGATTTATCCCAGTTTCTTCATAAAATTCCCTTTTCGCGGTATCAAACAGTTCTTTCTCCCCATCGTTAACTTCACCTTTCGGAATGCCCCATGCGCCAATATCTTTGCTTTTCCAAAAAGGCCCTCCAGGGTGAACAAGAAAAACTTTCAGAACTCTCTCTTTATCAAACTTGTACATCAGCAAACCGGATGAAATAACAGGCATCACCAGTCAAGAATATTATTTCTTATATATTTTTGCAAATTATATTTAGACAGAATCAGAAGGAACAGAACTAACATCGGCTAACCCTTCCCAGATAGGTTTATCGATATTTGTAACTTCTCCACTCTCAACATCAATCACCGCTTTTGCAGTATAATCTATTCTAAATATTCCAAATAATCTGGCTTGTCTTCTGCTTTCTGCGACATAAGCTATTCTTCCAGTATTTTCATCAACTTCTCTAATTTGCAATTGAAATCCTAAACTTCCAAGAGTTTTAACCGCAGTTATAGATGCCCTGTTGGGCATTACCTTTATTTCTCTCTCCTCGCCAGAACGAGTTATCGCAATAATCCTGCTCCTTCCTTCTTTAAAATCTTCCTCTAAGCCCAACTCGGATTTGACTTCAACGCCACCGACGGAAAAAATACTCACCTCCTCATCTCCGCCCTCGCTTTTTTCGAGGCGATGTCTTATAACTACACTCTCTCCATTTTCATTCCTGAACATCACTCTCCTCTCGCTAAAATCTGCCCCTGTAATTCCTTCTTCCGTTATTTCAACTTCTCTCTCAACACCTGCAGAATCAGTAAAGCTCTCAATCCTCTCACTTCTCTCAACACCAACATTAGAATCAAAATTTTCTACGTCCGCATTTCCTGTCCTGGCATCATCTGCTCTGGACACTCCTGAAGGATCCGCCCGCTGCGGCTGCGATTGGCTCTGCGCGAAAACACCGGCAGAAAAAACTACAAAAAAACCTATCACAAAAAAAACAAGAACATTTTTCACTTCCATTTTCAAGTCAGAAGTAAAAACAAATCAGCTATTTATACTTTTTTGTTTTAATTAATCAACTCCGCCCGGATTTCCAATCGCAGGACATAATTCTTCAGGACCGCAGGTGTCTGGTCCAGGTCCAGGCGTTAAGACACATCCCCGATTTCCGACGCAGGCGTAATGCCATTCCTCTCCGCCGCAAGGCGGCTTTCCCGGACCGCATTGGTCTTCACCTTGCCCTGAAACAATTTGGCAGGCATTAGCAACACATTCTAAATGCGTGCAATCCTCGTTAGTCAAACACTCGTTGCTTCCCTCGCCTTCGACGACGACACAACTATTTTCCTCACACGCTGTATGCGTTGGAGTTTCTTCCTTGCACTTTCCAAAACTTCCCGCGTCATATATTTCTTTGATTTCTTCTTCTGTCAACGCAACGTTGTGGATTTCTACTTCGTCTATGAGTCCTTTGAAGTAAGAGTCAGGATCATCTATTCTATTTCCAATCAATAAATTATAGTTATTTTTTAGCATAGGATTATTTCTACCAAGATAATTAACCATATGTGCGAGTAATCCATTAACATATAACCTTCCTTCCCCATTTAATTCATCGTATGTGCAAGCTATATGGCTCCATTCATCAAAAGAGAGATTATTTTCTCTATATCCTGTTGATAAAACAATCTGTCCACTTTCAGTCATAATTATACAATCCAATCTCCCATCTCCAAAAACATCTATCTCAAACCCATTATACCTATCATCTCCAGTTCCTTTTGATATAACCCTAGCAAAATTAGAATTTTGTCTTTTCACCCAAGCATCAATAGTTATCGAAGTTACATCTAAATTATCGGCGTCGGGAACTTCAATATAATCATCAACGCCATCAAACTTAAAAGAGATTCCAAATCTTGAAAATATAAGTTTAGCTCCATTAATTAATACTCCATCATTTCCATCCGCATCATCCTTAACCCCATAACGTCCAAATCCTGAATTTCCAGACCACCAACTCACTAATCCTCTTGGCGGCTCAATACAACCCCCATCCCCGACAATTTTGCCAGTAACATAAATTTCTGCCCCATAATATAAATCATTTTCATCAGCGTTTACCAGTCTTATTCTTAAATCCAACATTCTCTTCGTTTGCCCTTCATTAATAACATTACCCACATACTCATCAGTATTTTGGTTAATTACAAGAAGCTCGGCAGAAACATCGTTAGTAGTACCCAATAAATAAATCATATAAGGAACTCCTTTGTATTCAACAAGAACACTAGGATTAGTATCACTCCTCAAATAAACATGGCTCATTTTTTCATCAGGGCTAAACAAAACACCATCATTAAAATAAGAAAACACAGCCCCACTCAAAACAACCAAACCAAGAACAACAAAAAACGCACCAACCACTTTCATCTATATACGATAAAGCCAATTTATATAAATCTTTCCTCAACAATCCAATATTTTTCCATAATTTTTATTCATCAACAAAAATCAATAAGTCATAAATTTAGGTGACTACATTTCTTAACTTTGTAGTCACCCAAGAATATCCTTTAATGCTTTATATTCCTTAACAAATAAGTCAATAGTCGGTTTCAAATCATGCTTATTTTGATAAGCTTGCAGAGAAGAATAATATTCTGCCCGGTTCTTTAAGTCAATATTAATAGGAGGTAATTTATTTTTTATTAATATATAATTCAGCAATATTCTTCCCACCCTTCCATTTCCATCTCTAAATGGGTGAATATTCTCAAGCTGGTTGTGAATAACAGCAGCCAAAATCAGCACAGGATATTTCTTTTTATTTTTAGAATACCATTTCACCAATTCATTAAGCAAATGCAAAACTCTCGACTGTGGTGCACCTTCATGAACTATTTCACCTAACCTATTTTTAACAACAACTTCTTCTCCGTGTTTTCTTAATTGTCCAGCAAAGCTCTTGGAATTTCTAAAAACAATCCCATGTATTTTTTTTATTAATCCAACAGAAAACTTATCTTTTGTTTCCCTTATATATTTAATAGCTTCGCTGACTCCATAAGTTTCTGCTATATCCTGTTTAGACTTTTCTTTAGGCCATTTATCCTCTTCAATAATATCTCTAACTTCTTTGCTGTTCAGCTCGCTACCCTCGATAGCATTGGTATTATAAGTGAATAATTCAGAAAATTGTGTCCATTGTTGTTCTGAAAGGTGATTTATCTTAACAGGAATTTCTTTTTCAATTTTCCTGACAAGATCTACATCCTTCTCCGGCAGTTTAAACAGCAACGGGTCTTTTATTATATTATATTTTTCTATTTCCTTCAATATCAGATTTTTTGATTTTTCTATTCTTTCGCTCAAAAGAGTTTTATTCAAATCGGCTCCGAGAAACTTTCTTATTTTGTGAACCTTAGAGCCTTCTCTAAAAGAATGCCCTAAATAGTATTTTGTCTTTTTCCCAGCTTTTCTCTTCTCTACATGCATAATTTATTTTGGGTGACTACATATATAAATATTTGTATTATTTTGTCTACATCACTCCTTCTTGAATCTCCTCTCAATATAATTTACCAGTTCGCTGCCGGTCAGCTTGACGCTCGAAGGTCCGTTCCTTATGAAAAATTCCTCTTCATCAACTTTCAGGAATACAGGCCTGTCGCTCTTCTTGCAGTCAATTCTCAGGACGTGCTTCCCGTCAATCTTGACGAGCTCAAAATTTATCAAAGGCAGATACTGATTTCCGATTGTGTTTTTCAGCAAATTTGTGAAGTGCAGGTTCAATTTGTCATTAGTCTGAAAATTATCTTTCTCAATTCCAATCACTTCACCCTCGTCATTGACTCCGACCAATAAAATTCCCCCCTTAGAATTTAAGTAAGCAACAATAGTCTTCAAAGTCGCGTGTTCAATCTTCTTGTCAAAATCATTGATGTGCAGATTAGTTCTCAAAGTCGATTTAAATTCCAGATTGTCAGATTCGCCTTTCTTGATTAATCTGAAAATTTTTTCATCCGGCCTCTCCCTCCTGACTGATTTAAACAGCAGGGGATTCTTATCAATGAAAGAAATTATCAATTTGCTTATAAAATTCTTCTTCCCCTCTTTCATGTAAATATATCCCGCAATGGAAACGAACAAAGCACCAATTCCCCCTACGATAATGTCACCCATAGTGTCAATCAGGCTTTTCTGAAAATTAAACTGCATAAAGTAATCCATCGCAAATTCAAAGATTTCCCAAACTGTTACCAATGCAAGCGCAAAACAAAACGTGAAGAAAGCAATTATAAACGGACTAGCGCCCAACTTTTCTTCCTTGTACAAAACATACAAAATTGTCAGACCCACAAAACCGAGAGCCATAGAAGCAACCAGATTTAGCAGAGAGTCCCACCACCAATAAGTCGCGTAAAATCCTCTCACTTCTCCGAAAAACAAGGAGCCATAAATAAAAAGCAATGTAATTACTTCAAACTCTGCGGGAATTCTGACACCCCACTTCTTTTCTAAAATCACAGGAAGAAAAGTCACAAAAAAAGCCAAAGCCGAGATAAATAAAACAAGAGGTCGGTTATTCCTCAACGCCCCAAGAAAAGCCACTACAAGCAAAACTCTGACAAAATTTATCACGACCATGTGCACTTTCCCCGAAGTTTCTATCTCTTTTGCCATAAATCCCAGAGCTAAAACAACTATAAATAATTATAGAAAGTCCAGATATTAGCTTCTTTTTACTGGTCTATTTTTCTCAATTTGCCAAACCATAAATTTTACAATATAAAAGAAAACTACTCAATTAAAATCACGATAATAAAATATACCCCAAACACAGAGCAAATAAATTTATGTATTCCTTCCATAAAACTAACTAATTAAATAAATTGAAAAATCTTTGCCAACCCAAAACACAACCAATTTAAATACAAATTCTACCTCTTAATCTCATGAGAGTAAAATACAATTTTTCATCGAAACTGACGCAAAAACACAGGAAGTCTCCGACAACTAACAAGCACAAGATTGCTTTCACAAAGATGGTGCAGGAAGTTATGGGGACATCAGATATAATTCTGGAAATTCTGGACGCAAGATTCATAGACAAGACAAGAAATCCTGAGATAGAAAAAGAAGCAAAGAAGCTCGGAAAGAAAATAATATTCGTCCTGAACAAAGCAGATTTGGTTGATGTAAAAGAATTAAAATTTAATTGCGATTTAACACAGCTCAGACCGTATGTTTTGTTTTCAACAAAAAGCAGAATCGGCCGTTCAAGACTCAGGGAATTAATTGCAACAGAAGCGCACAAATCAAAATTCAAAAAAGCAAGAATCGGCGTGATTGGCTACCCAAACACAGGAAAAAGCTCAGTAATTAATGTCCTTTCAGGAGGAAGAAAAGCAGGAGTTTCGCCAAGGGCAGGATTTACCAAAGCGGTTCAAAATGTCAGATTCAAAAGAGATATAACCATAATCGACACCCCAGGGGTTATAACCGGCGGCGAAGAAAATTCAATTCTTCCTCACATAGTAAAAAAACAGGCGGAAATCGGAGTCAAAAACTACGACAAAGTAAAAAACCCCGACCTCATACTCAACGACATAATGAACGAAAACCCCGGAATTTTCGACGAGCACTACAAAGTAAACTCAAACAATGATATAGAAAACCTACTTGACATCCTCGGCAAAAAGTGGGATTTCCTAAAGAAAGGCGGAGCCATCGACCACGACCGCACAGCCAGAAAAATTCTCAAGGACTGGCAGGATGGTAAGGTTCGGAAGAAAATTAGAAATTAAAATCTGCGTTATCAGATAATTATTTTCTAACGACAAATTAAATATATCTTCTCTTCCATAAAATAAAATCTTACAATCTTCATTAATCTAAATTATTGTTTTATCTTAGAATCGTTATTATAACTTAATTATTTAATTGGCTAATTTCGGCGTGTAAATTTTTAACTGCCTTGAGAACTTATTTTCGGACAATACAACTCACCAAAAAACTTAATTTTATAAATCCCTTTAGTTTCAAAGCATTACAATTTATGGAAATTAATAAAAAAGAGGGGAAAAAGATTTCATTTAATCTTTCTCCGTCGAGTCTGAACGTCTACTACAAAAGCCCGCTTTTGTTCTATCTTAAATATATTGCTAAAGTTCCCGACGACACCCAGGTTCCAATTTGTTATAGTCTTTCAGGAAGTATAGTCCATGACTGCCTTGAAAAATACGCGAAGAGAGAACTCAATCGTAACGAAGTATATAACAAATTAGCAGAAGAGTGGAACAACAAAAATTTAGGATTTCATAAAAACATAAACAACCAACTCCTAAATCAGACAGAATATATGGTCGCAATGATAAAAGGAATGCAAATCATAGACCAGCACGAAGACCATGTATGCGAAGAAATGATTTCTTTTTCTTTCAGGGAAAACGAAGAAATGATAATAGGATTGAAGGGGATAGTTGATTTACAAGCAAGACAAACTCATGATAAAAAACAGGTAATAATAGACTACAAAACGAGCAACAGTATAAACAGCGGAAAAGACTTTGAAAGGCAGGCTTTGTTCTATAATCTCCTGATTCACAAACAAAAAAACATTCTTCCTTCAAAAACAGTTTTCTATTATCTCAAGCTCGGCGTTCCCAAAGAATATTTATTTACCGAAGAACACATAGAATCGTTTGAAAATGAGCTCCACACAGTTGCGGAAGAAATTATGTCTCACGGATTGAACATCACAAATTATCCAATTGGAATCGTAGATGACTTGTTTAATTCTAAAAAGCAAGCTTGCCTGAATGAGATAGCAAGGAGAGAACAATTAATATTTTCTGGAAAAGAAAACGCCCTGACCGAAGATAACACCATCTTGACGAGTTAGAGGGGTGTATATTCCCGCATACAAGTTGCTTTTAAAATAAAACAACGGAGTAGGAATATGAAAGTTGATATATTCAAGCATAAGGAAAGATACCTTAATTGGAAAAATAAGTTTGAAAACTCTAACATAGAAGGATTAACAAAAGAAAACTCTGATTTAGTCAAGAGATATGTTTTTGATATGGAGAACGGATTAAATGTTTCTGTTAAAAGTGCCAAAGGCTCAAGAAGTTACATCAGGCTTAACAATCTAAAGCAAAGGCTTATTTTTCTCTCTAAGGAATTTCAGGAAAGAATGAACATTAGTTATTTAGGAGATTTAACCGAAGAACAAATTTTTAGATATTTCAATGAGATGAGAAACGGAGAGATAAAGAGAAAAGACGGAAAACAATATCAATCCGTTGCTGATTATGTTAAAGTGTTTAAGGCTTTCTGGCATTGGCATATGAAAGTTAATAAGAAAAATGGAAAAGAAATTATAGACATAACAGCAGATTTAGACACTTCAAGCAATAAGCCTAAGTGGGTTTATCTTAGTGAAGAACAAATTAAGCAACTCTGTGATAATGCAAAATATGAATATAAGATTTTGATTATGTTTTTGTTTGATAGCGGAATAAGGAGCCCCTCAGAGTTGGCAAACATCAAGGTTTCAGATTTTTATAACCATTACAAAGAACTTAATGTTCGAGATGAAATTTCTAAGACATTTGGAAGAAGAATTAAGTTAATGATCTGCTCTGAGATTGTTAGGGAATATGTTAAAACTAATCAACTGAAACCTCAAGATTTCTTTTTTAATATGTCTTATCCTGTTGTAAATAGATATTTGCAAAGGTTAGCTAAGAAGTTATTTGGTGATGAAGAAAGCGAAGCAGGAAAAAAGTATTCAAAACTTACGCTTTATGATTTTAGGCATTGTTCTTGTTGCTATTGGCTACCTCGCTATAAATCAGAGAGTGCCTTAAAGTATAGATTTGGATGGAAGAAAAGCGACAAGATACATTATTATTCTGAGCTTTTAGGAATGAAAGACACGATCTCAGAAGAAGATTTATTAGTTGATACAACAAAAACGGAGATAGAGAAAAGATTAACTGAAACAGAAAATAAAAACACAATCCTAAACGACAAGGTTGATTTCTTAGAAACAAAATTATCAGAAATAGGAAAATTAACAGACGTCTTGTTTGAACAACTAGCTCAAAAGAATAAAGTCAAACTTTTAGAATAGCTGATGGGCTATAAAAAATGAGTTTATGGCTGAGGTTTTTAGAATAGAAAAAATTATAACCTCCAAGATCTTCTAATTTTTATGAAATTAGAAAAATGCAAAATTGCAAAATATCCAGAAATAGCGAGGGAAGTTGAGAAATTAAAAGTTCAAGGTTATGGATTAAGGGTTATCAAAGAGTTAATAGTTCAAAAATACGGAGTAGAGTTTAGCCATCAAACAGTCGCCAATTATCTGGACTCGAAAGGTCTTTCTATGGAGATCTTGATAGAATCTGATAATGATTTGAGAATAAAAGCAAACGATTGGCAAGATAGATTTCGTGAGAGATATGAAAAAATTTGCAACTGGACTGACGATTTAGGGGAGATGATGGAGAAATTAAAAATTCAATTATCTTCAGAAGAATATCTAAGATATGCTCCGACTATTATAGCTCTCTCAAGAGAAATACTAAACCAATTAGACTTTATTAGAAAAGAACAGGAAAGAATTGAGAATAAGAAAACAGGATCTCACTTTAGCAACATGCAGAGATTAGAAGAAACGATAAAAACCATAAAAGAATTTGAAAATGAAGGTTGGATAACAATTAATCCTGAATACAAAGAGTATTTTTTGACAGAGAAAAATGTCAATATTTTGTCAAATTAATATAGTGTAGAATATAAATTGTTAAAAAGTTTATCTTTCTTTTAAAATTATGATTGAAGATAGTTGTTATATATGTAACACCGTAACAGGTAATGAATATAAGGTTAGTAATGCTGAAGTGTATCTCATTTGTTCAGATAAATGTTTAGATATTTTGCTTAGAATGAAAAGCATTCTTTACTTTATTCATGACATGAGCAGAAAATATGGTAAAATAATGTCCATAAAAGAAATAACCTCTTTACTTGAAGGATGGCTAAAACCAGTTAAGACTAAAGGATATATTGAAGAGTTAGTAAATCGTGGTTTTTTGATTAAACAAAGAGGAGAATTTGTAGAGGTTGTATAAATATGTAAAAATCTATTTTTAGAGATTTTCTAATCTTACAATTTGTTATTAATACTGTCATGAAATTGTCTTTGGTTTATTTAATGTTTAGCTCTTTTCTCTAGCCAGCCATTTATCCAACAAACAAACCACATAACTCCAAAGAAGTAGATGAACGGATCAAAAATTTCGCTATTTACACATTCGTAAATATCTCCTCTGTTTAATGGCTCTACCATTTGTTCTGCAAAAGTTAAACAATTGTAAAGTAAATCTTGATAAATAAACCAAATCATCAAAATAAAAAAGGCAAGACCTAAAACATACCATTGGTTACTTCTCATATTGAATAGATGTATTACAACTATAAAAACATTATTAGATTTTATTTCGGCTTTTCATTAAACCTTTAGTTTGTTATGGTTAAGTAAAGCAATATACAAGTCAGGATTATTAAAATTATATTCAGAATAATTATTATATTATTTTGTTTAGTGTGTTTTATCGCTTGAGATTTTACAAATAAGTCATATTCTACCGACCTTTTGTTTTCATTTTTCTACTTTTTCATTCTTTTAAGAATTGTTTCCTCTGATTCGCCAGTTATTTGAGATTCTCTTTTTGCTATAAGCTCTTCAAGTGTTTTTTTTCCTTGCATTTTTCTCATAAAACTCCCACATTTCCTTAACCTTTTTAGCATTACCCAAATAAGCAACTATCTTCTGCTTAATCTTTCCATTAACTTTAGAATATTCAACTAAATAATAATAAGTCTTTCCTTTTACTTTCTTACTTCTCAAGTACATGATTTAGGTTAGGCATATATCTATATAAATCTTTCGGTTACTTTGAAAATTTTATGTGTGTTGGAAACGGATACTACTTATATCATTTTCAGAAAAGTCAGCCGTGAAAGTGTAACCATATACAATAGAAAGGTTTATAAAGTTAGGCATATAAGTTATAATGAATAGAAGGAAGCCCGAAGGCTTCCCTATCCCAACCGATCAAAGTTAAGACAATGAAACAAAGCCAACAGATATATAAAAAAGTATGTGAAGATCCAAGAATAGCAGAAGCTACTAATAAGATTCTTGAGCTGTTCAAAACTGGCAACGTTCCCGAGACTATCGCAATATTAACACACCCTCGCTTTAATCTGCCTTCTAACAAATGGAGTTTAAGAAATCGGTTAATCATGTATCTACAAGGCACGCAAGACGCCCGGGGCTTTCTAATGTGGAAAGAGGCAGGCAGAAAAGTAAAGGCGGGAAGCAAAGCGATTTATATTTTAGCTCCTAAAATTATAAAGCAAGAAAAAGAAGACGGAGAAGAAGAAAATAAACTTATAGGTTTTAGACCTCAGGCAGTTTTTAAAGTTGAAGATACAGACGGCAAACCATTAGATTATCAAAATATAGAAATTCCTAAATTCAGATTTTTAGAAGTTGCGAAAGAATGGGGCTTAAAGGTCGAGGGTATCGGTTTTGTTTCCAATTACTACGGAGCTTATAGTTCATCAGAAAAAAAGATTTTAATGGCTTCGCCAGAAGAGGAAGTTTATTTCCATGAATTGAGCCACGCAGCGCACGACAGAATAGGATTATTAAATAAAAGGAACAAAGAACAAAAAGAAATTATAGCGGAGTTTAGCTCCGCGGTTTTATGTTATCTTGTAAACAAAACTACTGACAGATTAGGCAACGCTTACGCTTATCTAAAATCTTATTGCGGAGACAAAGACATTAATAAAGAAGTATTAAATTTAATTTCAGATATTGAAAAAGTCTTAAAGTTAATTCTTGAAACTGAGAGGTCAATTAAAGAAAATCTTGAGGTTTTAGCATGTTGATTAAAACCTATTCGGAACTTAGTTTTTTTGTAAACATGTTCAAGAACGGAAATTCTGATTTACTGGTAATTGAATCTCGAGGGGGTTTAGGAAAGTCTCGCTTTATTGAAAGTGTCATGTCAGAAGAGCCGTATTTAAGAATTTTAAGCCACATAACGCCAATGCAGTTTTTTATTCTCGGTTACAAATATAGGAATTTGCAGATCGTAGTTGACGATGTGGAAGGGCTTTTAAATAATGACGAAACAGTCAGCTTGCTTAAAATGTTTTGCGAGACAACAGAGACTAAAGAGGTCGCTTGGTTGACTACTCACAATTTATTAAATCAGCTAAGCGTTCCGCAAAGATATGAAACAAAATCTAAGGTTTGTATTTTAACCAATGATTTCAGAGAATTAACTAAAAAGATTTCAGCGTTGAAAGATCGTGGTTGGCATATTGAATTTAAGCCAAGTGATAGCGAAATTTTAAACAAGATTAAAGAGATTATTCCATTGGTTGAAAGAAAAATAAGTTTTGAAGAAAAGCTTGAAGTCTTTAATCTGATAAAACAATATTCAAAGTTCTGTGAGTTTAGTTTGAGGACATTCGTTAAAGGAGTTCATTTGCTTAAAGAGTGCAAGAATAAAGAGATTGATTGGAAAAGCATTTTGTTAAATGATTTGAAGATAAATCCTAAACTTGTTTTCTTGAGCTATCTTTTAGAAAATTACAAAGAAGACAAAGAAAGAGTTAGCGAGTGGGAAAAAGAAGGTTATTCTTCACGGAGCTATTATGATTATAAGAGGTTGTTAGTGCAAAAATGCAACAATTATTAGAATAGGAAGAAATCTTTAGCCCTTCATATAACTTATTAACAAACGTCTATAAGCAAGGACAATATTTTTATCCAGATTTTTAAACAAAGGTACATCTGTTAGACTTTTGAAACTACCTTCTGTTTGTGGTATTGCCATAAAGTTTAGACCAGTCAGTTTAGTTTCGTCACTTAAATTTTTATACTGCTCAATGCCTATGTATTCTTGTGTTAATAAAATAATATAACAATCCCTGTAAGGATAATCTGTTTCTTTTTCATATTCGCCATCAGCCCTATATTTCACTTCAACAAAATTAGCATTTCCTTCTTTGTCGACAATTATAAAATCTGGCGCTTTTCTAATATGGTTTTTAACGTCGCCTTTTATCAATCTTTCTTTTTTTGCCAGTGTTGGACAAGTGTGTTCGTATCCATAAGATATAACTTCAAATCCTAAATCTTCAAACATACACCTAACAATTGCTTCAGCAATTCTTCCCTTAATTATTTCTTCTTGAACCATTTTTATTTAAGGAGATTGTCCTGACTTTTTATATTTAATTATGGATGAGGCAATGCAGAAGTGCAGTTGATTTTTGAAAATGCAATAAACTTATAAACGGTATTTGTTCTGCTAAAGGTTATGATCAGCAGGGTAGAAAATAAATCAGAAAAGGATCTACAAGATGAACTTATAGCAAAATTGAGAGAAATTTTAGATAGTTCTTTTGTAGTTGAAAATGGAGCTAATTTATATTATGAATTAACCATAAATAACAAGTTAGAACTTCAACAAAATCC
>Ga0209542_10006187_pt1 | contig 23392 bp, 30 predicted proteins | sample RifCSPhighO2_01_FD_184028 | JGI IMG/M metagenome (GOLD analysis project Ga0209542, IMG submission 184028) | Soil microbial communities from Rifle, Colorado - Rifle CSP2_plank highO2_0.1 (SPAdes) (version 2) | ecosystem: Environmental > Terrestrial > Deep subsurface > Rock core/Sediment ... | reverse complement strand
AAACACTGCGCGAGGCCCGGTTATTGATGAAAAAGCGTTGGTAAAGGCATTGCAAGAGAAACGTATTGCAGGAGCAGCCCTCGATGTGTTTGAAGAAGAGCCAAAGCTCGCTTCCGGTCTCGCAAAGCTTGAAAACGTGCTTTTGACTCCGCACATCGCTTCCGCGACCAACGAAGCGCGGGAACAAATGGCGACAATGGCAGCACAGAATATCATTGATACGTTGAAATAATGGAAGAAGCGATTAAAAACTTTCCCAAACAGTTTGAGTGGGAGCCGGTTATCGAAAACAAGGATAGGTTAAAATCATATCAGGGGTACGTGTTGGCTGGTATGGGAGGTTCGCATCTTCAAGGAGATGTTTTTCAAACAGTAGTTCCTGGATTTAACCTTTCTGTGCATCAAGATTACGGGCTTCCTGCTTGGCCCTTGGAGGTGTTGAAAAACTACCTTATCATTGCGAGCTCCTATTCTGGCAATACCGAGGAAACTGTTTCGGTTTTTGAAGAAGCTGTAGCAAAAGGAGTTCCTGTCGCAGTGATTACAACTGGAGGAAAGCTTTTGGAGTTGGCAAAACAGCACAGTGTCCCTTACATCCAAATTCCCAATACAGGCATTCAGCCAAGATCTGCTCTTGGCTTTGCCTTCTTAGCTCTGGCACAAATGGTGGGAAGAGAAGATGTTGTTTTGGAAGCTCAAAAACTTGCGAAAACTCTAGATGTTGAAGAAGCAAGAAAAAAAGGAGAAAAGCTCGCGGAGGCTCTGCGAAACAAGGTTCCTGTGGTATATACTTCGCAGAAAAACTATTCTTTGGCGTACAACTGGAAGATAAAGTTCAACGAAACAGGAAAGATCCCTGCCTTTTACAACCTCTTTTCTGAATTGAATCACAATGAAATGACTGGATTTGACGTGATAGAAAGTACGAGGCCTCTTTCAGAGAAGTTCCATTTTATTTTTTTGCAAGACAGTCATGATCATCCCCAGATCCAAAAACGTATGGATATTACCAAACAGCTCTACCTGCAAAGGGGATTGCAAGTAGAAGTTATGCCCTCGGAAGGGAAGAGCGCCTTGGAAGAAATGTTTTCTTCTTTAATGGTGGCAGACTGGACCGCTTATTATCTTGCCTTATATTACGGCACTGAACCTGCAGAAGTTCCCATGGTAGAGGAATTTAAGAAACTAATCTCGTGAGTTTATAAGAAAAAGATCCTTCATTTGAAGGATCCTGTAGGGGGAGATCTAGCCCCTATCTGTCGGGCAGTGTCAGGCTGTAGCCCATTCCTCTGTGGGAGTGAATCAACTTGGGCGCACGTGGGTTGTCACCCAGCTTCTGTCGCAGACGATGCACACACATCTTAATGGCGGATGTTTTCACATCCTCGACGCCCCAGATCTTTTCCGTCAACACTTGCTGAGGGATGATCTTCGAGGCGTTGCGCGCCATGTATGCCAGGAAATTCCATTCGATTGGGGTCAGGCTTACTTCCTTACCGTTCCGCAGGAGTTTTCGGCTAGCCAAGTCGATCGTCAGGCCTGGGCCGCCGATGATGCCCTCGTGGCTCCACAGGGCCGGGTGGCCTGTCCTTCGCAGAACCGCCCTGATCCTGGCCAGGAGTTCGGTGCGCGAGAAGGGCTTGATGATGTAGTCGTCGGCGCCCATCTCCAGACCCTTTACTCTGTTTAGATCATCATGCCGTATCGAGACGATGAGTATGGGTACGTCGGAGAATGTTCGTATCTCTTCCAGGACTTCGAGTCCATCGATGTCGGGCAGCTCCAACTCCAAGAGGACGACGTCGGGCCCCTCGGTTTCCACAAGGCGGGCCACTTCGCCTCCGTGCGTTGCCGTCAGCACCGTGCTGCCCGGCCACCGGATCGACACGCACATCTTGATGGTGTCTACGACTTCTGGCGCGTCATCAACCACTAGTACTTTCACTTTCTACTCCCTATACTTCGATACGGGTGTACTTTTTCTGGCAGAACTGGCCCCACGATACCCCTAGTCTAGTATGATGTCAAATATATCTTTAGGGGTGTGGAAAACTTTATTTGTGCTGCTTACCTGATTATAGGTACAATAACTGAATGAGTAAAAATACTCTTATTGGTATTGGCGTTCTTGCCGCAGTTGTTGTGGCCGGAGCGTTGTATTATTTTCTCGTGTTCCAGAAGCAAGCGGCAACCGTGACCCCCTTGGAGAAAGAGCAGGGGCTGGGAGGCGACTTGTATGACAAAACAGGGAACCCCGGTAGCGCGGTTCCAGACACCAACCCGTTTGAAAAGGTTCAGGCAAATCCTTTGCAAGGAACCAATCCCTTTGAAGGAGGGTATGAAAACCCCTTCGGGGAATAACAAATTTCAAATGACAAATTCCAAATTTTCTTTCATTCAATCATTCGCTTTCCTTTTCTTTTTGGTTGTTTTGGCCGTTGCGGGAAGCGTTTTTGCTTTAACTAAAAATGACATTGTTTTTCCCGTAGCGGAATTGGGAAATTGCCAGAGCGAGCAGGAGTGCCGCGCGTATTGCGATGACTCTGTGAATGTTACCCAATGTGTTGCTTTCGCGGAGAAATACAGCATTCTTTCTTTAGAAGAAATTGCCAAGGCAAAGAAGTTCCAGGAGATCGGGGCAAAGGGTCCTGGAGGGTGTGGTTCTGAACGGGCATGCGAGGCCTATTGTTCTGACATTTCACATATCGAAGAGTGTCTTTCCTTTGCTGAAACCCACGGATTCATGGAAGGACACGACTTGGAAGAAGCAAAGAAAGTGGCTTCTGCGTTGCGCCAAGGAGCGCAGCTTCCAGGAGGATGTACGAACAAGGATGCATGTGAATCATACTGTTCAGATACCTCCCATATGAAAGAGTGCGTTGAGTTTGCCGAGAAGGCGGGATTCATGAACCCGGAAGAATTGAAGGAGGCAAAACAGGTGCTCAAGGCATTGGATGCGGGCGTCGCGTTTCCCGGTGATTGCAAAGGCAAGAATGAGTGCCAAGCGTACTGTGAGGATCCTGGCAACATGGAAGAGTGCGTGAATTTCGGCATTGCGGCAGGATTCATTCCTCCAGAGGAAGCAGAGCAGGTGAGGCGCATGATTCCTTTGATGAAAGAGGGCAAGATGCCAGAGGGCTGTAGAGGGGGCAGGGAAAAGTGCGAAGCATACTGCGCACAAGAGGAAAACGCACAGGAGTGCACTACCTTTTTCGTGGAGGCAGGCTTCATGACCCTGGAACAGGCAGAAACGTTCCGCAAGACCGGCGGCAAGGGCCCCGGAGGGTGTACGGGGCAACAAGAGTGCGAGGCCTTTTGCAACGAAGCGGCCAACCAGGAAACATGTTTTGCATTTGCACAGGAACAAGGGCTGATCCCTGAAGGAGAGCTGCAAAACATTCGTGAAGGAGTGGGGAAATTCAAAGAAGGTATATCAAGTGCTCCTCCAGAGGTTGCCCAATGCTTAAAAGAAAAGATTGGCCAGGAGGTGTTGGACAAGATCGAGGCGGGAACGTTTTTACCCAACCCTCAATTGGGAGAACAGATGAAAGGATGCTTTGAGGAATTCTTGCCTGGGCCAGGGCAAAGACAGCAAGGTCCCGGCACTGCCGAGGAGTGCGCCACGCATGGCGGCAACTGGGACGGTTCAAGATGTGATTTTGGAGCCAAAGAGTGTGTTAATCAAGGAGGCAGTTGGGACGGCAAGACCTGCAATTTTCCAGAAGGGCAATTTCCCGGAATACAATGCGAATTTCCTCCGTGCGGACCTCCTGAAGGATCCGAGTCACAATTTCCAATAGAGCAATATCGCGGTCCCGGCGGCTGCAGTACGGCAGAAGAGTGCCAAGCTTATTGCCAAGCCAATCCAGAAGAGTGTTATGGAGTTGCGCCTCCCGGCGGCGGACCCGAATACCAAACAAAACCCCCAGAGTCCTTGCCAATAGAAAATGCGGATCAAAGTTCCGAAGAATGTATGAAACAAGGTGGCATGTGGGATGGAGCAAGATGTGACTTCGGAGCAAGAGAATGTGCGAAACAAGGCGGCAGCTGGACTGGCAGCAGCTGCATGTTCCAACCGGCGCCCGAAGGAAGTTCTCTGATTGACGCCGCGGGCAACCTCCTCAAGTTTTTGAGAAGGTAATCCGAGCGACTGTGCGTGAAGTAGTCTACCCCCACCCTCCTCGCCAAGCCCTCTCCTGGAATGCCGCCAGCTTCCAGGGGAGGGCCCTTTTTATTTCCATGCTACAATTCAAACATGACAGACACATTCGAAGCGCGTAGAAAGCGCGCGGGAAAGATAGTAACAGAGCTCAAGAAGCTTTTTCCGAAAGCGAAGATTGTACTGAAGTATGGCAATAATTGGGAGTTGCTTGTCGCGGTCATATTATCCGCGCAGTGCACAGATAAAAAGGTGAATGAAGTGACTGTCGAGCTTTTTAAGAAGTATCGCACATTGGATGGCTATCTTAATGCAAAGCCACAAGATTTTGAGCAGGATATTAAGCAGTGTGGGTTTTTTCACAACAAGGCAAAAAATATTTTGGCTGCAGGAAAAGTAATCAAGGAAAAATACAAAGGAAAGGTTCCCAGAACTATGGAGGAAATAGACGCGCTTCCAGGAGTCGCGAGGAAAACCGCCAACGTTGTTTTGGGGAACGCGTACGGAATTGTCGAAGGAATTGCGGTTGATACGCACGTGATGCGGCTTTCGCAAAAACTTGGGTTAACTGTTCATAAAGATCCAGTGAAAATTGAACAGGATTTAATGAAACTGCTTCCCAAAAAAGAATGGTTTGACTTTACGTATCGCCTGATCGATTATGGAAGAGGGGTGTGCCCTGCTCGAAAGCACAAGTGCGAAGACCATTCCTTAACCAAGATATATCCCAAAGCAGCGAATTTATGGCCTTAACAGATAAAAAGTGCGTGCCGTGCGAGGGAGGGGTGCAACCCTTTACCGCGGCGCAGATCAATGACTACTTAACCCAACTGAAAACAGAATGGGAAGTTGTTGCGTTTCATAAAATCAAAAAACAGTTCAAGTTCAAGGATTTCAAAGAGGCAATGGTGTTCGTGAACAAAGTGGCGGAGATCGCGGAAAACGAAGGCCATCACCCGGATATTACTATCAATTACAATCGAGTTACCATTGAATTATCTACCCATTCCATTGGCGGTCTTTCAGAAAATGACTTCATTCTCGCGGCAAAGATAGAGCAAGTATGAGGCTTGCTATTTTTCTTCTTACTATAGGAGTGGCCGCGGGCGGCCTTTTTATTTTCTTTTCTCCTGAAACCACGCAGGAAGAGCTAGGAGTCTCGCTTTCGTGGGAAGAAAGCTTGGGCCAATTGTTTCTTATTGGTTTTGAGGGAACAGAGGTGACTCCAGGGCTAGTTTCTTTGATGGAAGAAATCAAGCCAGGAGGCGTACTGCTTCTTTCAAGGAATATCGAAACAAAAGCCCAGGTTGCAAGGCTTGTGGAAGACCTGCAAGCGCTTTCTTTGGAAAAAACAGGGCTTCCTTTGTTTGTTGCGGTAGACCAAGAAGGCGGCATTGTTTCAAGGGTTCCGTTCGTGGAGCGCACGCCGCAATCTTCCATTCGTGATACTGAACATGCATTCCAAGTGGGGCAGGAGCGTGCAAAGGATTTGAGGGAATTGGGAGTGAATATGAACCTGGCGCCGGTGCTGGACAGCAACAATCCGCGCGACTTCTTGTATAACCGCACGTTCCAAAAAGGCAAAGAATTGCTCGTCTCTTTGGCAGAAGCATTGATTGCGGGGCACGAGCAAGAAGGCGTAGTTTCCGTTCCCAAACACTTTCCGGGATATGATGGGGTGCGATTCAATCCCGAAGTGACTATTGTGCCTTCGGTGAGTTCTTTTCCCGATACGTTCGTGTTCGAGGATCTCTTTTCCAAGCATTTGTTTCCCTTTGTTATGGTTTCCCATGTAAAGTATGAAGATTTTGATAGAGAGAACGTGTTTCCTTTTTCTTCAAAAGGGATTGCTTTGACAAAGGAGAGGTTGGGACGCAATGTCCTTGTCATGTCTGACGATATCGTGAGCTTGGCGTTCTTGCGTGAGTTTTCGTATGAAGAGATAAGCACAAATGCCTTGGAGGCCGGAGTTGACGTCATGATAGCGGCTGGATACCCCGAAGCTCATGTGGTTTCCGAGTTTTACCGAGCTATGGTTGAGGAAATCGAAAAGAATCCGGCTTTGCAAGAGCTTGTGCAAGAACGCGCGGCGAAGGTCATTAAGGCAAAAAAAGGATTGTAGAAACGGTAGACATTGCTCAAGCCCTTGATGTGGTGCATAATGCGTGTATACCAAAATGAAGGAATTGGTGTTTCGTACCAAAGCGGAGAAGGAAATTGTGGACATCACCAAAGATGTTCAGAAGGCGGTTACTGAGCAAAGTTTTAAAGAGGGTGTGTGCCATTTGTTTCTGACGCACACGTCTGCAGCGCTCACTACCGCGGATCTCGACCCCGGAACCGACTTGGATATGCTGGATGCTTTTGAGGTAATGGTACCTAATCTCAATTACCGGCACGAGCACCATCCTGAGCACGTGAAGTACCACATCCTTTCTTCTTTAATCGGACCTTCCTTGTGCGTGCCCGTGGAAAAAGGAGAGCTTGTACTTGGAGCATGGCAGAAGATCATCTTGGTGGAGTTGGGAGGCCCGAGAGAAAGGAGTATTGCCCTGCGGTTCCAAAAAACAGAATGACATGAGCAAATATTACGGAGGAAAACGGTCAAGGAATCTCTTTGACCCAAAATCAGCAGAACCGTTCGTGCTCTCGCGCACGAAGCTCGATTTATTCGTCAACTGCCCCCGCTGTTTTTACATTGACCTGCGCTTGGGAGTCGGCCAGCCGCCAGGCTACCCTTTCAGTCTGAACGCCGCGGTAGACACCCTTTTGAAAAAAGAGTTTGACGTGCACCGGGCTAATCACTCGGCGCACCCACTATTTGAATCATACGGCATTGATGCGGTGCCTTTTGAGCATGAGAAGATCGAAGAATGGCGGGACGCCATGAGAAGAGGAGTGAGAGCACTTCATGCGCCTACCAATCTCATGGTGCGTGGAGGCATTGACGATGTATGGCAGAACTCCAAGGGAGAGCTCCATGTGGTTGATTACAAGGCAACCGCAAAGAACGGGGAAGTCAGTATTGACGCCGAATGGCAGGGCGGATACAAGCGCCAGCTTGAGGTATACCAATGGCTTTTTGCGCAAAATGGTTTTAAGGTATCTCCCATTGGCTACTTTGTGTATGTGAACGGAAAAACAGACCGCCAGGCATTTGATAGGAAACTTGAGTTTGATGTCAAAATCATTCCTTATGAAGGAAATTACTCCTGGATAGAGGATGCCCTCATAAAGGCAAAAGCATGCTTGATGTCAGATAAACTTCCTCCAGCTTCCAGCGAGTGCGATTTCTGCACATATCGCAAAGCAGTGCAGGATGCGCTCCAACCCTTTACAAAGAAGGACACGTGAGGTACATATGGAATGGGAATTACCAGAAACTCCCACGATGGGTGTATCCTAGTAAGAGGAGGAAGCCAGTGGATTGGAAGACAGTAAAATGGCTTTTGCAGGTTCTTTGTTCGTCGATACGGCTCCTAGCCATTGGCGCGATAAGGTTTGACACCTTTCGCTATCTGGTCACGAGCACTATCCGCGTAACGCTCCATATCCGCAACAACCGGGCGTACCGGGAACCGCAGGGTCAAGGCAAGCTGAGAGTTGATCTGCCCCCGCTTCCCCTCGAGATGTTTCGAAAGGTGAAAGCGTCAGTGGACGAGGCGTGTGCGTAGACACCTCTCTGCTGGCTGCTGTCGGTAGACCAAGTCTGCCGACTTTTTTATGGGCGGGTTGTTCGACACCGAGTGTCGAACATGACGAACATGAAGAGTATGGCATTTTATTCGAGGAGCAGGTTTTGTATCGGTGAGTTATTTTTAAGTTTTGCGGTGCTCGTTTCAACGAAGTTTTTATACGATTCTGGTTCAGAAAATTGGTCGAGAAAAATTCCCGGCCGGAGAAGTTTTCCCCATCGGTTTTGCTGGGCACAATCTTGATAACTCGACCATGGATACTTCAACTCCCTGTCTTTCCACTCTCGTATACCCCTCGGATTTCGATGTATGTAGGCAGAAAGGTACATAAGTTGCTCGTCGGTTTTTACGGATACAGCACGAAATGGTCCCTGAAAGAGATGCCCAGTTTGCTCATGTTTCGTATTAAAATACTTCGCGTAGCTATTTTGAATACGTTGTAAGTAAGCAGAAACTCCTCCTGCTTGCTTTTCTTGTACGAGAAGATGAAAATGATTAGGCATGATAGCGAACGAATTAAGCTCTACTTTGCGGCGAGCGAGTATTTCTTCAATAATCGTTTTAGGAATGTTAAACACCGAGTGTCGAACAAAGTAAGATGTTTGCCTTCTCGCGTTAAAAAATGGAACCGTTGCTTGGCAGAATAAGATCGAAAACAAGAAACGAGCGTAGTCTGTGGGTTCAAAGAAAATTTTCTGTTTGCCGTTACTCCGATTGCAAATATGATAGTAACCTCCCAATTCAAATTGCAGTTTTCTCATACTACATTATTATAACCTGTTCGACACTGAGTGTCGAACACTCGGAGATGGGGTTTGACAGAAAACCTTCATATAGTAAAATACCCTAAACAAGAGAAAGGGGGGACTTCTCGTGTTGTACCCAGAGTTGTTCTTAAAGGCTTGCCCAAGATGCTTTGGTGACATAGAGCGTGGTTGGGATCTCCGAGAGAGAATCTACTACTTTGGATGTCTCCAGTGCGGGTTTGAGATCAGTATCAAACCCAAACCTTCCAAGCCCGCAGAAACAACTCCCGCTCAACCCGCGGCTGCCTAGTAGTCTTTCGATGGCTCATCTTCTATGGGCCATCTTTTTTTGCCATGGAAGTTGAAACATACTAGAATACAGGGGATATGAAGCACGTGAGCTTTACTCAGTTGATGACGTACATCCGTTGCCCGGAACATTATTTGTTCCGCTATAAACTAGGCATGCAGCGGCTTCCCAGAAAAGTGCTGAAGCATGGATTCGCCCTGCATGAAACCTTTGCCTATCATTTTGACCAGAAAAAGAAAGACGGAAAAGGATTGAACGCAAAGGAAGCAAAGGAGTTCTTTGTAGAAGTGTTCAGAAGCGCTCTTGAGGATTATGCTTTGGAACTGGAAGAAGCAAGGCATTTGCTTTCCAAGGAATACCTTTTAAAAGAGAAGGAAGCAGATGTGGGAGAAATGCTGGAGCTTGGCATGAAGGGGATTGACGTGTATTTCAAAGAAATGAATCCCAAGATCAAGCCCAATCTTATAGAAGCTTCGTTCAGCATCCCTTTGCAAAAAGGTATTAGGTTGATCGGGAATATTGACCTTACTGACACAAAAGACGTCATTCACGAGATGAAGACAACGCGAAAGAGCCCGAACATGCAGGATATTCGCAACGACGCGCAGCTGGCCATATACCAGTTGGGGTTTCAGTCGTTGACCAAGAAGCTTCCCAAGGGAATCAGCAAAGACTATATCGTGATGTCAAAAAAAGACCCGAAGATAGTGCGTTTCCAGGTGGCGCGGCCGTTTTTGGATAGGCAGGCGGTTCTTGGAACCATCCATTCGATTCTGTCTGCCGTTCAGAACAACATCTTTTACTGCTTGCATCCTGCTGAAAGTTGGATATGCTCAAAAGAGTGGTGCGGATATTATGGCTTGCATAAAGAGCTGAGAACACTGGGCTTGCAAAGGTTTATCGCAAAATACACAAAGTACAAAAGAAGATGAAACAGAGATACATCGTTATTCACTTAGGAGGTTCCCTCGTAGTCCCGCATATTTCAGACGATGGAGGAATGGACGTTCCCTTTTTAAAGAAGTTTCGCGCGTTCCTCGCAAAAGAACTGAAAAGCGGTAAGCGGTTTATCATTATCATTGGAGGAGGAAAAACAGCCAGGGCCTACCAGAAAGTTGCTTCAAAGGTAGTGAGCATTAGGGATTGGGATTTGGATTGGCTTGGTATTCACGCAACGCGGTTGAACGCGCATTTCCTTCGAACTATATTTGAAAAAGAGGCCTATCCCGTTGTTATTGACCACGACCCGAACGAGGAAGAGGTTGCGGTATTGAAAGCTTCGAACAAGAAATTGTTCTTCGCTTCGGGCTGGCGGCCTGGCTGGTCTACTGACTACATCTCGGTTCGCTTGGCCGAAAAGTTTGGAGCAAAAGACGTTATCATCGCAAAGGATACACCTTTTGTGTACACCAAAGACCCGCGCACCAACGGAGACGCAAAGCCGATTAGAACCATTTCATGGAGAGACTACAAGAAAATCATTCCACAAAAGTGGAGCCCTGGCCTATCCACGCCTGTTGACCCGGTTGCGACACGCCTTGCCGAATCGCTCCGCATTCAGGCAAAGATCCTTCAGGGAACGAATCTCTCGAACTTCAAAAAAGCAATTGATGGCAAACCTTTCGTGGGAACGCTCATCGCATAACCAAACTATGTCTTTATCCGTCGGAATCGTGGGGCTGCCGAACGTGGGGAAGTCTACCCTGTTCCAGGCGCTCACCAAAAAAGAAGTGAATATCGCGAACTACCCGTTCGCGACCATAGACCCGAATGTGGGTGTGGTTGAGGTTCCTGATGAACGATTGCAGAAGCTCGCAAAGCTCACAAACTCCGCAAAAGTAATTCCAACTATTGTTGAATTTGTAGATATCGCGGGCCTCGTGAAAGGAGCAAATAAAGGAGAGGGATTAGGCAACAAGTTTTTGGCGAACATTCGCGAGGTTGCGGCCATTGTGCACGTGGTGCGGTGCTTTGAGAACAAGGATATTGTGCATGTGGAGCAAAGCGTAGACCCCTTGCGTGACATAGACACCATTCAAACAGAACTGCAGTTAAAGGATTTGGAAACTACTGAAAAAGGAAGCGCAGTGCCAGAGAACCAACAATTGAACAAGAAGCCTGTCGTCTATTTACTCAATTGCAACCCGAGCGATGTTTCCCAGGAGCTTTTGGATAAGATCAAGGGCTTGGGTGGGGCGGTTGTCATGGCGAACTTGCAAGATGAACTTGACATGCAATCGCTCTTGGAAGAAGAAAGGAATGAGTTTGGGTTCGTTTCTCGTCTTCCCGAACTCATTACCAAGGCCTATGAGGTGCTCAACCTCATTACGTTTTTCACCACCGGGCCAGACGAAAGCAGGGCATGGACCATTCAAAAGGGCTGGACTGCTCCTAAAGCAGCTGGCGTCATCCACAGCGATTTTGAGGAAAAGTTTATTCGGGCAGAAACTATTCAATGGGAAAAACTCCTGGAAGCAGGAGGGTGGAGTGAAGCCGCGGCCAAAGGATGGATTCGAACAGAAGGAAAGGAATACGTGGTGCAAGATGGAGACGTGATTGAGGTCATGCACGGCTAGTAGATGTAGGAATCCACTATAAGACCATTTTGGTCAAAGAGGGTGATGGTATCGTGAAGAGAATTGCCAAGCTGCGTGTCTGAATATATATACCACTCGCGCGATAAGAAATTAGATTCGTTTTTTCTCTTTTCGTAACAGCCTACGTAGTTGAATCCGTTCGTAGAACTGTTAATGTATGCGACGCATTCCGTATTGGTAGCTACGGGGCCCAAATTAGGAATGGTACAGGAGGAGAAATTTATCTTATTCAAAATGAACTCTTGGCAGGCAGGGGCGAGGTTGCTTACTTCTTGGAGTGTTGGTCTGTCTTGGGAGCAAGAGGAGGTTCCGGGTAAAGAAGGATAGTATGGCCTCAGATACCCGAAGCACGAATTCGTGCGGAAATGTATGCCCCTGCCGATCGGGCTTGGTTCGCCCGAAACATACACAGTGTCATACCTTTGAAGCGTGATATTCTCGGTTGGCCGATTATTCAAAGCAGGGTGATATTTTTCTATTCCCAAACCAAACGTGGTCTCTCCCTGAAACTTGCTTTTGAGCCGCCAGCCAGTCAAAGAAACCGAGGTTCCGCTTGGGATGCTGACTTGGAGTCGTGCCTGGAACCGCTTTACTCCCGAAGGCTTGGCAAAACTTGAAATGGTTATCTTTTCAAACCAAGGAGACAGCGTGGGGTTTGTTTGCTCGGGCTGAGGTGAGGGGGCAGGAGGAGGTGTGCGGGGAGCTATTTTGGTTCCGGTGAAAACCTTGGAAGTGCCAGAGCTTGACGCGCTTTTGGTTTTGTCATCTGAATTTTGCGCCTGGGGTGTGAGGTATTTACTGACGTCTGGAATCGAAAAATCAAGGCGTAAGTCTTTTATCATGTCACCTCCCAAGGCAAAAATCATGACGCCCAGAATGATGATAACCGGGATGAAGAATGTCATTGCGTTATATGGAATATAGCACTATAATCCCTCTATGAAAATAACCGCAGTGAGAACTAAGAAAATCGTGCCGGGCAAGGATATGGATATTTTTGCGGTGCTCAAAACCTTTCTTCCGCGCTTAAAAGAGCGAAGCATTGTCGCGGTAACCTCAAAGATAGTTGCCATTTGCGAGGGAAGGATTGTGCCGTTTGGCATGGTGCGAAAAGAGCAGCTTGCCGCGGAGGAATCGCAGTATTACTACCCTCTGAAAACCAAGTACAAGGTTGTGCTTACTATCAAGAACAACCGTATTGGATTTACTTCGGGTATTGATGAGTCGAACGGAAAAGGATTCATGGTTCTCTGGCCTCAAGACTCCCAAAGGAGCGCAAACGAAATCCGGCTGTTTCTCACGAAAACCTACAAACTCAAAAACGTGGGGGTGATTATTACAGACACCACCAGTTCTCCTATGCTGCGCGGTCAGCGAGGCCAGTTTCTTGCGCACAGCGGCTTTTCCGCGCTCAACGACTACATTAATAAACCTGATATCTTTGGGAGAAAACTCAAAATGACAAAATCCGCGGTTGCAGATGCCTTGGCAACTGCCGCGGTACTAGCAATGGGAGAGGGGAATGAACAAACTCCGCTTGCCGTCATTGAAGACGTACCATTCGTTCAGTTTCAGCAGAGAAACCCAAACAAAAAAGAGCTTACAGAACTTACCATAGACCCGAAAGACGACTTATACGCACCCTTGTTGAAAGGTGTTAAGTGGCGTAAAGGCGGAGTATGAAAAAAGTAGTGGTGTTTGGGATTTTTGACGGGGTGCATGACGGGCACCGTTCTTTGTTTAAACAAGCAAAAGAACATGGCGACGAGTTGATAGTTATTGTGGGTAGGGATTCTGCCTCTTTGCGTTGGAAGAACAAAAAACCCCGCCATTCAGAGGAAACTAGGCGAGGCCTAGTTTCAAAAGAAAAAGGGGTTGACTCCGCGGTACTGGGAGATGAAGAGCAATCAAGCTACAAAGTTCTTGAGGATATAAATCCCGATATCATTTGTTTGGGATACGACCAGAATAGTTTGGAAAAAGATATCAGAGAATGGTTTTTGAAAACGGGAAGTGATACTCCTCTGGTTCATCTCAAGCCTTATCAGCCGGAAACAAATCATAATTCTTTAAGAAAATAATTGGGACCGCGACATCAGAGAGGAGGATCTCTGGAAACGCGGTCCCGTTGCGGAGAGCGGAGGACGGCGCTCAAGCCTGTCACCGCGCTCCTAGGCTCCTCCCGGGATTGCCGTTCCAGGAGGTTCCATAACTCCTTTATACCATTACCCTACGTTTTGTCAATTTTTCCACAGTCTTTACAAATATGCTTGGTAGGTGTATGCTAACTAGATTTGGATATGGAGATTTCATTGAAACCAGAAATAATCGCGACATTGTTCAGATTTCCTGTGACTAACAGCTTTGTGCTTTCGGTTACAACCGCTGTCCTTTTGGTAGGAGGCGGTTTTTTCGCGGTTCGTTCTTTAAGAATTGTTCCGCAAAAGCTGCAGAACGCGGTTGAGTTCGTGGTGGAAACCATTCTCGACTTCATGACAGGCATTCTGGGAGACCGGGAAACCGCAAAGAGGTATTTTCCTTTGGTAGCTTCTTTCTTCTTATTTATTCTGTTTAACAACTGGATCGGAGTGCTCCCAGGCACCGGGTCCTTTGGCATTCAAGAAGTCCATCACGGAGAAGAGGTGCTGATTCCTTTGTTTCGTTCCGCGAACAGCGATTTGAACACCACGCTTGCCCTGGCCTTAATTTCCGTGTTCGCCATTCAGTGGTATGGTATTCGAAAGTTGGGGTTGATTGGGCATCTCTCAAAATTCTTTGTGTTTACCAAAGGCCCCATTCAATTCTTTGTGGGCATCTTGGAATTCATCGCGGAATTTGCCAAAATATTATCATTCTCATTCAGGTTGTTCGGGAACGTGTTCGCGGGAGAAGTACTGCTCTTAATCATCATGACATTGGTGCCATTACTCGCCCCTTCTCCTTTCTTTCTTTTGGAATTCTTTGTAGGATTCATACAGGCCTTGGTGTTTAGCATGCTGACACTCATCTTTTTGAAAATAGCAACGGAAACGGTCGAGCATTAAGAGTAACTAAAAACTAAAAACTATTATGGAATTAGAAGCAATTAAATCGTTAGCAGCAGCGCTTGCCATCGCCGTTGGAGCGTTGGGTCCTGCTCTGGCAATTGGTATATTGGCAGGAAAAGGCATGGAAGCGATCGGAAGGAATCCTGAAGCCGCAAACAAAGTGCAGACAGCAATGATCCTGTCTATTGCCTTTGCCGAAGCCATTGCCATTTACGCTCTTGTCGTAGCGCTCATCATTAAGTTTGTGTGATTTTCTTCTGAATGCTGGACCTATTCGAAAAACTCGGTATTAACTGGAAACTCCTGCTCGCGCAGTCAGTGAACTTTTTGCTTGTTTTGTTCCTGCTCAATCGCTTCGTGTTTAAAAAACTCATCGCGTTTTTGGAGGAAAGAAAGCAGCGGATAGCGCAGGGCGTTGAAATGCGGGAAAAAGCGGAGCGGGAACTGCAGCGAACCATGGAAGCTAGGCATCGGGAACTGGAGCAGGCGAGAAAAGAAGCGGAGTTGCTCGTGAGCGGCGCGAAAGTGCAGGCCCAGCAATCGGGCGCAAAGATTTTGGCAGAAGCCAAGAACCGGGAAGAGAATATATTACTTTCCGCGAAAGAGCGGCTGGAGCGGGAAAAAACCAGCATGGTAGCAGAGGCAAAAGAAGAGATAGGGGCACGAGCAGTGCTGTTTGCTGAGAAGATTCTGCAGCGCTCGCTGAAAAAGTCGGATGAGGAGCGCATGATACAAGAAGTGATGAAAGAATTGTAATGAAATCGCGCGTATTCGCAACGGCATTGAAAGAAGTGTTGGAAAAAACTCCTGAGAAATCGTATCAGGAAGTTGTCAGTCGTTTCAAAACCCTTGTGAAAAAGAGGGGAGAGCTGCGCCACCTTCCTGCCATTTTGCAGGAGTTCAAGGAGTTGTGGCGGGAGCGCAAAGGAAAAGTAGCGAAAGTGGTTGTCGCAAAACCCTTGCAGGGTTCTGTGAAAACACTGCTTTCGCGCTCGCTCCAGAAGAAAGGATTTCAATACGAAGAAGAAGTTGTTAAGGAAGCAGTGGGAGGAGTGGCAGTGTTTTTGGGAAAGGAATATGTTATTGATAACACAGTGAAAGCAGCATTATCCAAACTACGAAAGCAACTTCATGGCTAAAGAATTCATCCTCGATATTTTAAAAAAGGAATTGGAAGGCAAAGACTTGGGCCCCAAAAAAGAGGAGATAGGAAGGGTGGTGAGCGTGGGAGACGGGGTGGTGCAGATAGAAGGTCTTCCCCAGGTCATGTTTTCCGAAATGGTTGATATTGAGAGCAAACAGGGCTCGGTGAGCGCCGTTGTGTTGAACTTGGAAGAGTACACGGTAGGAGCCGTGGTGTTGGGAGGGGATGAGGGTATTCAGGAGGGTGACGTGGTGAAGCGCACAGAAAAGGTGCTTTCTTTGCCAGTAGGTGAGGCATTACTCGGAAGAGTGGTGAATCCTCTGGGCCAGCCCATTGACGGAAAAGGGCCCTTGAATGGGAATGTTCCGGTTTTGCCCTTGGAGCGGCCAGCCCCTTCTGTTATTGACCGAGAATCGGTGAACACCTCTTTAGCTACCGGCATTAAGGTTATTGACGCCGCTATTCCCATTGGAAGAGGCCAGCGGGAACTTATTATCGGAGACAGGCAGGTTGGGAAAACAGCTCTGGTTCTCGACACTATTTTAAATCAGTTGAATGAGCCTAAGGAAACGCGCCCGTACTGTGTGTATGTCGCAATTGGGCAAAAGCTTTCCAAAGTGGCTCAGTTAGTAAAGGAACTCGAGGAAAAAGGAGCCATGGAATACACTACTGTGGTGGCTGCCGGTGCGTCAGACCCCGCGCCCCTGTGGTTCATCGCTCCTTTTGCCGGATGCTCCATGGGAGAATACTTCCGCGACAAAGGAAAGGATGCTTTGGTGCTGTATGACGACCTTTCAAAGCACGCCTGGGCATGGCGTCAACTTTCTTTGCTCTTGCGAAGGCCTCCCGGAAGAGAGGCGTATCCTGGAGACATTTTCTACCTTCACTCAAGACTTTTAGAAAGAGCGGCAAAGCTTTCAAAGGCAAAGGGAGGAGGTTCCTTGACCGCGCTTCCCATTGTGGAGACTCAGCTCGGCGATATTTCTGCCTACATCCCCACCAACGTTATTTCCATCACAGACGGCCAGATCTATCTTGAAACCGATTTGTTCTCCAAGGGCCAGCGGCCCGCGGTGAACATTGGGCTTTCGGTTTCCCGCGTTGGTTCTTCGGCGCAGACCAAAGCCATGAAGAAAGTGGCTTCAAAGTTAAAGCTTGAACTTGCCCAGTTCCAGGAACTGGCGGCCTTTGTGCAATTCAGCCAGGAATTGGATGAGGCAACCAGAAAGAAGATCGAGCACGGTTCTCGACTAATGGAAATACTGAAACAAAACCAGTATTCCGTGCTTCCTATGGAGGAACAGGTCTGCGTGCTGTTTGCCGCGACCTCGGGATTGGTTGATACCATTCCTTTGGAGAAAGTTCGTGAGTTTGAGGCAAAGTTGCTTGAACAGCTGCGCAATCTTCACCCGGACGTTTTGAAAACCATACGCGACACAAAAGACTTTGACGAAAACATCCAAGAAAATCTTCAAAAGGTAGCAGAAGAACTTCACCATGATTTCCAAAAGACAGCTTAAAAGCAAAATACAGGCAACCTCGAATATTAAACAAATGACGAGAGCCATGGAGCTTGTTGCCGCGACCAAAATGAGAAAAGCCCAAGACAGGGCTCTCAAAGCGCGTCCGTACGCGAAGCATGCCCTTTCGTTGCTTTCCCGCATTGTTGCCTTGGCTTCCTTGCGCGAGCAAGAGGGAACGCTCTGGCAAGAACGAACAGAAGGAAAAGTATGCTTGGTGGTGGTTACAAGCGACAAAGGATTGTCTGGCAGTTTTAACAGCGCGGTCTTGCGCTTGTCTTTGGAAAAAGCCCAGGAATACCAGAAGAACGGGGAAGCAGTAGAAGTTGCGGCAGTGGGGAAAAAGGCGCACGACTTCTTTTTGAACCGAAGCATCCCTGTGACAACTTCCTTTTTGCGCTTCTCGGATATTGTGGGATTGGAAGACGCCAGGCCCTTGGCAGATTGGGTATTGAACGCGTATGCCTCAAAGACCTACAAAGAAGTGGTATTCTGCTCAACCCAATTCGTGTCAGCCCTGATAAATCACGCTCAGTTCCGCCAGCTCCTTCCCTTAGACCCAAAAGAGCTGTCGCAGGAGCCCGTGAATCACGTTGACTACGTTTTGGAGCCCTCTTCAAAAGAAATCTTTGAAAGGGTTTCCGAGGAACTGGTGAGAGTGGCCATTCTGCACTTTCTGTTCGAGTCAAACGCGTCTGAGCATTCTTCGCGAATGGTCGCGATGAAGAACGCGACCGAGAACGCGGCAGACTTATTGGAAAGTTTGACTTTGGAGTTGAACAAGGCGCGCCAATCAGCCATTACCCAGGAACTCTCGGAGGTCACGGGAGCAGCCAACGCATTATCCGCATAAATCACGTTACTCTATGAATATAGGAAAGATAATACAAATCATGGGTCCGGTCGTGGATGTGGAGTTCGAAAAACAGCTTCCCGCGTTGAAGAACGCTCTTCTGGTAAAGCAGGAGGCAGGCCGTTCAGGCTCTGAAGAGCCTTCAGGCTCGAAGAGGGATGTGGTTTTGGAAGTAGCCCAGCACTTGGGAGGGAACCGCGTTCGCACTGTTGCGATGAATTCTACCGAGGGCTTGAGGAGAAAAACAGAAGTAGTTGATTCTGGTTCCCCTATTTCCCTCCCAGTTGGGGAGAAAGTGCTGGGAAGGATGTTCAATATGTTAGGAGAAACCATTGACGGATTGAAGCCCTTGGAAGGGGAATTCAAGAGATCTTCCATTCACGCGAAAGCTCCTGAGCTTTCGCACCAGAAAGTGGAGCCCGAGCTTTTTGAAACAGGTATCAAAGTCATTGATTTGCTTTCTCCTTTCTTGAAAGGAGGGAAAGTTGGGCTGTTCGGTGGAGCAGGAGTGGGGAAAACCGTGTTGCTTCAAGAACTTATTCACAATACCGCTAAAGAGCACGGAGGATACTCGGTGTTCGCGGGAGTGGGAGAGAGAACCAGAGAAGGAAACGATTTGTATCATGAAATGAAAGAGTCTGGGGTGCTCAAAAACACAGTGCTCGTGTTCGGGCAGATGAACGAGGTTCCGGGAGCAAGATTTAGAACCGCTCTGGCAGGCCTTACCTTTGCCGAATACTTTCGCGACGAGAAGCGAAAAGACGTTCTGTTGTTTATCGACAACATCTTCCGTTTCGTGCAAGCAGGAAGCGAGGTTTCTGTATTGTTGGGCAGAATGCCTTCAGCTGTTGGATACCAGCCAACCCTTGCTACAGACATGGGAGCGCTGCAAGAGCGCATCACCTCAACCAAGAACGGTTCCATTACTTCGGTGCAGGCAATTTACGTTCCCGCGGACGACATTACAGACCCTGCTCCCGCAACCACGTTCTCGCACTTGGACTCCACCATTGTGCTTTCCCGCGAATTGGCTTCTTTGGGTATTTACCCCGCTGTTGACCCGTTGACTTCTCGCTCCACTGCTTTAGACCCCCGCATTGTGGGAGAAGAGCATTACAAAGTTGCGAGAGAAGTTGTGCGCATTCTCCAGCGCTACAAAGAACTGCAAGACATTATTGCCATTCTGGGCATGGAAGAATTGTCTGATGAAGACAAGCTCACCGTGGCTCGCGCACGGAGAATCCAGCGATTCCTTTCGCAACCCTTCTCGGTTGCCCAAACTTTTACCGGAAGGGAAGGAAAGTATGTGTCGAGAGAAGACACCATTCAGGGGTTCAAGGAAATAATCGAAGGAAAGCATGACGCAAAAGACGAAGCAGCGTTCTACCTCAAGGGTAGTATTAGCGAAGTTTAGTTCTCCTTGGCCCGACCAAGTTGTGGATAACTTGGTCGGGCCAAGAAAACCAGATCATGACGTTCCAACTCTCAATACTCGCCATAGATAGGGAAATTTACAAAGGCCAAGCCCAGGCTTTGACGGTCCCAAGCCAAACTGGGGAATTGCAGGTGCTGGCAGACCATGTTCCTTTGATCACCCTGCTCAAAGAGGGGAATCTCGTTTTGAAAAAGGAGAACGCAGAAGAGCAGACCATTCCCATTGCAGGGGGAGTGCTGGAGGTCAAAACGAATCCGCCAACTGGCGGAGAAGTAGTCGCGCTCGTGAGCTTCTAAGTATGGAACAGCATACCTGCAAAGCCTTGGTGCTGCACTGTATTGACTTTCGGTTCAGGAAAAGCCTTGCTGAATTCCTGGAAGGGAAGTTTGGGGATTCATATGACCTGGTTTCGGTTGCAGGAGGAGTGAAGAGTTTGGTGAGCGCCATTGAAGACAATAATTTCATACTGGAACAGATACGCATTTCAAATAAACTTCATAAACCCGAGGTTTTCATTCTTATTCAGCACGAGGACTGCGGAGCATACGGAGGGAGTGTTGCCTTTGGAGACTTTTCAACCGAACAGGAGGCTCAGAACCAGGAACTTGAAAAGGCAGAGGCCTTTTTGAAAAAAGAGTTTTCCCAGCCCGTGGAGAAGTATCTCGCGAAACTCTCGGGAGAAACCATTGCGCTGTAAAGAAAAAGGCCGCAGAAGAACAATGTTCGACTGCGGCTTTGGTTTTTTTGGAACACTACGTTACGGGAACAGTGAGAACCGGGTTTTGGTGCCAGGCACACCAGGCTTTTTCGGAGACGTAGTACGTGCGTCTGTCCCCACGGTCTATATGCAGGAACGATGCGACATTACAGTCTCGGATTTCGCGGCGTATGCGTTCTCCTGCATCCAGGAGCACCTCAACGACGCGGATAATGGAGAATCCCGCAACGCGAGCTTTCCCGCAGGGCGCATGCGCATAAATGTTTACGGTACGGATTCCCTTGAGTACCATTGCATCCCGAATCTCTTGCAGGACCATTTCTCCTTCGTTCCAGGAGTTTACCGGGGAATTCCTGGGGATCCGAAGCGCTCCACCATTCAGCGCGATGAGATGAGTTCGCGCCGGAAGGCCTTGGGAATTCAGGCGAAGCTTTACAAACTCCAAGAGTTCTGGAATCTCGTCGCCGTCTCCACAGACTACGAGGATAACCCCGTTTGCCTGCTGTAGACGATCGTCTGCAACGTCCTGGAGCACACTCGAGTTCCTGAGCTCGCGAATAAGTCTCACATCAATTTCTGAAAGTGGCATCGCGTCTTTTCCTCCTAAAATGTGTAGTGTACCGCTCTCAAAATTAGCATAGATATGGGAAACTTTCAAGAGGGAGTTCTTTTCCTTGTAAGAAGCAGGAAGAAGCGTCGTCAGTCATATCTGGAGCGAAAGGTCGCATTCCAAAATATTACGTTGACAGCCTCCTTGGGGCGGGATATAATGCAACTTGTTCGGCCAAAGGTCGCCTACAAGCTTAAACAGATTGAAAGCGAATATGGACCAAGAAATTAAGGCGCAGGGCGCGTGTTCCGCGTGCAGCCACGAGCACGAAGGTTCGTGCAGTGAATGCAAAGAGTGTAGCCCCGCTGCGTAACAGAGACATCTTGCCCCGCCCCGTCATTCGACCGGGCGGGGTTTGTTTTTCTTGGGAGACAGGGTATAATCAAGGCATATGGCAAAGGTAATACTCTACACAACCCCAGCGTGCGTGTACTGCAAGGCGGCAAAAGCGTTCTTTCAGGAGAACAATGTCGGATACGAAGAGAAGGATGTCGCCAAGGACACCCAGGCACGGGACGACATGGTCAAGAAATCCGGCGTGCTCGCGGTTCCCGTCATTGATGTAGACGGCCAGGTAGTTATTGGATTCGACAAGGCCAAGGTTTCTCAATTACTCGGCATACAGTAGCATCATGGATGCCTCCGCTTTTGTTATTCCCGCATTTGTTGCAGGCATCCTCACGTTCTTAGCCCCTTGCACCCTTCCTCTGGTGCCGGGGTATTTGAGTTTTATCAGCGGAGCTTCAGCAGAAGAGCTCAAGAATCCCGAAACCAGAGCAAGGGCGAGACGCAAAATTTTTGTGAATGGCGTTCTATATATGGTAGGTTTCAGCTCGGTGTTCATTGTCTTGGGAAGCCTGTTCGGTTTGGGAGGCGCGGCACTGCTCGAGTACCGCTTTTTACTCACAAGAATCGGGGGCATTTTCGTTATTCTTTTTGGCGTATTCCTTCTGGCTCCCACGTTTCCCTTGTTTCGTTTCTTACTGCCAGAACGCCAAGTTGCGGGGTTGAATAAGTTGAAACCAGGAGTAACAATGCCCGTGTGTGGGGCCCATTCTAGGCACCGTACTTACGCTCGCGGCTTCCACCGCGACTGTTGTGACCGGGGCATTGTTACTTTCGGTGTTTTCACTGGGATTGGCTCTTCCATTCCTCGCAACAGCTCTTGCCATTGGCTGGGCCTCCCAGCACTTCGCGAGGCTCGCGGGATACCTACGTTTTGTTTCTATTATTGGAGGTATCTTTTTGATAACCCTGGGTATTTTCATGGTAACAGACAGCTTCAATATCTGGATTGCCTACTTCTACCAGCTTTTTGATTTCATCAACTACGAATCGTTACTTGAGTACCTATGAAGAATCTCCTTCCTACGGTATTCGTTATCTTTGGCGCAACCGGTGACTTGATGCAGCGGAAACTTGCACCGGCGCTTTTCCATTTGTATAAGGAAAAGCAGCTGCCCGAACTGTTTCAGGTGGTGGGGTTTTCGCGCCAGGAACTTTCCAATGAAGAGTTCCAGGCGTGGATTGCCAAAACCGTGGGAGGGAACGGAGAGTTTTCCAAGTTTTTCGTGTACCAGCAAGGATTGTTTGAGGAAAAACAAGGATACGAGAAATTGTCCACGTTTCTTGGCATGAAAGATGGGGAGTGGCAGGTATGCTCAAACAAACTGTTCTATTTTTCAGTAGCCCCCGAATACTACGAGATGATCTTGAAAGACATCGCCAAGCACGGACTTGCCGAGAGCTGCGCTCCTGGCGAAGGTTGGACGCACGTCATCGTCGAAAAACCTTTCGGCATGGATTCAAAGACTGCAAAAAAGATAGACGAGCTTCTCGGCTCGCTCTTTCAGGAAGATCAGATATATCGCATCGATCACTACCTGGCGAAAGAAATGCTGCAAAATATACTCACCTTCCGTTTTTCGAACAATCTTTTTGAGCTCGCATGGGGGAGCGAACTCATTGAAAGCGTCCACATCAAGCTTTTGGAGAAGATAGGCGTCGAGAGTCGCGGGCCTTTTTACGACCATGTGGGCGCCTTGCGCGATGTCGGCCAAAATCATCTTTTGCAAATGCTTGCCCTGGTGACGATGGACGCGCCGAGGAATTTCGACGCGGAATCTATCCAAAAGAAACGCGCCGAGATACTTCAGTCCCTAAAAATTATCTCTCCCAAAGAGATAAAAACGGAGACATTCCGCGCACAGCACGAAGGCTATACGAAGATACAGGGCGTCGCGCCCGGCTCGCAAACGGAAACCTACTTCAAACTCCGAGGAGAGCTCGCGCACCCGAAGTGGCGCGGGGTCTCTGTGATACTTGAGAGCGGCAAGCGCATGGGCGAGGCCCTGAAAGAGATACTCATCACGTTCAAGCATCCGACGCCCTGTTTGTGTCCGAAGAACCAGCCGCACCATAAGAACGAAATAATCATACGAATGGAGCCGCGCGAGGAGATACTCATTGAATTTTGGTCGAAGAGCATCGGATTTTCGTTCGCGACGGAACAGCGCATGTTCCACTACATGCTTCGAGAGGCAAGCGCGCATGTGCCG
>Ga0209542_10006185_pt1 | contig 23399 bp, 27 predicted proteins | sample RifCSPhighO2_01_FD_184028 | JGI IMG/M metagenome (GOLD analysis project Ga0209542, IMG submission 184028) | Soil microbial communities from Rifle, Colorado - Rifle CSP2_plank highO2_0.1 (SPAdes) (version 2) | ecosystem: Environmental > Terrestrial > Deep subsurface > Rock core/Sediment ... | reverse complement strand
GTGCGCGCCAGCGCGCCAAAAATTCTGAATTCGTTTGGGAAATTCGGCGGGAATCCTTGGGACGCGCTTCGCGCGTCCCGCATTTTGGCTTCCAAAAAACCGATGAGTTCCCTACTGGTGCGGGATGGGAGAATCGAACTCCCAACCTCAGTTTGGAAAACTGACGTTTTACCATTAAACTAATCCCGCCAGTATATTGCATTATACATAAAAATTTCTATTTGAGAATCTCTTGGTCTCGATATGGACTATTCATTTGGGAAGCTAAATTCTTCCGCTAAACGCATATTCCAAAAATATAAAGCTCTCATGACATCTTGTTTACCGGAAGCTCTTGCATACATAGCTGGGCAACCTAAATGTTCCGTTGATTTTATAACTAAGGGTTGAGGTATTTGAGAGAATACAGAATCTTTTATTTCTAAAGCAGGGCTTCCATTGGTTTGTCTAATTTCAAACTGATTGGGGTTAAAATCATATGAATGTATCGAAGTTTGTTCCTCGTGAGTTATAAGTTTTTTTAATCTAAAAAAAACTTCTAGATCAGCAGAAGCCAGCGCTAAAATTAAATTTATATTGTTTGTCCATAACGTTGATAATTCTGCCCTGTTTGGTTCTTTCCCCATACTATTTTTATAGACCGTTGGTAATATTTTATGAAGACCCCAAATAACTTTCATTGCATTATCCAACGCTGCATGTAATTGCCATTCAACGCTGGTGTTTATGCTTGCAAGTCCCCCCCCCGCAACCATGTCCCAACATCTGGTATATGCCAACAGTTCAGGCGGTTTTTTCTTCTTTGATTCACCCCCCGAAAAGTCTCTTCTAAGTTCATACATTTTTTCACCCCAAATATGAACTTGAAACTGAATGGCGTGTTTTGCTTTCTCTGCTAGATTTTCAATTTTCTCATATCTTGAATGTAAATAAGCAAGCTCTCTCTTAAAATCTTCCACAGAGATTGGTTGCATACCATACTGTCTTTCATATCTAGCTATAGCAAGTGGAGTATTTTTTTGAAATTCCTCCATTTGTTGCCAAACTTGTTCTGTAAAATATGCTCCTAGAGCAAAAAGTTCTCTTTTCCATCTCGTAAATTCCCTTTCTCTGTTTGCAATAGGAGAATCAAAATTAAAACTTCCATCCCTTAAAGAATCTACCAACGGCATTAAATTAAATGATTTTATACCACGATGAAGTAGGGCAATATTCTGAAGAGTTGTTTTCTGTTCTACTCCTGCGTCACTTTCTAATGTGCCATCACTAGTCGGAGTAGTTTTTTTAGTAATTTTGTCTAGGGAAAAAGGATCCATAATTTATTACCAACTTACCTGCTCGTCCCTATCGGGCTGCTGGGAGTCGAACCCAGCCTAAATGCTCCCAAAGCACTTGTACAACCGATATACTACAGCCCGTTTTAACGTTATTTTACGCAAAAAACTATTTGAAAAGTATACCCTGTCGTGAAGTTTTTAGCAAAATTTACTACTGGGCAGGTCACAAAATAATATCGCTTACCACTTTTACCCTTGCTTTTTTGTTCTTTAAATCAAGAAATACAACCAACAAATCCACTTGCCATTCTTTTTCATCAAACTTTTTTGATAAAAGGTAAGTTTGGATTGTCCGTGACAATCGTTTCAGTTTCCAGGGGTGCATATTGTCTTCTGGTCTATGTTCACTTAGTTCATTAGTAATGTCCCTAATACTATCTCTAGCAACACTTTTTACTTCGATAAAATACAACTTATTAGTCTTTTCAGCTACTATATCTATTTCACCCCATTTTTTAGTATAATTTCGATCTAGAATTGAAAAACCATGTTTCACGAGAAACTTTACGGCCAAATTTTCTCCGATTTCCCCTATTTTTTGTTTTTCTGAAGTAAAAACTTTTGGCATTTTATCTGTATATTTATCAAAGATATCCTAGTTTCACAAGAAACATGTTTCACGTGAAACAATTAGTATAATTTTATGTCTTTTATTAAAATATCCTTATTTTACAACATATTTTTGACATAATTCAGATAAGAGACAATTTTTGACTATGTCCTTTATAAACATTACCAACATAGTTATCCACAGTTTTCCACAGAATACACTTATTTTAATTAGATACTGAAAATGAATAAAGGACACAATTTGTTTGTGCGGGTAAGGAGAATCGAACTCCTACCTAGTGATTGGCAACCACTCGTTCTACCACTAAACTATACCCGCGGTTCAAGTTTACTAAAATTTTCCCTACATATTTCAAGCCACTTCAGTATTTTTTTCTTTAAAGCAACGCTGGATATTATACTATTACCAACCCCGTATTGCAATTTCCTTGTTTTTTCTCTGCCCGTTATTACTTGTGACTTGTAAAAATTGGATTTATGTATATTTAATTTATCGGACCAGACACCAATTAATTTTTCTATATCGTGATCTGGATATAATAAAAGCCAAAATTTGATATTTTGTCTTTTGATTTTTAAAAATTTTTCTAAAAAGCTCATAAATACTAAATGTAAGTAGAATTCCGAATTTGCTAATTTTATGTTGTATCTATTGGCTTTATCTCCTTCACCCGCATAAACCATTAATCCTGCCATAAATAAGGGGTCATTTTTATTAACCTCAAATTCTTTTACAGCATCTTCTTCCACTTGTCCGTATTTTTTTTCCAGCATCAATCTGCGAGCCTCGTTTAATTTTTTTAAATGGATCGTACTGATCTTAGTATTGTTTTCTATATTTGATTTTTTAATATATATGGACCACTTCTCGTTCCTAAACCACTCACAAAGAGTGCTTCGTGAAATACCAAGCAATTTCTCAATTTCTCTATATGTTTTTCCTTGTTTCCTAAGCTCAAATGCTTGTGGCTGGTCGTGTCTCATACTGTATAAGTATATCACGTGAGTTCTTTTTGTAAAATATAAAGAATAGTGTATAATCGTAATATTATTAAGTAATTTTGCACCCGTAGTGAAATGGATATCACAACAGTCTTCGGAACTGTCGTTGGGGGTTCGAATCCCTCCGGGTGCACAACAAAGTGGAGCCACTAAAGAAAAATTTAATAGAAAAAATACCCAAAGAGGTTTCATGTGTAACCGATACGCTCGAAGGAGCTGGTTTTGAGGCATACCTAGTAGGTGGCTGTGTTCGCGATCTACTTATGGGCAGAGAACCAAAGGATTGGGACATAACTACAAATGCCAAACCAGAACAAATTACGGGTCTCTTTGAGAAGACTGTATATGAGAACACCTTTGGAACAGTGGGAGTTTACATATCTACGCAGACAAATGTTTCCCGTGAAACAACTAATGATAGTGTTACTCGTGAAACACCTGAATATTTGGTTGTAGAAGTGACTCCGTATCGACTTGAAGCAAAATACACTGATTTTAGGCATCCAGATGAGGTGAAATTTAGTGATAACCTGAAGGATGATTTAAAAAGGAGAGACTTTACGATAAATGCCGTAGCTATAGATTCTAAAGGACATCTTGTCGATCTCTTCGATGGTATAAAGGACATTGAATCCAAAACAATCAGGACAGTTGGGAATCCCGATGAAAGATTTAATGAAGATGCGCTCCGAATGTTGCGAGCAGTACGATTTGCTTGCCAGTTTTATTTTTCTGTGTCGTATGAAACAACTGAAAGTATTATAAAAAATTCGGAATTAATAAAAAATATTTCGGAAGAGAGAATTCGCGATGAACTTGAGAAAATAATTATGTCGAAGAGTCCTTCCGCTGGTCTTGCAATGTTGCAGAAATTTGGATTATTAAAGAACATTATTCCTGAGTTGGAAGAGGGGATGAGGTGCGAGCAATTGGGGGAGCATATTTATGATGTTTGGGAGCACCTGCTTCATGCTCTACAGCACGCGGCTGACAAGAATTGGCAAATGGAGACAAGACTTTCTGCGCTTTTTCACGATATTGGAAAGCCAAGAACTCGCCGATTGGCAGAACTAGGGGCTCCTCAAGGCAAGACCTTAGGAATTCAAAAAGGTCTTGCCTTTCCCCGCCCCGCCTCCGCAAAAAAGAAATACACTTTCTACGGCCATGAAGTGGTAGGCGCCAGAATGGCAAAAAAAATAATGGAGAGATTAAAATTTCCCAAAAAAGAAATTGATCTGGTAGAAAAACTTGTGCGCAAGCATATGTTTTTCTCGGATACAGAATTAATTACGCTCTCTGCCGTGCGTAGAATCATTGCAAAAGTTGGGAAAGAAAATATCTGGGCTTTAATGAATGTCCGTGAGTGCGACAGAGTAGGAATGAAGAAAAAAGAAGCGCCTTATCGCTTGCGCAAGTACTTCGCCATGATTGAAGAGGCTCTCCGAGATCCGATATCTGTCGGACAGTTGAAAATCAACGGAGAATTTATGATAAAGGAACTTGGAATCAAACCCGGGCCCAGAATGGGGTGGATTTTGAATGCTCTCCTTGAGGAAGTTCTCGATGCGCCGGAGAAAAATACAGTGGAGCACCTATCTCAACTGGTTAAATCCCTAGAAGCCTTACCTGACGGCGCTCTAAAAGCTCTCGGGGACAGGGGAAAAGAAAAAAAAGAAGAACTGGAAGAAGAAGAAGTTGCGAAACTCCATGAGAAACACGGAGTTAGAAAGGAAAATTAGATTTTAGCAATAACAAGCGGTCGCGTACTAATGCTAAATTAAGATACTTCCTGCTGGTAACAAGTCTCACAATAAATAGTTTCCGTGCGGTCGGGGGAGTAGGAAGTTTCGAACTCGACATCGCATTTTTGCGCGTCGTGGGGGTGATTTTTGAGTTCACACATGCAAGAACGGTGCCAGAGTCTTCTCGGATTTCTTCTGCTCATTCTGTCTTGGTGGCGGCACTCGAAGTCTTTGTGCGGGAGGGGAAGATTCATCCTTTTATAGAAATCCAGTTCAGACTTGGTGATGCGGAAATTTTTCTTACAATCTTTGCATACTAGAACTTCTTTCAAAATATCTTCCGTCACGTCTACAATACTCTCTGGCATCGCTTCTTCTTTTATTGTTTCTTTGCCATAGGTGCCGCTTGTTTCGTTCTGCCAGTTAAAGCCTTTCTCTCCCGCCCCTTTTTCATCCATTGGGAAATATTCTTTTGCCAGCGTTTCATTGTAGCCGAAAGGGGAGAGAGCAGGAGGTAAAAATTCTCCATATATTCCTTCATTTTTTAATTGCTCAACGACTTCTTCTTTTATTTTTTGATATTTTTCTTTTCCATATTCTTTGTTTAAAATACAGTAATTTTTTTTATTAAGTCCTACACAACCAAAACAATTTACGCAATTATAGCAACTATCGGAATAGGATGTTTCATTGCAGTACAGGACATAGACAGAACATATGCAGTTTGTACTCTGTAGTGAACCCATTACGTTGTAACAGCGCTCCGCATTGAAATACATGTTATTTACATCTTGGCAGTCGATTGGATCTTCACCATCAGATACATAAGAACAATTTTTTGAATTACGGACATCAAAGAGGTTTACCCCGTCGTGGCAGTTGTACATATAGTCTCCGGTGGCATTGTTGCACTTTACCGATGAAGCGTATTTTACTACTGCGTTAGCGCGCAATTTTTTATACTTTTCTTTTGCCTTTTCAATGGATTCATAAGAATTTAAAATTTCTGCCTTTTTCTTCTCAAATTCTTCTTTGGTGTATTGAATATTTTCAATACAGTAGCTTAGATTACGTCCGTTGGCGCAAAGAATACAATTCTGACAGTTGCGCATATCAAAGGAAAATAATACATCGATACAGTCCTGCAATCTTTCGGAAAACAGACACTTGAAACATTTTTTACAATCAACGCAATCATAGCAAAGTTCTGATTCATAGACAGAAACGCAATCTAGAACAGTTTTGCAATGGTGAATAAGCCGGCTATACATGCAGTCTTCATTATTCTCTGCCGCAAAAATCAAATAACTATTTTTATTTTCGGCGGCATTATTGGTGTAGTCGCTGTTTATGCTATCTATCACCAGGAGCGCAATGCGGGGAATTTTATTTTTTAATTCAAGAAATTGTTCTAAAAATGGTCGTGATTTATTCCAATCCATTTTGTAAATAGTCGGATCCCAACCATCACCCCACCAACATTTATGGCAATAAACAGGAAATGGAGTTTTGCTTGGATAAATAGAAATACCATCTTTTTTACATAGATCACAAGCTCTTTTATACAGCGTTCTCTCATTTCTAAAAGCAATCCGCCTTTGCATTCGGCAGTCGGGACACATAAGTGGTGGCGGCACCTTTATCTGCTCGTAAAAAATTAGATCTTCTTTTCTGATATCAAAATCTTTTTTGCAATTTTTACAGGTTTTTTGCATGGGTGTAGTATAGCAAATTTTTAAATATTGTCAAGTAATATCACCAAAAAAATGTGGAAAACTCATTATTTTAAAAGGTTAATTATTCTTTATGGAAATTTTGTTCATAGGTGTTGACAAATTTTAGGGCTTTGTGGTATATTCTAAATATGTCAGATAACAATTTAAGGTTGGTGAAGACTCTAGAATTTATCGGTTTTTCTGAAAAGGAAGTTTTGGTATATTTGGCGCTTCTGGAATTAGGGAAGGGAACGGTTACCCAGATTTCTCGTAGAGCCGGAATTAATCGCCCTACAGGATACCACGTCCTCGCTTCGCTTGAAGCGAAAGAACTCGTGCAAACTTCCGGTAAAGAGCCGAAGCAGGAATATGTGGCCGAGTCACCGGACCAGATTGAAAAATTGCTGGTGAAAAAAATCGAAAGCGACCAAGCATATATAAAAGAAGCAAGGAAGATAATTCCGGAATTAAGATCCATGCACAATGTTGCCGACCGACCGAAAGTTTTATTCTATGAAGGCAGGGAAGGCTTGGAGAGGGTTTATGAAGACACCCTGACTTCCCACGAACCGATCAGAGCCTATGCAACTTACGATGATATGCAAAATGCTCTGCCGGGGTACTTTCCGGAATATTTTTACCGTCGGGCCAAGAAAGGCATAAGCATTCGGGCTATTTTCCCGCATACCGAGGCGGGCCTTGAATTAAGCACATATAACAAAGAGCAAATGCGGGAGACAGCTATCGTCCCAGCTGACAAGTATTATTTTTCACCGGAAATCAATATTTATGACGACAAAGTAATGATTGCCTCCTGGAAAGAAAAACTCGGTATTATTATCGAGTCACATGAAATTTCCGATGCCATGAAAAAAGTTTTTGAGCTCTCTTGGGCTGAAGCAAAAAGGTTGGATAGTGAATTGAAAAAAACTTAATCTTGATTGGGGTAGAAAATATTTTCAAAAAGTCTTGTGCTATAAGAAGAAAGATTAAAGATAACAGCCAGGGTAAACAAGGAAAGAGAAATTTTTATACTCCAAAACGAGAGCGGAATGGCAATAATCGCGAAAATTACGGGCACAAGAGTACGCACCGTACTTCCACGAATTTCCCGATGACTTATTTCTGGATTTTGTATATGCTCGGAATATATCACATAGACTCGTATCCAGTACAAACAAAGACCAATTAAAATTATATGCGTGCCGAAGATTATGACGGATAATTCATTACTGCTAAACTGTCCGAGAATGCTCGCCGAAAAGGGAATTAAACTTATTAACATAAAAAATAAAGCGTTGATATTGGTCAGCATAGAATCTATGTTTTTAGCATAAATAGAAACAAAAAAATGGTGGGCTCGCCAATAAGTGAAAAGCAATGTGAAACTCAGAATATAGGAAAGCAGAAGAGGAAGCAGATTTTTAATTTCAGACCAAAGCTCTGGGTTACTTATGGGTCCCCAAATAGTTGGAACTTTGATTTCGAAAACCAAAATAGTCATGACTATCGCAAAAATTCCATCTGCAAGCTGGTCCAGTCTGGTGTGATTCATGCGACCATTATAACATTATTAAAAAATAAAAGATAAGATTTTTACCGGTACGGATTTTTTGAAGCTTAAAAAATCTCATCGAGTCTGAGACTCTCAGAGTCGAATGACCTGAAGTTTTCGGCTCGCCAGCCTCAAAACCCCTCAAAAACCTTACCTTTTATTTTTTAAAGCTCGAGCATTACAGGGCAGTGGTCTGAGCCCATGACCTCCGGTAGAATTTTTGCGCTTTTCACTTTTTCCGTCAATTGTTTACTCGCAAAAATATAATCAATCCTCCAGCCGATGTTTCGCGCGCGAGCGTTAGCAAAGTGGCTCCACCAAGTATAATGCCCCGATCCTTTTGTAAAAATACGAAAAGTATCTACAAAGTCAGCGTTAATTATATTTTCAATCCCTTCGCGCTCCTCCATAGTGAACCCCTTTTTGCCCTCATTTTCTTTCGGCCGAGCGAGATCTTCTTCTTTATGAGCTACATTTAAATCACCACAAAAAATAACGGGCTTGCCCTGCCTTTCTAGATCTTTCATATACTCTAAAAAGGCGGGGTCCCATTTTTTATGGCGGAGCGGAATACGAGAAAGATCGTCTTTAGCATTAGGAGTGTAAACACTTACAATATAAAAATCTTTGTATTCGAGGGCGATAACTCGACCCTCTGTGTTGGGGTCTCCGTAGCCATCATTTAGTAATTTATATTTTTTTACAATTTCTTTAGGGATGCTTAGGGCGACCGACATAGGTTCTCCTAGAGATTTTTTCACAAAAATAGCTGTGCCACTATAGCCTGGTCGAGTCGCGGAATTCCAATATTCTTCGTATTCTGGCAGATCAACCTCGCTTTGATTCCGCTCGGCTTTTGTTTCTTGCAGACAGATGATGTCTGGCTGATATTTTTTTATAAATGGCACAAAAAGTCCCTTTTTATGTACTGCCCTAATGCCATTTACATTCCAACTGATAATTTTCATTTGTTTATTATATCTTTTATTTTTTATTATGAAATTTTTTATGGATGTCTCGCAAATGTTTATCGGTCACGTGAGTGTAGATCTGGGTGGTGGAAATATTTGCGTGACCCAAGAGGGCTTGGACTGAGCGCAGATCGGCTCCATTTGAGAGTAGGTCGGTGGCGAAAAGATGACGCATGGTGTGAGGAGTTACTCTTTTAGAAATGCCAGCGATAGTCGCATAATGACGGACAATTCTTTCGATAGAACGACGATCAAGATTGTTGTATTCTTTTCCTTTGTACTTTTTCTTTTTTGTTTTTTCTGTCTGACTAACTTTCTCTGCTGTAGGTTTTTGAGGGACAAAATTTATAAATAAACCCTCTTCCATGTCTTTCCGGGCGGCTAAGTATTTTTTCAAGGCTATGCGAGCTTTTTCTGAAAGAAACACCACCCGTATTTTACCGCCCTTGCCGCGTACGGAAATTTCATCCGAGCTGGTAATGATGTCTCTGGGTAGAGAACAAAGCTCAGCCACCCGGAGTCCGGTTGAAAAAAGAAGCTCCAATATTGCTTTGTCTCGTAGGGACTTGATGTCATTTCCCTTTGGGGCAGTGAGCAGATGTTCCAACTCAAGGGGAGTAATAAGGTCGAGAGAATGTTCTCCGATTTTTGCGAGTTCGATTTGGTCAGTGGATAGAGACTTGATTCCCTGTCTCGTCAGATATTTCAAAAATCGGCGTAAGGCGATCATATAGTAATTTTGCGTTCGTTTGGACACTGTGTCTCCATCTGAATTTATTTTTTGTCTATTGAGAAAAAGGCGGAAGTCGCGCACGATGTCTTGAGTTATATCTTCTGGATTTTTCACTCCGTTTTTTTCAGCGAAATCCATAAATTTTGTTAAATAGTGATCGTAATTTTCAATCGTGCGGAGCGCCGACCCCTTTTCTATTTCGTTGTATTCTAGAAATTGAGTTTTAAGCTGTTTCAGCGATGCCATATATGGTAATTATACCAAATATTGTGCGACATCCCATGGATTGCAATTTTAGCAGTTTTATGCTAATATAATAGGCATGTTAGCAACTAAAAAAAAGCAAGCAATTATTAAGAAAAATCAGATACATGAGAAGGATACTGGCTCCCCAGAGGTGCAGGTGGCCGTTATTTCTGCCGCAATTTCAGAGCTAGCGAAGCATTTAAAAAAGCACAAAAAGGATAATCATTCTAGAAGGGGGCTGATTAAGATGGTGGCAGACAGGCGCACTCATTTGAAATATTTAGAACGCAAAAGCAAGCCCCGCTACAATGCGCTAATGAAGAAGATTGATCTCGCTTAGAGGGCGGAAAGATTTTTGAATTTTAGAGCACGGATATTTTTTTACTAAAAAATTCCTCGTGTTCGCGCCGTCGCGCTCGCAAGTCTCTAAAATTCAAAAATCTTTTCTCATATGTTATACTAATACAATGACAGTCATAAAACATAAAGAACAAAGAGTCGGTGTTTTTATCGATACGCAAAATTTATATCATAGTGCTCGCAATTTATATAAAGCGCGAGTGAATTTCGGCGCAGTCCTGAGGGACGCGGTTGACGGACGAAGGCTTGTTCGAGCAGTGGCTTATGTTATAACTACCGAGGCAGGGGATGAAAAAAATTTTTTTGAAGCGCTGATCAAGCTTGGCATCGAAACGAAAACAAAAGATTTACAGGTTTTTGCCGGTGGAAACAAGAAGGCGGATTGGGATGTGGGGCTGGCAGTGGACACCATCAAAATGGCGCACAGAATTGACTGTGCAGTCATAGCCTCCGGTGACGGAGATTTCGTGCCATTAGTAGAATATTTACAAGCTCTTGGGGTTCAGGTAGAAATCGTTTCTTTTGGTAAATCAACTTCTTCGAAACTCCGCGAAGCAGTGGACGATTTCATTGATCTCTCCGAGAATCCCAGAAAATATTTAATCGGAGTAAAATAACTTTTCTTGCTTTTTGGTCCTGAAATGCTAGTATAAAAATAACCTGCCCGTACCGGACGGTACGTTCGGGCGGGTTTACTAGTTAATCGGGTTCGCCTCTAGACACAAAGTACTGTTTCAACTTATTTGTTAAGTTGTCAAACAACACTGTAGTCTGGATACGAGCCTCGTATATAATATGCAAAAAAGAGAGTACACGATTGAAGTTGGCGGCAAAACTTTGACCGCTTCCTTCACGGATTTAGCAGAACAAGCGCACGGTTCAGTGATGTTGAAGTATGGCGAGACGATAGTTCTCGCGACTGCTTGCATGTCCAAAGATCGTCAGGAGGGTCTAGGATTTTTTAATTTGACAGTTGATTACATGGAGCGATTTTACGCATCAGGGAAAATTTCTGGTTCCCGCTTTGTAAAACGAGAAGGCAAGCCGTCGGAGGATGCGATTTTGGCAAGCCGGGTTATTGACAGAACCCTACGTCCGCTCTTCGACCAAAATATCCGCCATGCAGTACAAGTCATTACTACAGTCATTTCGTTAGATGATAATGATTCTGTGATTTTAGCAATAAATGCGGCGTCATTGGCACTCCTAGTCTCCAATATTCCTTGGGCAGGACCGATTGGAGCAGTTCGTATCGGTAAATACAATGGGGAGAACAGCGAAAAAGGGTTTAGAATAAATGCTTCTCCTAAGTTTCGCGAAGAAGGCTCGCAATATGAATTTGACCTGACTGTCTGCGGGAAGGGCGGCAAAATAAACATGATTGAAGCGTCTGCCAGAGAAGCCAAAGAAGAAGATTTAGAGGATGCCCTCGAGAAGGCAAGCGCCGAGATAGCTAAATTAGAAAATTTCCAGAAGAAGATCGCAGCCGAAATAGGCAAGGAAAAAAGAGTAATAGAAAAAGAAAAAATAGACGAAGAGTCAGTAAAATTATTTAAAAAGAACATTTTACCAGAGATGAAGGGAGCAATATTCTCCGGTCCGGGCAAGAGGGAAATTGATGAATTGCACAGCACCTGGAATAAAATGGTAAAAGAAAAATATCCGGAGAGAGAGGACTTTGCCCCAGAGGATCATTTGTTCGACGATACAGAGAATGAGATCCTACACCAGAGCGCGGTCAAAGAAAACAAGCGGGCTGATGGCAGGGCGATGGATGAAGTTCGCGACTTGTATGCGAAAGCTGGCGGGCTTTCTTCAATTCTCCATGGCTCCGGAATTTTTTATCGAGGAGGAACGCATGTACTCTCTGTGCTCACTCTTGGTGGTCCAGAAGACAGACACATGGTTGATGGTATGACAGACAAAACCGAAAAAAGATTTATGCATCACTACAACTTTCCACCATACTCCGGCGGAGAAGTAGGCAGGGCAGGATTTACAAATCGTCGAGAAGTCGGGCATGGGGCGCTCGTAGAAAAAGCGCTCTCCATGGTCTTGCCATCGCCCTCGGAATTTCCATACACCATGCGTGTTGTTTCTGAATCAATGGCTTCAAATGGTTCCACTTCCCAAGCTTCAATCTGCGCTGCGACACTTGCGCTTATGGATGGCGGAGTGCCGATCAAAGCTCCTGTTGCGGGAGTGGCCATGGGGCTCATGTATTTATCAGACGATGAATATAAAATTTTGACTGACATCCAAGGGCCAGAAGACCATCATGGCGACATGGATTTTAAAGTTGCGGGGACGAAACAAGGGATCACGGCTATACAATTTGATGTAAAGGTAGAAGGTGTGCCGATAAAGATATTGGGTGAAGCGATGAGACAGAGCAAAAATGCAAGAATTTCAATCCTTGATAAAATTCATACAGAGATCTCTGCTCCGCGCAGAGATATTTCTCCAAACGCGCCTAAAATATTGATGATCAAAATTAAGCCAGATCAGATAGGCATGGTCATCGGTAGCGGCGGCAAAATCATAAAAGAAATTAAAGAAAAAACCGGAGCGGAGATAACTATTGAAGATGACGGGACAGTGTATCTAACCGGCAAAGCTGGTTCTCCGGAAAAAGCCAGGGATATAATCGAGGAGATAACGCATGAATATGCGGTAGGGGACATGCTCCAAGGTGAAATTGTGAAAGTTGCGGAATTTGGGGCATTCGTCAGGTTGAATGCCTCAACTGATGGCATGGTGCATATTTCCGAACTTGCTCCATTTCGCGTAGAGAGAGTTAGCGATATAATAAAAGAGGGCATGATAGTGCCAGTCAAGGTGATAAAAGTTGATGCGGAAAGAGGCAAGATCAGCCTATCAATCAAAGAGGCGGATAAAGATTTTTTTAGAAAGACTTAATATATTTTAATAAATAAATATGGCAGATGAAATAAAAAATAAAAATGTTGAAACTTATGCCGAAGATATGGCAAAGGCGATTGAAGATGACAAAGGAGGATTAATCAGAAAAATAATACATCAAGAAGAAGAACATGAAATCGAGAAGAAAAAAGTGTCTCCAGAGGCCCAAAGAAACAAAATTTTCGTGTTTGTGGGCGGGCTGCTCATACTTGTGACCTCGGCCCTTTTGTTGTATTTATTTTTTAAAAAAGATATTAATACTGTCGAAATAGAAAAACAATTCACTCCCCTCATCTACTACGATAGGAGTGATTTTATAGAAATTTCTGGATTTAATAAAGAAAAAATAGCTCAAGCCGTTCATAAGGCTGTGCTAGATACAGCAGTGAAAACTGGGGGAGTGGAGGGGATGTATTTGGTTGAGAATAAAAAAGTTGTAGGATTCAAAAGATTCATTGAGCTCATAAAAGGCAGCTTTGTATCAAAGAACCCGCTCGACAGAAGCAGCTATGTGGAGGGTCATTTTCTGATGGGTGCTGTAAACAGCAGAATACAACTTATCATACCTTCAGACGGGCCCGTCTCCGCCAAAGCTTCGGCGGGTAAAGATTTTTTCATATTGCTTAGGGTACGTTCCATTACCGATGTTTTCGAGAGCATGCGGGTTTGGGAAAATAAGTTATTTCTTGATCTGCACGAATTTTTTGGAGTAAATCTTTCAAGCGAGACAGAGTATCTTCTGACCAAAGATTTTGAAAATGGCGTTGTGGCAAACAAAAATGCGCGTATTCTTTACGATAAGGACAAAGGAGCAGTGATGATGTATATCTTTGCCGATGATAATTCAATTGTTATCACCAATACTTCTCCCGCCGCGCAAGAAATAATTCTTCGTTTGGCTTCGAACCAAGTGGAAAAGTAATTTTTATACCGCAGGCAGTTCTACATAAAATGTAGAACCCTTGTCCGCGCCCAGAGACTCTGCCCAGACCCGTCCCTTGTGCGCTTCGATTATTAGCTTGACTGAATAAAGTCCATAGCCTGTGCTGTCTACGTTGATCCTTGTTGAACCCTGACCCCGTCCACCTTCGGTGAAAAGGTGTTTTTTATCTTCTTCGTTTATTCCTATGCCCGTATCTTTGATAGTGATCAAAACTTTATCATCATGCTTTTGGAGTCTCACCGTTATCCCACCCTTCTGTGTATACCTGATGGAGTTATCGATTAAATTATTGGTCACTTCTTTCAGCCAAAATGCGTCACCCGAAACATTGTAAGTATCATCCCCAATCTCGCTTTCTATTTTTATCCCTTTTTCTTCGGCCGAATCCTTTTTCTCATTTATTATTTTTAGGGCTATTTCTTTCAGATCAACAGTTTTCATATCGTACTTAACTATTCCTTTCTGCATATTGGCAACGTTTAAAATCAAGTCTACCGTTGTTATCCCCGTATCGTCAGAGTCGAGTCCCTGCTTGGCTATTTTTTTTATTTCCGGAGAAATTTCGCCGAAAGTTCCGTCCAAAATCCCAGCAAAAATGTATTTAGAGCGAGTAAACGCGCCCTTAACTTTGTGAGTGATAAGATGTTCCAAGGATTCTCTTTGCTTGATTACATTTCTTAAGTTTTCGTTAGCTACTCCGAGTTCCTTGTTCAAGCTATCCACTTGTTTGTAGAGCGTAGCTAATTCAAGATTTCGCTTATAGAGTTCCTCTGTGATTTTTTTGTATTCTTCAGGGGAAACAATGGAGCTGTCGTTATTTAGCATAAGGGTTATTTCAGACTAGACGGCACTTCATCGGGTGGCATTTGAGAAACTATATCTTGAACGGCCTCATGACATACTGCATGGGATGCTTTACCGAAAATTCTTTCATACTGGGTTACGAGACGATCAATTACATCTTTGCCATCACCACTAAAGGACACAGAATTACGAGACTGGTCAATCACAAGTCCAGACACTCTGCTCGCTTCCTCCCAGGCCAAGGGACCAATAATAAGCTCTTGTTCTTTAATTATCCTTATAGGAATTTGTGTTAATTGGGATGAGGGATTCATGGAGTTTATTTTTCTTCTTTAATTTTTTCAAATACATCGCCCAAATTTATTAAGCCAATGGACATTATGAAATACGCCACAAGATAAATGAAATCACCATATCCACCATTGACCCAGGTTTCATTATATGCCTGCAATAAAAAGTTATAATCCGCTATATACTGTATAACCAAGGCAAATAAAATAATCAAAACTTTAGGTCTCATCATTCCACCCAAAAAATCTTTTGACAAAACAAAAACCAAAAGAGCTAAGGAAATGTAGAATGCCTGTCCCAAAGGGTATCCGAAATCAAGAAAGACTCGCAACGGGTTTGACCAATCAAACTCGTAACCTTTTAAGAAAACTATATAAGAGGCAATTAACAAAACCAGGGGAATAACTATTGCTTGTATTTTTTTATTAATAAATTTCAATGAAAGACCTGCTCCAGAAGCTTTGGCGAGAAGAATCGTGGCGTAAGCATAAAAAGGAATACTTAAAAAATAGCCCAAATCAGCCAAAGAAGGGTAGGGAATTTCAATTTTCAAAAATAAATTATAAAAACTAAAAACTGTTTGACCGAATATTTGCAATAATAAACCAATGCAGAAAAAAATGATTGTTTTACCGACTATACTTTTGAATCCGCCCCATGATTTAGATATAAACAATCCAAAAACTACACCCAAAACAGCCATGAGCTGGTACAAGGCGGCCCAAAGCAAGTTAGCATCCGCATGTTGATTGTCCCAGATAAGGGCAATTACTACCCACCACGCCGAGAGTGCCACAAACAAAACCACTGCTGATTTTTTCGCCAAACCCGAACCGATACCAAGGGATTTCATATATGGTTAATTCTACCAAATTATTAATAAAGTATGCAAATTACTTTGTTACTAAATATTTTTTCAAAAAAGAGATCGGATGAAATTTTTTTTTAGTAAATCTCAAGGAATCTATGCCCAGATCTTGTTCAAAATTTAAATATTTTACATGGAAGTTGTTTAAATTTTTCAAATTCTGTTGCATTAGAAAAGGATAACAGCCCTTATAAGACGCATCGGCTTTCTCAAAATGAATAATATTATATTCATTATAGACCAGTTCATTAATAATGAAACCAACTAATTTTTTTTCAACATATAGCGCAAAACATACCAAATTAATTTTTTTTGTATCCTCTATTGATAGTAGTTTATTTAGAGCAAGAAATTCATTTTTATATTCTTCTAAAAGCAAGGAATCTCCTTTGTTCTTTGCCCATTGGGTAAATAAAGAAAGAATGCTGTTTTTATTGTAAATTTCACGAAAATCAATAACCCTTACTTCCCAGTCTTTATTGATTTTTAAAAATTGATGGATTAAATTACGATGGGTCTCATAAATACCGCCCTTCAGCTCCGACAAAATGGGTATGCTATAAATATAGTCAAAATTATCCCTATCTTCTTGTATTTTGAATTTAGAAATATCGATGTTTTTTATAGAGTCTTCTGGTAACAATTTAAGCATCGGTTTGAATCCTTCTTTTTTTGAGAGTCCTAATAATTTTTCAGCTGTTTCATTTACTTTATTATTCCCTAAAAAAGAATAAAAAGGCTCTCCCGTCAAATAATCTGTAAAACGAACGACGAGGTTGTCGTTTAAAGTCGAAAGGAGCATTTCTCCTTTTATATCCCAGGACCACATAGATACAAAATTAAAATCCGAGTAGGGCGGATATTTTTGAGTGAACTTCTCGACATCTTTCTTATCTGCAAGTTCTAATTTTTTAAAATGAGGGAATTCAGGAATCATTTTATGTAAATAATATCACACTTCCTATGATTATGATGAAGATAGCGGCAATTTTGGGTAGCAATACTCGCCTCGATAGATTTTCCTTTGCAATATTTGGAAAAAATTTTGTGGCAAAGAGAGTTAAGAAAAGTACAATTGCTGGCTGCAAGGAGCCTGCCATGAAAACCAAGGCCACCGGCGCGATCAAGAGAGCATAGCTTGCCAAGAGGTTGCCGACAATGTTCAGAATTTCACTTAAGGCATTGAGGGTAAAAATTTTTTCCCCGCCTTGTTTATTCATGAAGATAAATTCTCTGCGATATTTAGGCACAAAAAGAAAAATAATAATGCCGAAACCGCCAAGCCCGACATATTCCCAGAAAGAAGATATCCAGAAATTTTCACTGACGGTCACATATTTAAATATTATCGCAGCAACTGCGATTAGCAGACAGGAGGAGAGCATATACAGCGCTAGCCTCCATTTCAATTTCTTTTTTTCTCTAGAAAAATCGATTGATATTAAAAATACACCCAACAAAATGACCAATGACCCCAACAATTGCTCTACAGAAAGCGTCTCACCCAGAAAAATATATCCCAAAACATAACCAAAAATTGGAATTGTTAGAAACCACGGCACAACCGAAGAAACATCTTCAATCTGGAGAGCAAGCAGATAAAAAATAATCCAAGCAATCATTATTCCACCCGTGGCAATTAGAAGCACTTTATCTTGAAGAGGTATATCGAAAAGACCCGAAGTAAATATGCCGATAGCGACTGCCACGAAGACTCCAATCAGGCTGGAGAAAAGAACTAGCCCGCCAGAGCCGCGTCTTCCAGTGGAATATTTTGCAACTAGATATTGGTCGGAAATATTGACCAATGCCCAGAGAAACGGCGCTCCCAAAGCTATAAAAAACCAATGCATGTGGTTATTGTAACATTTTTTAAGAAGGGCGTGATAGATTAAGGTGTGACTGCCTCTTTTAGTATGGCTTCAATTTGCCCTGGTTGGTTAAGTAAGGGAAATATTTTTTCCATGATTGCTTTTTGTCTTTCGGGTGAAAAGTTATTAGATTTCACTAAGACTTCGGCTATTATATTGGCTTGGAAGTTTGTTTTTGTTTTGAGAGCAGCAATTTGCGTTTCTAAATGATCCATTTCCGAGCCAGTACTGCCATGGGCTTCGTCTCCTTCCAGTCTGTTTTCTTCAAGATTTAAGAGCCGATTTACAAGACCTATAACCTCAACCTCCGGAGAGGTTTCAACAACTGTATTTGGAACAGGCTCGCGTACGGGTGGAGCCGGGGGTTTCCATGAATTATTGGGAAGCATAACTGTTTTTATTCTTTTAAACTGTTAATACTACAACTATACCATAAATTTCAGAATGGCAAGAATTATCTTTAGGACGTTGCCTCATTTGAATGGTATTGCAAAACATGATATCCTATCATTAGGGTCGGATAGATTAATCATTTAAATATTTTTAAAATATGGGAAACGGACCAGAAGATTTAGCAAAAAAGGGAATAGCGCCAGTAGTTGAACATGCAGTGTCAACATGGTCACCTGAAGATATTCAGTTAGTCGCTCAGTGGAAACTTGATGAACTAAGGAGCGGGGAAGGAGGATATAAGTGTCGTTATGTAAGGGTTAAAGATGGACATTTGTCTACATTGGCGAGCTTAATGCATGGCGATACTGAAGACAGTGTTGCCGCAAGTGGTTACTTGCCTATAGAAAATCCACAATTATTGGATCGACTTATCGAATATTACCAACAATTATCCGTTAAATTTCCAAGAGAGGCTGGGTATGATTTAGAAAAAGCTCGGGGAGGGGGGAAAGATAACCCAATATAAAAAATTTGGTGTCGCAAGAACCGTTCTTGCGAGGTTATGATCCTATCGTCTACTTCTTGTACTAAAAGGAAGATTTGTGGCCTCGAGTACATCATTGATATCCCCGACGCCGTAGACTCCCCGTAATAAACTTTGTAATTGACTACGAGAACGCACACCTAGAATTTGTTGTGCTTCATTGTTTGTAATAATATGATTGTGTTCACCAGATTCCTCCATTTGACCATAGTACATTAATAAGGCATTTTTTATTCTTGCTTTTTCCCTCGCTGCCCTCTCTATTGCTGAATGAAGAGGCTGTTTAACAATATCTTGTCTTGACATTTTTTCTTCCATAAATTAATTATACACTTAAGTCTATTTTTTGAAAACCTTTGTGAATTAAAAAGAAACTTTTAACTCGCAAGAACCGTTCTTGCGAACGTCGTTCTAGTTGGTGGTATTTTGTTTACGGCTTGCTAGGTAGATGAGAAGAAATTATTTTTATTTTATAAAATACTTTTTGCTAAATTTATGGGTCTTGCGCCTGCAATATGCATAGGTTCTCTGATGTCCAGTTTTTCAAATTCAGAAACCTGAGATTTTATACGAAATGCAACGCTCATTATTCCAATAACTTTATTGGTTTCTATGTCAATTAATGGGCAACCACTATTTCCGGGATTACTAATAGCGTCCACTATTATAAAATTTCTTGGATGGCTCGGGTTAACTCCATCCTGTTTTATATTACTTACGATAGCCTTATTAACAACAAGAGTGATTCCCATGCCATCTTTGATAAGTTGAGCTGCGTATGGGAACCCGATAAAGTAAGTGTCTTCGCCAACTTCAACTTTTTCGGAATCCCCAAGTTCCATTTTCTTTAGAAGAGTGCTTTGATAATTTTCAATTTGAAATAACGCTACATCAGTTTGATCGTCTTTCTTAATAAAAAATATAGAGAGCCATATGTAATGCTCTAATCCATTTGGGTCTTGTTTGTTCATTACCATTGCCATCATTTTATTTTGAAACTGCGGAGGAGTTTGATTATAAACATGCGCAGAGGTCAAAATTTTTCCGTCGTCTGAGATACAAAAACCGCTCCCGGAAATATTAATTTGATTCTGACCAGGGCTATACCCCACAGCAACAATCGAGGAACGAATTTCTTTTATTTTTTGTTGAAGACTAAAAGACATTATTTAATAAATATCTAATATTGGCATCGTTTATTTGGCATAACATAAATAATTTTTTTAATTTTAAACTCAACTTATAAGAGTGGGTAACTTTATAGATTTCGTAGCTTTCTTTTTTTTGAAAACAATTTTGTTCATATAAAAATTCCGCTGTCCCGGTTGTGATATCTCCATAACTTTCTGCAAACATTATTACATCTGCTGTAGAAAAAATAATAGAAGTTAGTAAAGAAATTTCAGTCTGGAATTTTTCACTATCACCAAATGCGATAGGTAATGTTCCAGTATTCATTTGATCCTTCTTTGCGATTGTGGCTAAATTCGATTTAGTAGCTATTTGTGTATATGAACCACTTATAACTTCTATATTGTTAGTAAAGTTTGTTAGTATGTTGTTAGGGTCTAATTCAAGAATTATCGTTACCATAAAGTGTATTATATAGCAAAAACATTAAAAATCAAAGCCAAAAAATCCATCAGCGTCCTCATACTAGCAGTATTTTCCGAAACAGCAACTGGGTTAAGCTAATTGCTTTGTATATTTAAAATGCTATGATTTGGGTACTGTGATAGACAAGAAAAAAATTAAAGAAAAGCTAGAAACGGAAAAAGATACGCTCCTTGAACAGCTAAGGGATATGGGCAAGCTTAATCCAGAAACGGGGGAGTGGGAGGCGACGCCAGAGGAGGTGAAATTTCCGGAGTCGGACCAGAATGATATGGCGGACAGGTTCGAGGATTTTGAAGCGAGAAGTTCCATGATGAAAACGCTCGAGCCCAGATTAAATAATATTTTGAAAGCGCTTAAAGGATTGAATAGGGAATCTTTCGGCAGGTGCGAAGTGTGTAAAAAAGATATTGAAATGGCACGGCTCGAAGCAAACCCCGCGGCTCGAACTTGCAAGAAACACATGGAAGGATAAAAAAATTATTTTATGTCTTTTGCAAAAGTCTATTCAGCGCAAGTGAATCTTCTCCGGGGCGCTATCGTAACTATCGAGGTGGATATCACAAAGGGGACGCTGCACGCTTTCAGCCTTGTAGGATTGCCGGACAAAGCGGTAGATGAGTCGAAAGACAGAGTTAGCGGAGCGATAAAAAACTCCGGTTACAAATCTCCTAAAGCGCAAAATCAGAAAATAATTGTTTCGCTTTCGCCAGCGGATTTGAAAAAAGAAGGACCGTTTTTTGATTTAGCCATTGCCATCGCGTATCTCAAAGCAGCAGGAGAAATTAAATTTAATTCAGAGAAAAAGATTTTCCTGGGCGAACTCGGGCTTGATGGTGTGCTTCGAAGCGTTCGCGGGGCGCTCCCGCTTGCCGAGGAAGCCAAGAAAAAAGGATTTGAAGAAATATATTTGCCCAAAGAAAATGCAGTCGAGGCGGCGCTAGTGGAAGGAATAAAAGTTTTCGGCGCCGGGAGTTTGAGAGAAGTTATTGCGCATATAAATGAGCAGAAAATTTCAGATAAAGATGATGACGAAGATGAAATGGGACTTCCACGATTTCGATCTAATAGAAAAATACTTCCCCAACCCAGGACCAAAATAAGTTATAAAAAAGAAATGAAAGGCGGGGACTTTTCCGATATTCGCGGGCAAGAAGGCGCCAAAAGGGGACTCGAAATTGCGGCGGCCGGCGGGCACAACATCGCCATGTATGGACCGCCGGGCACAGGGAAAACAATGCTGGCTCGGGTATTTTCAGGACTGCTTCCAGACCTGAGCACCGAAGAAGTGTTAGAAATTACTGGCATACATTCTGTGGCGGGAGCAACAGTTGGCGAACTCGTTTGTTTTCCTCCGTTTCGCTCTCCGCACCATACTTCATCTTATGTGTCGCTCATCGGCGGGGGAACATATCCCAAACCCGGGGAAGTAACGCTGGCACATCGAGGAGTTTTGTTCTTAGATGAATTTCCAGAATTTGAAAAAAGAGTCATAGAGTCCCTGCGCCAGCCGCTCGAAGATAACATCGTTTCAATCTCACGCGCCAAAGGCTCGGCGATTTTCCCCTCGAATTTCATACTCGTCGCGGCCATGAACCCCTGCCCGTGTGGTAATGCTGGAAGCAAAAAGAGAGCTTGTATTTGCAAACCCTCCGACCTAGATAGATATAAAAGAAAATTGTCGGGTCCGATAATGGACAGGATTGATTTATGGGTCTCGGTCGGAAATGTGGATTATAAAAAGTTGGGGGGAGAAGGGACAGGGGAGAGGAGTGAAAAAATAAAAGAGAGGGTTGCTCGGGCGCGCGAGATTCAGAAAAACAGATATAAAAAATTAGGCAGAGCAATAGCCACTAACAGCGAGATGGGGGTAAAAGATCTCTCGAGCATAGTGAAATTAAAAAAAGAAGTGCGAGACTTGCTGGACGATAGCGCTGAGAGGCTAGGACTTTCCGCTCGAGCGTATCATCGAGTCATCAAAATCGCCCGCACGATAGCTGACTTAGAAAATTCTCCGGAGGTCGAGGCGAATCATATTCTAGAGGCAATACAATATCGACCAAAAGTGAATAATTAATGCTAAAATAATGTTATGAAAACTAGAATTGTAAAAGATAAAATAGGTCGGATTGAACTCAACACCCTTGCCCACGAGCAATATGGCGACATCATTAAAGCGGTAGTAGATATAAAACAAGGAATTATGGGGGTCGGCGGTGAATTGCATGTCGATATCCAATCTCTATTAATCGAAAAAGAAAATTCAAGAGGAGAAGACACATGGGGGATAAACTTATATTTAGAAAAGATGGGAGATGATTTTATTGAATTTGATTCGATGATTAACTTAAAACCCAATCTTGGAAATAGGATTCGTGGCATTGAAAATCAAGAAATAAAGGAGAGCATCCGCCAAATTATTAGTAAGTTGATAGAGTAGATTATGAAAACTGTTTCTAAAGAAAAATGGCAATCACTTACTCTTCTGCAACAGCTCGGCAACATCGGAAGCGAAGTAGGACGCGCCGCTAAATGGCAAGGTAAAGATGAAAAGTCTTTCTGGGGAGCGGTGACTCGGGCGATGGATCTATTCGATCTTACTCAAGCTGATCTGCGCTGGGGCAATCGCCGGACAGAGCTTGATCGCGCCAGAGAAGTTTTTGCTGATGCGGTGCTTGGGGGAAGAGAATACAGAAGCAATCTTAAAGATTTAGAAAAATATTTTATGCTTTTCGCCTTAGCTTCACAGAATCAGTTATAAGCAATACAATATCGGCCGAAGGTCGCATAGCCTTTAGTTACCCTTCAAGGGTGACACTGTGGATAAGTACTTTTGTAATTTCTCGACCGGTATCATGCCGTTTAAATATTTTCCTAAATGAATTCTCTCGTAATTGTAGAAATGTAAATATTCTTCC
>Ga0209542_10006184_pt1 | contig 23400 bp, 31 predicted proteins | sample RifCSPhighO2_01_FD_184028 | JGI IMG/M metagenome (GOLD analysis project Ga0209542, IMG submission 184028) | Soil microbial communities from Rifle, Colorado - Rifle CSP2_plank highO2_0.1 (SPAdes) (version 2) | ecosystem: Environmental > Terrestrial > Deep subsurface > Rock core/Sediment ... | reverse complement strand
AGAGATTAACCCAAAGCTTATAAGAGATAAAGAATTAGAAGATATTAGGCTAGATTTAAGAGAGGTTAAAAGAAAGGTGTTTAAAAGATGAATAAGGCAAGGGACTCAACAGAGGCACTAATACAAGTGGTGAAAATTGGAGCGATAGCGATAATTGTTTTTATACTGATTAAAGCTATTTTGCAAGCGGTTTAGTCATAGTTTTTCTAATACTTGTGCGTTTATATTTAGTTCTTTGCATAGAGAGACGAATCTTTGGGCGTCTTCGATTGTGCCTGCGACGCCTGCGCCGTAGTGCATCGGTATTGCTAAGTCTGGGGAGATTATATTAGCGGCCTCAGCCGCTTCGTCGGGATCCATGACATATTTGCCTGAAATTGGAAGCAGTGCGATAAAATTATTATTATGTTTTCCATATCCTGTCAGGTTTTTCATTTCGGGGATTTTGTCTGTGTCTCCTGAATGATAGATAATTGTTTTGTCCAGCTTAATTAGGTAGCCGAGCCAGCCCTCGCTTTTTGGATGAAATTCTTTGTCTATATTGTATGCGGGAAACACTTCTATCTTTATGTTTCCAAATGATAATTGGTCGCCTATTTCTGCAACCTGCATTTCTACTTTTTCTATTTTTGTTATTTTGCTTTGTGCATCTGCTGGAACGATGATTATTGTTCCTTCTCTTGATAGTTTTTGGATGTCTTTTATAGAGCAATGGTCATAGTGCGAGTGGGTGATTAGAATAATATCTGCTTTTTCTGTTACTTTTTCTGATAAATTGTATGGGTCTATGGCAATTTTCTTTCCGTTTTCAATTAGGAAGCCTGAATGGCCGAGGAAGTTGATTTTTATGCCTTCTATCTCCATATCGGGATAAGATTTAGGGGGATTTTAAGGTTAATTGTTGGAGAGTTTTATTCAATAAACTTTACATTTCCTAATTCTTTGAATCCTATATCTCCTGTTAGGAAATCGGCATTATTCGCCTTTGCAATTACATATCCTAAACAATCTACATAAGATAGTTTTCTCTTTATTTCTTTAAAACGAAAATTTGCTGCTTCTTTTATATTTTCTGGTTTGAGGTCTATACATGAATCAATTAATTGATTGAAGAATTCTTCTGCTAGACTAGATTGGTTGTCTTTTGTTAAAGTATAATAAAGTTCGTAGAGATTCATTAAAGTGGTTATAATCTTGTAACTCTTGCTAAATTCTTTATAGCTCTCTTTTCCTACTGCTATTGCGTAAAGCGCATAAGTGTCGTAAAATAGAGTGTTATTCCCAGCCTTCTCTTGACTCATTTTTAAGTTCCTGTGGTGTTTTTTTAGTCTTAAACTTTCCAAATAAGTCTGATAAGTCATCTTCTTTAATGACTTTTATTCTTATCTTGCTTTCTGGCCTAATTTTTTCTGCTTTTACAATATCCCTTGGAATAATTACTGCGATAGAGTCTCCCCATTTTCTTGCCAGTGTTTGAATTTCCGTGTTCATAATATGATATATAGTATGAGATATTTAAATGTTGCGGTTTGGAGGTTAATTGTTCTGCTTTTTTGATTATTTAATCTCGTCCAATATTTTCTGCCTAAGATTATAAGTATTTGCCCATTGCGCGTATCCAAACCATCCTTGCAATTGCTCACGTAATTTTTCCTTTTTTAGCCAGCCTTCTTTAACTAATATTTATGGAGAGTCAATAGCAAGCCAAAAAAAGTGCTTGAAGCTGTCGCGAGGTTCGGCGCGAGTTCGTGGGCTTACCTGAATTGCTACAGGAGTCCGTCTGATGCGGATTCCTCGCTCGGGGTACGCGCAAAAAAAATTTGATCTTTTTATCACTTGAAGCTTCATTGTAGTCTTTCAAACTCCTTTGCTATAGAAAGGAGTTTGGATTCTGCGCCTTTGGCGCAATAGATTTGAAGGCCGATGGGGATTTTGTTGACTTGGCCCGCGGGCATTGATAGTGCTGTTATCTCTGCGAGGTTTGCTGGGATTCCCACAGAACAAAAGTTTATAAAGTATAATGCTGGTTATACTTATGATGATTATAGATAGAGTGAATGAAGTAAAGAGAATAAATGAAATTAATAAATGGATTTTAGTTTATGGCAGGCGAAAAACCGGAAAGACATTTCTTATAAATAACTTTATCAAATATGATGAATATTTTTTTGTAAAAAGCGATAAAAATATTTTGTCTAAGAATAATGAGTCAATAAGCTACGAAACCTTTATTGAAATATTTAGGAGGTCTTTAGAGGATAATAAGACAGTGGTAGTTGATGAGTTTCATCGTTTAGAAGGAGAGTTTTTTGACTTTTTGCACAATATCAAAAAGCAGGGCAAGGTCATTTTAATATCGTCTACATTATTTTTATCAAAAAAGCTAATATCCAGCAAGTCTGCATTGCTTGGTTTTTTTGCGGAAGTTCCGATTGGATTAATAAGCTTTGAAGATGCCCTCAAAGCAATCGGAAAATTTAATTTTACTAAAAAGGAAAAAATGGAGCTGGCTATTTTGCTTAGGGAGCCGATTGCGATAGACTATTTTGATCAAAGATTTAGCGCAAGAGATACGATTGCCAAGATAATTTCCAGTTCCATAAAGACGATCCCGGCATTAATTGGGGAGATTTTTGTTGAGGAGGAAAGAGAAATATCTGCTATTTATGAAGGAGTTTTGAGGGCAATAGCTATCGGCAAGGTAGTTTCAAGCGAGATTTCTAGTTATTTGTTTTCAAAAAAACTAATTTCTAAGGATGACCCAAGTTTAGTTACACAATATCTGAATAACCTTGTTTTATTTGGAATAATTAGAAGAATTGAAGTCTTTAATAAAAAGAGATTTATCTATAAGCATGTGTCTCCTCTGGGAAGGATTTTTTATTACGCGGATGAGAGATATAATCTTTCAGAGAGAAAGGCGAGCGATAAGGAATTGATGCCGATTATAGATGAGCTAATGCCGAGAATTGTTGAGGATAGTGTGAGAGAGTTTTTTGCTGAAAAATATGGATTAAGAGAGAGTGTTGTTGAAGGAAAAGATTTTGATATTGACGGCTATCTTTTGAAGTTTAAGAAGCCAGAAATCGCTATTGAGGTTAAATGGAAGTCAGTTGGTAAAGAAGATATAAAAAAAGCTGAAGAGACTCTTGGCAGAATAGATGCGCCTAAGAAGATTCTTTTTGTTCCGGATAAAAAGGGGGTTTCTTCTAAATTAAATGTTATTGATGTTGGTGATCTATAGTTTCTCAAACTCCTTTGCTATGGAAAGGAGTTTGGATTCTGCGCCTTTGGCGCAATAGATTTGAAGGCCGACGGGAATTTTGCTGACTTGGCCTGCGGGCATTGATAGTGCTGTTATTTCTGCGAGGTTTGCTGGGATTGTTAAAGCATCGGAGGCATATATTTCTTCTGGGGACATTTTTGCGCCTTGTCCTATATTCCATGGCAAAGAAGGAGTTGTTGGAAGGATGATGGCGTCAACTGATTTGAAGGCAGATTCAAATTCTTCTTTAATTACCTCTTTCATTTCTAATGCCTTTTGATAGTATCTGCCTCTATATTCGGCTTTTGTTATTAACGAGCCTCCCAAAATGCGTCTTAGAACTTCTGGGCCGCAAGAGTCTTCTATTTTTTTGCCGTATCTTCTTCCGTCAAATCTTCTTGTGCCTGAAAAGAATTCTACATAGACTAGGGGATAGTATGTTTGCACTGCGAGATTGATATGTTTTATGTTAATTTCTTTTGTTTGCCATTTGTATTTTTTAACTGCTTCTTTAACTTTCTTGTCTATTAGTGTTTGGATGTTTTTGTCTACGCCTTGGAGTTTTAATATTCCGAGAGTTAGCTTTTTTGGAGTTTCTAGTTTGATTGGCTCGGATTTTAGGGTTGTGGTGTCATTTTTGTCTTGGCCTTTTATGACGTCTAGGACTAAAGCTATTTCGTCTATTGATTTTGCTAGGGGGCCGATTTGATCTAGAGACATTGATAAGTCGATTAGGCCGTATCGGGAGACTAGGCCGTAACTTGGCTTTAGACCTATCACACCGCAGTGTGAAGCGGGATTTCTAATTGAGCCGCCGGTATCACTGCCTAAAGCTATGTCGCAGAAGCCTGTTGCTATTGCGGCGGCGCTGCCCGAAGAAGAGCCGCCGGGAATCTTGCCTGGGGCTGCTGGATTTTGAGTTGGGCCGAAGGCTGAAGATTCGCCTGATGAGCCGCAGGCGAACTCATCACAATTTAGCATTCCGATAATTAGTCCATCTTCCGATTTTATTTTTTCTATTACTGTTGCGTCGTAGGGGGCAATATAGTTTTCAAGAGTTTTAGAGGCGCAGTTTGCTGGAAGGCCTTGGACGTTTATATTTGATTTTATTCCGAAGACGTAGCCGTATAATCTGCCTTTCTTTGGCTTTTTGTCTAAGGCTTTGGCTTCTTGCAATGCATGGGAATTGAGATGGAGGAATATGTTTAGCTTTGGGTTTTCTTTATTTATTTTGTCTAGGTAGGATTGAACTTTGTCTGCGAGTTTCATATTCTTAATTGTTTAAGCCCCCTTCTTAACTTGTTTGGTTTTTGATGAGAGAGGATTCTAAGTTTTTCTTCTTTGTTAAAATCATTGCTTATTTTGATACCAATAGTTCTAGCAAAATCATCTAATTTCTCACTAGACAATTCATTTAACTTTTTTGTATCTTCTTTACTTTTTTTAAATCGCATCTTTTCTTGAAGTATCATGTTTGAATAATCTCCTTTGTCTTTTCTAGGATTGATTTTGAGATGGAGAGAAGATTATTAAATGTTTCATCTTCTAGGGAGAGCTTTACTCCATATTGGCCTTGTTCTCTAACTTCAATAATTGTGGGGGATTCATGTTTTTCTTCGTGATTTAAAGAATGAATCTTTTCAATCATATCTTTATCTAAGTTTATTTGTTTTGATTCTATTAATTGATAAATTAAGGCAAGTGTGCATTCTTGATTCCTGCTTTCATAGCCGGACTTTGCCAGAATTGCTAAGAGACAATGGTAAATTGAGTAGAATGCAGCAGAAGCGGACCAATCTGAATAGTTATATTTTTTAAAATCAGATATTGCTTTTAAGTTATGCTCTGCTTTAGAAATATGGGCTTTTGCAAGTTCTTGGCTTGGGATTATTCTTACTAGGCCGCGATGTTTACCGTCTGCTTTTAGCTCTTTTTCTGCTTTTTTGAGACACCAGCTTATTTGATTATCAATTTGAGACATTTTCTATTACCTCTATTATTTTATCCTGGCCAAATATCACTATGCCCGTTTTTATTATTTCCAATACAACTTTATCGCTTTTTTGCAGGTTTTGTCTTAAGTCTTCTGGGGTTTGTTTGATGATGTGGACCGTTTTAGAGCTTATTTTTTCTATCTCTTCTGTTATTTTATTGCATTTTTTTACTTGATTGTTCTTTAAGACTAAAAGAACATCTATATCGTTAAAATTCTCGCTTTTTAGTATTGAGCCGAAGAGAATGCCTATCTCTGCGCAGCTGCTGAGATTTTTTAGGTCTTCAAGCTTAGCTTTTACTCTTGGCAGGCTATGCTGCGCCTCTTTTTCTAGGAAGAATCTTAGATAGCTTTTAGCATAATGACTTTTGAAATTTATTTTGTAAAAAGTAGCTTTTCCTAGTTTTTCTGGGGAGATAATGTTATCTTTTTCAAGTCCCTTGAGTATTTTTAGTGTTCCCATGGGAGTTATTCCTAGAATTTTGCTGAGATTATTTGCGTTGTATTTATTTTTTATATCTTTGAATATAATCAGCAGTGCTTTGATCTCATTGGATGTGATGTCTTTCATTATATATCTATACTAGAAGTTTATATATATAAACCTTTGGTTTATATGGAATTGGGTTACCACTCAATTGTCTTAAAGGGTTTTTTGAGATAGATGATTTCTTGCAGTTCGTATAAATCAAGGGTTGCTTCAGCTTGGTCTGAGAAGTATCTTACTTGGTAATCTTTGTCTGTTTTTGAATCAAATAGTTCTAGCGCCATTTCTTTTGTTGTTCCGTGATCCATTAGGACGTAGTGGGCGTCTACTTCTAATTGCAGGGAGTCAATTTTTACTTTGTCGCCCTTTTTTAGTTTTTCTATTGGCTTTGAGGCTTTGACTTGTACTTGTGCTTTTTCTGTGCTTCCAGATAGTGAGGATACTTCTTTTTCTACTATGTCTAACTCTTTTTCTATGTCTTTAGCTGAAAGACCTTTTTTTGCTTCCTTTGCAGGTTTTTCTTTTGATTTTTTCGTTACCATTGTGCTTTTTCTGCGATTATGCAGTCCTCGTTTTTGTTTGGGGCGTTTTTGAACATTAATTCTTTGAATTTTGGATTGCAGGTTTTTGGGCTTGATTCTTGTCTGAAGGGGGCTTGTGATGCTTTTGCTTTCTTGGGCTTGGCTTTGACTGATTCTAGGGCTTTTGAGAAGTTATCTAGAATTTGCTTTGCCTGTGCTTCTATCGCTTCTTTGTTCATAGTCTTGAGAAATTTTAGGGATTTATAAAGTTATAGATTTGTCAGGGAAAAGCTAGATAATCCTTGCTTGTTTAAGAAAATCATCTGTTAATGGCTCTATAAGCAGAAGATTTATGCCTCCATAGCCTTTTTCGATTCTAAGAGACAGTTCGGATTTAACTCGGTTTATGATTTTAGTTTTTATATATTCAATATCTTCATCTGGAAAAGGAGGCATTTTGGGATTTATCTTTTCTCTATATTTCTTTGCGATATCAAAAGAGGCAGTTAATTCTTTGTTGTATTTAACAGAATGCTCTTCTTTTTTTGCGGCTATTTCAAGGATTTTATGGGTGATTGAGTTTGACAGGTTGCCTATGAATAGCTCAATTAGTTTATTCCTATTTTGTGCCATTTTTTATGTGTGAGAGGATTTGGCCTAGTGTTTTTTGATATATCTCTTTGTATTTTTTTAGAAATACTGGTTTATTTAGGAGGTTTTGCTTTATTTCTCTTGATGTTGTGTTTAATGCAAGTTTTATTTCTTTTTCCATGCTAATTTGGCTGATTTTTTGTTTCTTTAGGAATAAAGAAAGAGCAATTAGATTTCTTGTCAAATAGTATTTTTCTTCTCCAGATAGGATGTCAAAGTTGTCAATTAATGTCTTGCTTTTTAGCAGATGCAAGTCTAGGAATTTGTAGTTAAATTTATGCGCTGTTTTATAAATTAGTCTTTTTGTGGAGATGCATTTGCTTAGCATTAATTGGTATATTGGGTCTGTTGAAAGCCCCATAATTAATTCTTGATTGCTTAAGATTAGGGTGTGAGCTTTAATTCCTAATTTGTTTATTATTATGTTTTCCAAATAACTTGGGTTTATTTTTTCTTCTGTTGTTATTAGAGCATCTAGGTCGTTGAAATTAAAGCCTTTTTCAAGGAAAGAGCCGGTAATTATGATGTTGTCATATTTTATTGTGCTGTCTAGAATCTTTATTAGTTCGTTAATTATGGTTATTTTTATTGGTTCTATTAATTTTGCATTGTAAAAGTAAAGTTTATGCCTTTCTGGAATTTCTTTAAGAGAGTCTATAGGTTTTATAATTACGTGGCTTCCGGCTGGCAGGCCAGGCCTGTTTTTTGGGATATATATCTGATCCATCTTGCTTCCCAGGCTTATTTTTCCTATGATTTCCATGTTACGTAATAATACGTAAGATATATAAAGGTTGCGATTGGGCTGTTTGGCGGGGCTTTTATTTGATGGGCTCGGCGGAAATTGTCTAGAATTTGCTTTGCCTGTGCCTCTATCGCTTCTTTATTCATAGATTTGAGAGTATGGTTTTTAAATGATAGCTGCTATAGAATAGAATGAAACGATGGCTTTGGTACGGAATAGCGGCGGCAGTTTTTTTTGGATTTTGGGGCTTATTTGACAAGCTTTCAGCGTTTCAAGATATTTTTGCTTCTAACTTTATTTTATATTCTGCTGCTTTTGCAGTAGCAATTTTATTTGTTCTTTTTGCTGGCAGGATTAAGTTTTCTAAATATAGTCTGCTATCGGGCATATTTGCAGGCATCGGGAACTTTTTTGTTTTGTATGCTTTAGTTAAAAACTTTGTAATTCTGGTTTTTCCTTTTGTATCTATGTCTGCCGCCGCTTTTTTCTTAATAGTTTATTTTACTGAGAAACCGAGATATACTAGGAAACAGAAGATTTTTGCTTCTCTAGGGCTGTTTTTGAGCTTTCTTGGAATTTTTGTTGTTGCTAGCGGCTCTGTTGGATTTTTTAACTTTATCAGACAATTAACTTTGGATTCTAATTATATAACTCCAGCAATTGTTTTTATGTTTGGATTCTCTTTGTGGACTTATTTTACTTATAAGTCTGTGGCTAAAGAGAGCGTTAGCCCGGCAACTTATAGTTTTTGGACTATTTTCGGCTCTTTTGTTGCTGCAATAATTACCATACTTATATTTAGTCCGGGTGTTTTTGGCCAGCTAGGTTCTTTGACTAAGTCAGGGTATATTTATCCTATATTTGGAGGAATTTTTGTTGCTTTTGGAGCATATTGTACTTATAGCGCTTTCAAGACAACGACTACAAAGACAAAATTGCAGGAGGCGATTGTTGCAATTTTGGCGAATGCGGAGCTTGTGCCTTTAGCGATTTTATCTTATTTTGTTCTTGGCGAGAAGATTGTTGAAGGATTTATTGGAACGATTATTGTTTTGATTGGACTGTTTCTGATACATTATGCAGAAGTTTCTAAGTAGTTATTTGGTATTCTTTTCTATAAACTCTATGACTTTCTCTTTAATCATGTCTTTGTACTTTCTATGAACTTCCAAATCACCATGTCTTGGATCTTCAATTTCCCAAATTTCGACTTTTTTGGATTCTCTTAAAAAATCAGGCCAATCGGCTCTTTTAGAGTCAAAAACAATTATCTTGTCAGCCCAATCAACCATTTTTTTATCAAGCTTCTTTGAGATTTTATGTCTTACATCAATTTCTTCTTCATCCATACAAACTTTTACATACTTAGTCATATCTAGATTTTTACCTACCCAATGTCCCGGGTCATATCCAGCACTTTTAACTTCTTTGTTTTTAGAATATTTTTCATAAAATGCTTCGGCCATTTGGCTTCTACCGACATTGCCTTTGCAAACAAAGAGGATTTTCATGATTAGGTCCTTTCTTTACTTAATTTATCTACAATGTCGCAAAGCTGATAAAAGTATTCTCTGACTTCTTTCTCATTTTTAGCTACGGGCGATTTAAGACCTAGTCTTTTTCTATACAAATAATCGAAAAAGTGATTCATTACTTTCAAAAACAAGTCTTTCGGATAGTGCGAGTTTATTTTATCATAACGATATAAAAAATTATATATGGAGTCGTAATAACTTTTTTGCATAAATTGTTTTGAAAACAAGTCTTCTGTTGAGCCAATAATACACTTATACTTTTCTTTAAAAAATTTGTCTAAATCTACGTCTTCAAAGATCGCCCAGCCCCAATCTTTCTGGATCTGGGGATATGAAGTATAGATATGTGAGTGAAATGCTATGTCTTTTTCTGAGCTTTCTGATAAGTTTAAAATCAAATATTGCTCTTCAGATGTAGAAAATCTTATGGCTTTAGCACCATATTTATTGTTTAGGTATGCGTTTAAGGAATCAAAGATACCATGAATTTCTTTATAAAAGTCTGAGGTAGGGCTAGTTGGTTTTTTTGTTATTAGAAGATCTATATCATGCTCAATATTATTTGATCCGAAGGTTCCAAACGTGAGGATATGTTTTGTTTTTTGGAGCTCTTTTGTTAGGAAAGTTTTTACTTCTTTCCACGTGTAAGGTTTGATCATTTTTAAATTTGAATTAATTTAAGGCGTGAGTCTATCTCTGTCTCTTGGGAAGAGGACGGCTTCGCGGATGTTGTTTAATTCAAGCAAAGTTGTTGTAAATCTTTCTAAGCCTATACTCCAACCTGCGTGAGGAGGGGCGCCGTATTTGAATGAATCTATGTAATGCGTAAAATTCTTAGGATTTAGGCCCTTTTTCTTTAGCATCTTTTCAAGTAATTCAGGAATATGAATTCTCTGTCCCCCAGATGATATCTCTACTCCCTTATATAATGCGTCAAATCCTTCTGTTAATTTTGCCTCTGCATCGGCGTCTTTTCTCATTATATAGAATCCTCTTAAATTTGAAGGCCAGGAATGGACAAAAACAATATCCTCTTTATACATTTCACAGAGTTTTTTTTCTTGTTCGGGAGTTAGATCTTCTCCTGGCTTAACTCCTAATTTTTTCATTGTTTCTTCATAGCTTAGATAAATCGCTTTAGGTACTTTTAGAGTCAGTCCAAGAAGTTTTAATTCATCTTTATTTTTTTCTATTATTGTTTTTACAATATCTTGAACAGCTTCCTCGAGATGTTCCATTATAGTAAATTGATTTGCGAAAGCGACTTCTATATCCATTTGTCTGGATTCATTAAGGTGTCTTATTGTATTATGCTTTTCTGCTCTCCAGACTGGCGTTATTGTCACAACCTTTTCTATAGCACATGCGACCATTTGCTTGTATAGCTGAGGGGATTGAGCGAGGAAGGCTTTTTTTTCAAAGTATTGAACTGGAAATAGCTCTGTTCCGCCTTCTGAAGAGGTAGAAATTATAGAGGGCGGTTGAATATCTATGAACCCTTTGTTTATAAAATGATTTTTGAAAGTTGAAGAGATAGTTGATTGGATTTTGAAGATTGCTTGCGTGTATCTTCTGTGTAAATCCAGGAATCTATAGTCTAGGCGCTTTGGCAGTTCTGTTTTTGAGAAGTCTGATGTGTCTATTGGAAGAGGGGATTCTGCGGTTGCTAGAATTTCAAATGATTCCGGGATTATTTCTCTACCATTTGGGGCTTTGTCGCTCTTTTTTACTGTTCCTGTGATGACGATTACTGATTCTCTTGGGGTTTTTGACATTGCGTCAAATATTTCTTTATCTGCTTTGTCTTTAAGAGCAGTTATCTGAATGTCTCCTGAAATATCTCGGAGGACTATGAATCTGACTTTGCCTAGGTCTCTTGAATCATAAAGCCAGCCGGCGACTGTGACTTTCTTTCCGTCATCTTTTTCTGTTAATGTGTTTACATAAACGCGGGATTTGTTTAGCTTTTCTAGATCCATTATAATTGTAGAATTGATGTGTTTTTAAGGGTTTTGGGCTTACCAGACTTCTAGCTTGGCACTTGTGTTTTCAAAGTGCTTTTTGTCTCTTGTGATAAGAGTAAATTCGTTTGCTTTTACAATTGAGGCAATTATAAGGTCTGCTTCTTCGGTCATCTTACCAGTTTTTTCTAATCGAGCATATTCTTTGCCGAAAACATGGCATGCTTCTCTTGTTAGTTCTAGAATGTTAAAGGATAAAAGGAAATTATTTATTTCGGTAAGACTTTTTTCTGTTTGTTTTGATAAGTAAGCTCCTTTGTAGAGTTCGCAAAGAGTTAAAGCCGTGATAAATATATCTTCTTCATTTATAGAGTATACTTTATTTTTTAGCTCTTCGTCTCCTCTAAAAATTGCAATTGCGATATTGGTATCTAAGCAATACATTATATTTTATATGTCCTCAATTTGAATTTCTTTCTGTCTCCATATATCTTTTTTTCAATTTCTTTCCATTCGTCGGCGCGGTCTGCCCAGATTCCGAAGAAGTCCATCAAATTTCTTTTTCTTGCTTTTTGCTCAGTTATTTGGACAACTACTTCTGAGAAAGATCTATCCCCCTTTATTGCTTTTAGTTTTCCATATGCTTCGTTAGATAATGAGATTACTTTAACCATATATGCATATGCGCATGCGCATATATAAATATTTCTATTTCAGGAGTTTTTGGATTATCTCCATGGCAGACTTGGCATCTATCTTGCCTTTGTGCTTTTGCATAATTAGGCCCATGTAGGCATTTGAAGATAGGCCGGGCTTTTCTTTTATTATTTGAGATATTTCGTGTTCTAATGTGTCTTGAGAAAGTTTTTCTGATTTTATTGAATCTTCTAAGGATTTGCCTTGTGCGAGGTTTGACATGATTTCTTTGATGTCATTTTCTTTGATTTTTCCTTTTATTAGTTCATGAAGGATTTTTTCTAGGATAGCTTCTGTTAGTATTGATTTTAATTTTTCTAGAGGGATTTTTAGTTTTGTCGATATTTCATTTCTCCATAATGTGACTATTTTTGCTATTAGAGGAGCTTGTTTTGGAGCTAGTTTTAAGAGAGTTTCAAATTCGTCGAGGTTTTCTGGAGATTCTAGAACTAAATTAATTAATTCGTCTGTTAGTCCTTTCTTCTTTAATTCTGATCTTATATCAGATTTTAGTTTTGGCAATTGTTTCTTTAGTTTGTTAATTTGTTCTCTGCCGATTTTTAAAAGTGGAAGGTCGGTTTCTGGATACATTCTCGCTTTTCCTGGAAGTGGTCTTAGGAACTCGGTTTCTCCGGAATCTAGGGCGTTTCTGACTTCGCCTTTTGTTTTGTTACTTTTGAGATTCTCCTGTTGGCGTTTGACTTCTTCATTAACTGTTTTAATCATTATTTTTGGATCTTGGAAGCCTTTTATTTCAACTCGGTCGTGGCCTTTTATTGAGATGTTTACGTCTTGTCTGATTGTGCCGATGCCGCGCTTGACTTTGCATGCTCTTAGGATTTCTCCTATTTTTAATGCAGCTTCTTTGATTTGTTCTGGCGAGTGTAAATCTGGAGAGGTTGCGATTTCTATTAATGGAATGCCTAATCTGTCTAGTCTATAGGTTACTTGATTATCTTTTCTTTCAATTATTCTTGCAGCATCTTCTTCGAGTGCTAGAGTGTCTATGCCGACTTTTCCGAATGATGTTTCTATATAGCCGTGATGTGCTATTAATAGAGTTCGTTGGAATCCTGATGTGTTGCTTCCGTCAATTACTGTTTTTCTCATGATTTGTGTTACGGGATAGGTTTCGCAGTTTAGCAGGAGAGCTATTTTTATAGCTTCGTCTAGCGCTTGCTCGTTAATTATATTCGGGGGGCTTTCATCAATTTCTAAAAGACAATTGGTGTCTGAATATCCTTGATAGTAGAAGTCTTTGTTTTTTTGGGCTTCAAATTGAGCTGCTATGTCAACTTCACCTTCTTCTCCTGCGACTTTGTGCAGGTTTCTTTTTATTATGAAGTTTGGAGAGTCGCTTCTCAAATAGGACGGGCAGGAGCAGAATAGTTTATTTGTGTCTAGCTGCTGGTGGATTTCCAGACCGGCCTTTAGGCCGAGAATGTTTGATTGCTTTTCCATTAAGGAGAATAAGAAGAGGGATTATTAAAATTAGTGGTTTATCTTATCTGTCTTATTTTGAAACTTGGACCGTAGTTTTTTCCTATTGTGCTAGCTATATCTTCTTGAGTTAGATTCCCGCTTATTTCCATGCTTCCTCTTTCTCTTAGAAGATTAACCTGTCCGGGTCTGCCGAGCTTGCTTAAGTAAGATCTTATTGCATTTTTAACAGCAAATATCTGTCCAGGCTCCGGATTTCCCTCTAATACTACTCTATATTTTGGCATTGTATCAATTTCTGTTATTAGGTTATCTGCTGACATATTTACTTTTGTTGCTATGTAATCTAGGAATCTTGATTCGCTTTCTGTGATTGGCGGGGCATTAGTTAATGCTGATAGAAATCTTTCATCATGTTTTCCTGTTTGGATATTTTCTCTTTCATAGAATCCTCTTAGTGCTTCTTTTAAATTTCTTTGGTATAACATTTTTTCTCCTTTTTTAATATCTACCGGAGCATAACCTTCTGCGTCTAAAACTAGATTTTGTAACAATCGGGAAGTTCTTCCATTTCCTTCTGGCAATGGATGTATTCTTACAAAATGTAAATGTAGTAAGCCCGCTTTCGCAACTGGATGGAGTCTTTTGTCATTTGCGAATAAAGTTAAAACGTCCATTTGTTCAGAAACTTTATCGCCATTGACTGGCATAACTATGTTGTCGCCTTGGAGTCTCATATTATCTGATCTGTAAGCTCCTTCATTTGCTTTATCTACTCTTTTGGCAGTTTCTAAGATTAAGTTATGATCTAGAATGCCATTAAATTTTCCCTTTGCATATTCCCAGGCACTTACAAGGGATTGATTTGCTTCTCTGAATTTCTTTTTTCTTTCTTTCTGTTCTTTTCTACTTGGGCCGGCTTCAAGGAGTGCAGAACTGATAAGTGCATCGTTTTCTAGATAGATCATTACAAGTTTTCTTAGATCCTCTGGCTTTGCTTCAACTATTAAACGTTTTTCGTCTATTTCTCTTAATAGGGCCGGTTCAACTAAATGATTTATTAGTGTCGTCATGGAAGACCCTCTTTAAGAGCATATTTAAAGCTTTCTGTGTGTTACTCCCGCCTAGTTACTACATAAAATTAGTTAAATTAAATCTTGTTGGAAGTTTAGTTTGAGGTTTAACTCGCCTGCTATATTTTCAAGCATTTTTTCTTTGACTTTGGTTTTCCAGCCGTAGTGGCCTAGAATATAGCCGAGTTTTACCAAAGCGGTTTCTGCAAGCATGTCTTCTAAGAAGATAACGCCAGCGTCTAATAACTCTCTGGCATTGCTGTAAACGTAAGGATCGACTCGGCCGAAAATTGTTTGAGAGGTTATACAGACGATTAGGCCGGATTTAATATGCTTTTTTAGTTTTGGAATCCAGTTGTGTTGTGCTTCGCTTGGGGGCAGATGGCCTAGACCCGTGCCTTCTATTATTAGGCCTTTGTAATGTGAGGCGTAGTAGTCTAGAATTGCAGGATCTTGCCCGGGGTAGAATTTTATTAGTGCGACTTTATCATTGTATAAGAGGTCTAGTTCTGGCTTGTTGTTATTTATCGGATTGTATTTGTCTAGGAATTCAACTTTGTCTGGCCAGACTTTTGCAATTGGAATTGTGTTTATTGGTTTGAAAGCGTCTCGTCTGGAGGAGTGGAGTTTTCTTACTTTTGTGCCTTTTAATGCATAGCAGAAGTCGTCGTTGCTTGTTGCGTGACCGACGAGCATTACTTCTGCTGCGTCTGATAGTGCCATTCTTGCTGCGCATTGTAAATTTAGTGCAGCATCGGAACTTGCTCTGTCGATACTTCTTTGTGAGTATGTTAACACGATTGGCTTGTTGAGATTTTTTATGAAGAAGGATAATGCTGTGGAGGTGTAATGTAAAGTATCCGTGCCGTGTGTGATTATTACTCCCGAAATTTCTTGATCTTCTAACATTGGTTTGGCTGTTTGTGCTATTTTAATCCAGTGCTCATGTGTCATTGCTTCAGAAGAGATCATGAAAGGAACTTCTATCTTTTTTATATTTGCTATCTTGAAAATTTCTGGATAATATTTGGCGAATTCTTCTGGGGATGTTAGATGTTTTACTCCGCCCGTTTTAGTATCTAACTTGGAAGCGATTGTGCCTCCGGTAATTATTAGGCCGATATTTGGAAGGCTATTTTTATGAGGTATCTGAAACGATGCCGAAGGCGGCGGTGTTTGATATTTTTTGATTATTCTAGAGGCAAGGATGTTTTCTTTTGGGATTCCTATGTTATATCCCGATTCTAGTTTTAATAGGACAATTGATGAATCTGATGATTCTAGGACTATGCCTTCCAGTTCTTCTAAAGCAAGGCGTAGTTTAACTCTGTCTCCTGGAGATAAGTTGAATTCCATAAGAGTTGTAGATTAGAAGGATATAAAAAAGTTTGTTAAATACAGCGTTTTAGTTGATGCAAGAGCACATTACGGTTTGTTGCGGGTTTCCGTCACATTCTATGAATGTGCCGCTGTTGTATCCTTTTGTTTGACAGTATCTTGAACAGGCAGATATTGTTCCCGGTGTTGCGAATTTTGTTGTCGCGTCGCCAGGCCAATTTGGAACACATGATACTTCTGCTGCGCTATTGAATCCTTTTAGCTCGGCAATCGGAACTGAAAATGCTGCCGAAATATTTGCTACTTCATCTGCAGTGTGCCCTAAGACTGCTGGGTTGCTTGTTCCGAAAGCAATTACCGCTATTGCTCCGGCAATTACGAATAATCCGATAAGCAGAGGGGTAATATTCTTTTTTGTTATTTGTATTTTTATTTTCATTTTAGTTAATGCATAAGCAACTTATGTTTGGCGAGCCACATTCTTGCAATGTTCCGCCATTATATCCTTTAGCAATGCAATATCTATGGCAAGCAGAAATTATTCCTGTTGTTGCGAATTTTGTTGAATCATCGGCAGAGTTTGGTGCGCATCCAGGTTGTGATAGATTATTGTAGTTATTTTTTAGTGTTGTAAATGGTACGCTAAGTGTTGCTGACATGTTTGCTACTTCGTCTCCTGTGTGGCCGAATACAGAAGGATTAGATGTTCCGTAAGCTATTACTGCTATTGCTCCTGTTAGAAGGATAAGCGCCGCAATTATTGGCATTACTTGCTTTTTATTGATCTGTATTTTTATTTTCATTTTAGTTAATGCATAGGCATTGAGCTTGCTGAGTGTTACATTCTACGAATGTTCCCCAAGAGTATCCTTTTCCTGGAAGTTGAGCTGTGCAACTTCCGCCGGCTGCAGTGCAGCCGTTTGAGCAAAATCTGTTGCATGCTGCTACTGTACCTGATGTTGCATATTTGCTTGACTGATTCGCTGAATTTGGAATGCAGTCTGGCCTTTCTAGATTGTTATAGCTTGCTAGAAGGGTGTGATCTACCCAGAATAAAGCAGAGGCGTTTTCTATCTCTCCAGATGAGTGCCCAAGTGACGAAGGATTAGATGTTCCGTAAGCTATTACTGCTATTGCTCCTGTTAGAAGCAACATTGCTACGGCAATTGTTAAGAAATATTTTTTACTGACGCCTAGTTCTATTTGCATAACTTTTAGAGCGAAATAGTATATTTAAAGATTTCTGACATGAAATTCACTACGAGCATGGACTAAAAATATAGGTTAATATTGCCTGCCGATGTAGACAATATGGTTGGCTTTTTTGCCGCAGATTGCGCATTTGCTTCCTGCTTTTTCTGTTTCTAGCTTTGTTCCTCTGACTGTAGCGCTCAATTGTTTTTCTATTGTTGCCGCACATTCCGCGCCTTCTTTGGATGTTGAGCAGAAGCTACATCTGGCTATGGAGTTAGACTCTATGGCTTTTTTTATTTCTTCTATATTTTGAGCATCTTTTATTCTGCCTTCAAATACTTTATCTGCTTGTTTGATTAAATTAGAGGTAAATTCTTTTGCAACTTTTTCTATGTATTTTAATAAATCCTTGGCGGCCACTGTTTCTTTTTTGTTTAAGTCTCTTCGGAAGATTGTTAGTTTTTTGTCTTTGAGTTCTTTTAGGCCCAGATCTATTCTAATTGGCACGCCTTTTAACTCCCAGAGATTAAATTTTTCTCCTGGGCTTTTTTCACTTGCGTCTATTTCAACTGAATAGTCGGATAGGGCTTTTTTTATTTCGTCTGCTTTTTTTGATAGTTCTTTTTCTGGGCCTATTGGGACAATTGCAACTTGAACTGGGGCAATGTCCCAAGGGAATCTTAAACCTTTGTCATCACCGTGCGTTATAATCACGCTTGCGAAAATTCTTGAGACTGCTGGGCCATAACAGGTTAGATAACAATATTTGTCCTGTCCATCTTTGTCTTTGTATTTTACGTCAAATGCTTTTGAAAATTCTTGTTTTATAATGTGAGTGCTTGGCTGCTGAACTAACTTGCCGTCTGGATTAACCGCATCTGCTGCAAAAGTTTTGTATGCTCCTGGAAATTTATCCCATTCTGGACGCTGGAAGAAAATGAATGGAACGCCGAAGGTATCATGTAAAATATCTTTTGTAGTTTCCATGTCTTCTTTGACTTGCGTTTCTGCTGATTCTAGATTGGGAAATGCACAGTGTGTTTCTATCCAGTGGAATTCTCTAGATCTTAAGAAAGGCCTTGTTGCTTTTGTTTCGTATCTGAAAACATTTGCTCTTTGATAGGTTTTGAATGGAAGATCTTTATAACTTCTTATCCAGAGAGCAAACATCTGATAAAATGCTGTTTCTGAAGTTGGACGCATGGCATATCTTTCTTCTAGTTTTTTATCTCCTCCTTCTGTTACCCAGAATACAGAGGGAGTAAATCCCTGAATATGAGAAGTTTCTTTTTTTAGGTTTGATTCTGGAATTAATGTAGGAAAGAAATATGGTTTGTGGCCTTTTTTTTGAAGCGCTTTTTCTAGGAAGCTATACATTTTTTCCATGCTGATTACAGACCATGGCTGGAATACGAGGAAACCTTTGATATTGTATCTTATATCCGCTAGTTCAGCTTTTTCTATTACTTGAGTGTACCATTCTGAAAAGTTTTCTGATTTTGTAACTGTTAGGCCCTTATTGTCTTCTTTTTTCTTATCCATAATAGTGATTAGAGGAAGGGTTTATTAAATGTTTTTACTTTGTGGTTTTATGAAATTGGCTTCTATGAAATGCGAGGCGTGCGAAGGAGGAACTAAGCCTTTTGATAGGAAAAGGGCGGCGGGGTTTTTGAGACAGGTTAAGGGATGGAAGCTACAAACCTCCAGCGGGTTCCTAGGAGCTCCAGCAACCACGAAAAGAATTGAGAAGGAATTTTTGTTTAAGAATTTCTTGGACGCGGTGAAGTTTGTTAACAAAGTTGCTAAACTAGCTGAAAGCGAAGGGCATCATCCCGATATTTTACTGTATAAATATAAACATCTTAGGATTAGCATTTATACGCACTCAATTGGCGGATTGTCTGTGAATGATTTTATTCTTGCGGCGAAGATTGATAAGCTTTGAGTGCTTTAATTATTATAAGTATATTCCTTTCCGTGCTTCTTCTTGGCGTAATTTTTCCATTCTTCTCGTATAGCTTTTTATAGCTATAGCATCAGCATTTGTCATGGGGAAGGAGAACCAACCTAATCTTGATTGTATTGCATGCGGTTGTCTTGATATTACATACGCTATTTGTTTAGGCGTTAAGTTGTCTACACATGCTCTTTCTTCGGGTGTTAAATTTGCTTCAAGTCCTTGGGTTGCCGGTGTAATGGGTGGCTGATTATAATGTTTTGACATATTAATTTTAGGCAAAAGAAGTATAAAACCCTTTTGCAAGGGTTGTTAAATAGGCCCAGGAGGAATTGAACCCCCGTTTCAAGGTTTCTCCGATTTTACTCGCCGAAGCCATGCGTTCTGTCCGTTAAACTATGGGCCTATAAGATTATTAAATAACTGGGTTTTTAAAGTATATAGAATTTGTTAAATTGAGGTGAAAGATGTCTAACTATTTTGTTGCTGTGGCTGCAATTATGGGCACCATGATTGGCGCGGGAATTTTAGGCATCCCTTATGTTGTTAAGCAGGCAGGGTTTGGGATAGGCGTTTTTCATTTAATACTTGTTGCATTGATTATTGTTCTTAGCATGCTTTATCTTGGCGAGATTGCTTTGAGGACTAGGACTAGACACCAGCTTTCTGGATATGCTGAAAAATATTTGGGGCCGCGAGGCAAAACGTGGATGTTTGTTTCTGTTGCTTTTGGGATTTATTCTGCGGCATTGGCTTATTTAATTGGCGTGAGCGAGAGTTTAAGCTTTTTGCTTTATGGCCATGTAGGATATTCATTAGGGCTTGGAGTGCTTTTTTGGGTTATTCTATCTTTTGTTGTTTACTTTGGTGTTGGGGCTCTCAAGGAAGCCGAATCAATTGGAATTATTCTAGTTTTTGTTTTAGTTGCCTCAATTGTTCTTTTATTTTGGAGGCAGGTTAATTTTGCAAATTTGAGTTATAATAATTTTAACAATGTATTTGTTCCGTTTGGCGTGGTTTTATTTGCTTATCTTGGGTTTTCTATAATTCCAGAAGTTAGGGAGATTTTGTCTGGAGAGAAGCGGGCAATGAAGAAGGCAATTATTAGCGCAATTGCTCTTGTATTTTTGATTTATTTTATATTTACATTAATTGTTGTTGGCACGAAGGGTGCAGAGACGCCAGAGCTTGCCACCTTGGCTTTGGGGGCGCCTTTTATTCTGCTTGGGATTTTGACAATGACTAATGCTTATCTTGCCTTATCTGTTGCTTTAATGGATAATTTCAAATTTGATTTTAGAGAGTCTAAAGTCCGCGCATGGCTTTATACGATACTTATTCCTGTGATTGCTTTTGCCATTCTGAGTTTACTTGGGCTAGCTAGTTTTGTAAAGATAATAGGTATTGCTGGGTTTTTATCTGGAGGATTGGCCGCGATTTTGATTTTTATGATGCACAAAAATGCTAAAAGGTTAGGGGATAGAGAGCCGGAATATAGTGTGCCTTATTCTGGAATTTTAAATTGGATATTGGCTTTGCTATTTGTGCTTGGAGCAGTTTTGGAAGTTTGGAATTTGTTATTTTAAAAGTTTAATTAATATGTCTTGGGAGATTTTGTAGTCTGCTCTTTTGTTTGTTTTTTGCATTACTTTGCCAAGGAGGAAATTGAGGGCGGATTTCTCGCCTGCTTTATAGTCTTGTACGGCTTTTGGATTTTCTTTAATGACTTGTTTGATAATTGACTCTAGTTCTTTTAAGTCCGTGATTTTGCTTTCTACTTTTGTTGGGCTGAAACTAGAGGGATAGAATGTGTTTAATATTGCTTTGGCTTGGAGAGGCGTGATTTTTTTGTCTTTTACTAATTCCAATAGGGAAATAAAGTGTTCTGGCTGAATGTTTGTTTTATCTAAAGTTGTTTTGTTGTAGTTTAATACGCGAAGAAGCTCGATTGTTACCCAAGGAAGAGCAAATTTTGGAGGTATTTTTACAACAATTTTTTCAAAGAATTCTACTATGTCTAGGTTTTTTGCTAAAATTTCCGCTTCTTTTATAGGTATTTTAAGTTTCTTTATTAGTTTATTGAGTTTTACTTCTGGGGATTCTGGAAGAGAATCTTTAAGGGTTTTTACTAGGGAGTTTTCTAGAATTATTGGCTGCAAGTCAGGATCGCTGATAAATCGATAGTCTTCTGCCTGCTCTTTTGTTCTCATAGGAATTGTTTTTCCTTTTATTTCGTCATATCTTCTTGTTTCTCTTCTGCTTCCTTCTCTTAATTGTCTTTCTAATTCAAAGTCAATTGCTTTTTTTATTGATTCTAGGGAGTTGAGATTTTTTATCTCTACTCTTTCTGTCTTGCCGGGAATGTTTACATTGACGTCTACTTTTATTCCTGCGTCGGTGTCTACGGATTTTAGGTAGGCTAAGGAATGGAGGAGAGAGTTTAGCCATTCTATTACCTCATCTGCAAATGCGAAGTCTGGCGCTGTTACGATTTCAACTAGTGGAAGGCCTGAACGATTATAGTCTATGCATCCTGTTTGTGGATCCCAGGATGCTGGATCTTCTTCTAAATGCATGCTTGAGATATTTATTTTTTGGAATTTTCCGTTTATTCCTAGAGGAGTTGCGTAGGTGCCTGAAAGAGTGTTTTGATATCCCTTTGGTAAGTCTGGCCAGTTGTAGTGCTTTCTCTGCCAGTCCATTTTTGCATTTATTTTACAGCCAAGCATTAGGCCTATTTGAATTGCTTTTTTTATTGCTTCTAGATTAGGAGCCATTGGCTTTGCTCCTGGCTGGCCTGAACAGATTGGGCAGATGTTTGTGTTAGGTTTTAGGCCTTTGATTCTTGAGGCTGCGCATTCGCAGAAAAGCTTTTGCTGGGTTTTTATATAAGTATGTATCTCTAAACCTATCATGCCTTTAGCCATAATTAGAGGAGAGAAAGGGGATTTTTTAACTTATTGCTTGGCGAAAGTTTCCGCTACAAGAATGGGGAATAAGATTGTGGCATCGCCGAAGACTTTGATTGATTTTGCATTTGGGAGTATTTTACCCCAGGAGACTGCTTCGTCTGGCGATGCGCCAGCATCGGAGCCGTCGTATTCTTGTGCTGTGTTTATGTATACTGCGTAGTCTGCGCCATTTCTAAGCATGTTTGCGTTTAATATTGAGTGCTTGACTACGCCGCTGCCAAGGATAATTAGGCCTGATTTTGCTAATCCTATGGTTGTGTCGTTTAGTCTTTTGCAGTCTTCTGTGATATCAACTTGAAAGTCTGGATGCTTGAATTTGAAGAAATAAATGTTATCACCAATTGCGCCGTCTGTTAACGCTGGGCAGTATATTCTTATTTGGTTTTTCCAGGCGTGATAGCATATGCTTTCAGGATTGTTAATTTTTTCTCCTAGTTTCCAGATTATATCGCTTGGATTTATTGGTTGATTTGTCTTTTTTTGGTTTTGATAGAGTTCTTCTAGCAAGGGTTGCATAAATTGCTCAAATTTTATGTAAGCATCATTTGGGACGAAGATATTGCCTATTCTGTTTATTCCTTTTTCTCTTAGTTCTTTTCCTTGGGATTTGAAGTCTCCTAGATAGAAAGGATGAAGGCATTTGATAATGTCTTCTTCTATTCCGCCGGCGGTTGTTACGACTACTTGGACTTTTTTGTTTTGGACTAGATAGCGGAAGATGTCTCTTAGGCCGGATGAGACTAGATTTGATGTGTAGCCTAGAAAGATTGTTGCTTTTTCTTGAATCATTGTGTTTACAATTGATATTGCTTTGCTAAACTCGGATGCTTGATGGCCTGTTGTTTTGAATGAGTTGATTATGTCTTGATAGTTATTGCCTTTGCTAAAGTCGTGGCCTTTTATCGCTGTGCCTTCAATAGGATTGCTGGCTCTAAGAAGGTTTTTTCTTGCGGTTTCTTCGATTTGTTTATTGCCTTGATTTTCCATAGAAAAAGAGGTTTTGGGAGGTTTTTAAATTGTTGGTTTATAGTGCATTGTTAACTTAACGGGTGCTGGAATGGGTAAAAAAATTAGGATTAAAGAAATCTCTTTATTTCGGCATTAAAAACTTCAATCATGCCGTTTTCAAGAGTAAATATCTCTTTTTTATGTTTTAATGCTTCTCTATAATATTGTTTAGACTTGTTTATTATTTCTTCTCTTATTTTTCCCTTTGGAAAAGGCAATAAAACATACTCTTCAAAATTGTTAGGCGATATTTCAGGTTGAGAGCAACCAGATTGTAAATAAAAGAATTGCTTTTGAAGTATATCGCTTTTCAACATAGTCCAAAGTAAAAATGCTTCATCTTCACTATTTGGTCTTATCTGTATATTTCCCGTTGTAAATATTTGATTGTTAAATTCATGGCTTACTTTTACAATGCCTTGTGTAGAACCTATTGGTCTCGGAATTAAAATATCATTCTCCTTAACTTTCATTTTTGCTCTTGATGGTAGATTAAATAAAATATCCTCTTCATATCCTTGAATTTCTCCTAAGTCTTTTTCAGTATTTCCTATATCTACATAT
>Ga0209542_10006181_pt1 | contig 23404 bp, 24 predicted proteins | sample RifCSPhighO2_01_FD_184028 | JGI IMG/M metagenome (GOLD analysis project Ga0209542, IMG submission 184028) | Soil microbial communities from Rifle, Colorado - Rifle CSP2_plank highO2_0.1 (SPAdes) (version 2) | ecosystem: Environmental > Terrestrial > Deep subsurface > Rock core/Sediment ... | reverse complement strand
CAAAAACAAATGTAAAAATTGAAAAGAAAAAGGCCACGAGTGTTTCCACTGTGGCCGGTTTGAGTTGAGTCCGTGTCTTCAACTCGGTTGAACTTGTACGCGACACGGCGCGTTGGCGATTAGCCGAGGAGCTTGGCGGCGACCTCGGCGAGTGTCCGCGGGCTCACCGTGGACAGGTTCTCGGCCGGGGCCTTGCGCGACCCGCGGCAGAAAAGGAAACCCGCCGGGTGAGCGAACCACTCGCTCGTCTCGCCCGCGGCCTCGACGACCGCGTAGAGCTCGGCGTGGTTCATCCGCAGCGACTCGTCGCCGTGCCGAATGACTCCGAGGTTGTGACCGTCCACGTAGACGATCACGCGCACCCCGCGCTCCTCGAACAGCACGCCGTTCGTCGCGAACTCTCGCGAGTTCACCACGATGGCAACTTTGCCGCCGTCGAGGATCTCGGCCTTGTCGGCTTCGAGCGCGTCCCGCCTGGAGCATGCCGGAGAGAATCTCCGACATCCGCTCCACGACGAGCGCGTCGTTACGTGAGTGCGTCGCCTGAAGCGCGCGCAGAACGGCGTTGAGGCCGGTCATGGCGAGTGTCTCCTGCGACTCGCGGCTTGCCTCGGGAGCGAGAAACTTCACGGCGGAGCCGTGCGCGTCCTGCGCGTCCACGAAACGGACGAGGCTCGCGAGCGCCGACTGGTCGGCGGGCGAGGCGTACTCGGCGACGATCAGGGCGACGCAGGAGTGGACGATGCCGTTCTCTCCCTTTTCGCCCTTCATGCCGCGGCCACCCGCGTCGATGTCGAGTGCGAGGTCGCCTTCGGCCATCTCCTTGCCGTCCCAGTTGGCGGGACGGAACTCGACGGTGGCGCCCTTCGCGCCGGAGATGAACTGCTTTGCCGCCCACACGGAGCAGACGGCGTCCAAGTCCACGACAAAGTGCGTGAAGATTTTCATTATCTTACCCTCCTCTTGCCCGTGCGCCGTAGCGCGTGGGCGGTTGAGATTGTCAAACAACGATTCTGTTTCGTCCTTTCGGACTCATCAGGGTAAGTACACACTTACCAACAGAGAGGGTTTTGTTAATCCAGACCCTCGAACTGGAGTTGAGTGTTTACGAGATCGCGGACTACAGCACCTCGGCGTCCTCGATGGGCGGAGCGGCGACCGCGTTCCGGTTGTCCCACTCGGACTTGGAGAAGTGCTTCTTCTCCACCTCCGCCCCGTTCCAGGTGTACTGATACACCTCGTCGGTGCGGCGGCCCGACGTGTGGAACGCGACGGACTGGCCCTGCTCGAGGATCACGATGACCTCGGTGGAGGACTCGCAGTTGTTACCCGCGGAGCACTCCTTGAGGATCGTGCCAGTGGTGCCGTCGCTGATGACGCCGACACCGCCACGGAAACCGCCCGCGCATCCGACGAACAGGAGGCAACGATTCGTGTCGTCGCTCCCGGGCACCACGAGGATGGTGCCCTTCTCCTTCGTCTTGATGACGCGGAACTTGCCCTCGGGGAGCGTCGGCAGGCCGGCCTTCAGGTCGGCGGTCGGCGTCCAGTACGAGGAGCTCTCGGCCTTCGCCTTCTGCTCCGCGTCGTACTTCGCCTTCGTCGTCTCGGCAGCCGTTTTGTCCGTGCCGACGTAGAGGACGGTCTTCCCGTAGTCCGCAGTCACGGTGTACTGCGTCATCGGGGTCACGTCCTTCACTGGCAGGAACTCGCGATCCCTCTTGTTCCTGCCGTAGACCAGGTTGGCCCGATAGGCCGCGAACGGATCGGTGCCGTACTCCCACGCGTTCGTCAGGATGATGTGCTTCATTGTATCCTCCAGTTTCTTGCTCTTGAGGTTTGAATTTGGCGTTAGCCACCTCGTGAGCGTGAATTGCCGCAATACTGCGGCGAGTTGCCACCCGACATGAGTAGCGCACTAGATACCTTTGTTTTGAGATACCCACCGCGCTACTCACAAAGCGGCAACGTCAGAGGAATTTCCGCTAAATCTCGTTTATCAAAGAGCTATTTTTCGTTAATTTGAGCGGCAATTCACCATCTCAAATTATGCTCCATCTTAGCATTTATTTGCATTTCTGTCAAGCCCTTTGCTATACTTTAAGTTTATGGCTGAAAAAGTCCTGATTTTAAGCCATTTTAGCCGCCCCCCGCCCCAAACTAAGCGAGGACAGCGCAGCATTCCTCCCCTTGAACCCCTCCTGCCGCGCCGTCCGAGCGGGACAGTGGCACGAGCCTCCGCCTGCCCGTCAGGGCAGAACGCCGAAACAAAATTTTCTTTTCCTTTTAGAAGAAAAAAATCGGTCGCGCGCAAAAAAGAAATTGTAAAGAAAATTTTGCTTGAGGCGTAGCCGCCGCTTTGCGGCGGCGCGGAGGCGTTCGTCAAAGTCAGAAATTTTTGCTAAAATACGTTCGAGCTTGGTCGTATAAATACACAAAAATTCTGAGAAATTTACGTTGAGTTTTTTGGGGAGGTGGAATATGGTGGATCTATGGCAAAAGCAAAGAAAAAAGCAAAAGGGAAGGTTTTTAAAGAAAAAGAGTGGCGGTTAAGGCCAAAAACGCTTGAGATTCACGGCGGCGGGGAGATCTCGGATGTGGAGCTGCGCCCCAGCGTTCACCGGGTTACCGCTTTTTCTATGGGCTCATTTGACCGCGCCAGGCGACTTTTTGCGGGAGAAGAGGCCGGGTTTATTTATACGCGCATTAATAACCCAACGGTGGATAGGTTGGAGCGTCGCCTTGCTTCTTTGGAAGGTGCAGAAGCGGCTTTGGCGACCTCCTCCGGCATGTCGGCCATTCAGCTTCTTTCCCTGTATCTGGCAAATTCCGGCGGGCATGTCGTTTCCTCCAACCGTCTTTACGGCGGAGTTTTTCATCTTTTTAGGGACATGCTTCCCAAACTCGGCATTCCCGTAACTTTTGTCGAAAACCCCTACGACATTCATTCTTGGGAAAAAGCCCATCGGCCCAACACTAAGTTTTTTCATGTCGAAAACCCCTCCAACCCCATTATTGATGTTTTTGACATAAAAGAATTAGTCGCATTGGCGCATTCTTTCGGCAAACCCTTGGTAGTGGATAGCACCCTGGCTACTCCGGCGTTGCTTCAACCCCTAAAACAGGGAGCCGACATCGTGATTCACTCACTTTCTAAGTTTTACGGGAACGGAGAAGTTATCGGCGGCGCGATTTTGGGTGAAAAAAAATTGATTGACGATCTGCGCCTTACTTGGTTTAGGGATGGCGGCCCCTGCATGTCGCCCGACAATGCTTCCGTTTTTCTCTCGCACGCCGAATCGCTTTTTGGAAGGATGAAAGAACATTGTAAAAACACGGAGGCCGTTGCCAATTTTTTAAACCGCCACAGAAAGGTTAAAAAAGTTCTTTACCCTGCTTTTGGGCCGCATGCGAGAGCCAACCGGCGCCTCATGCCCAAGGGGTTTGGCGGCCTGATGGCTTTTGAGGTCAAAGGCGGGGTTAAAGAGGCAAAAACGGTTTTGGAATCGTTAAAACTTTTTTGGCATGCGCCCAATATCGGCGAATCGCGGTCTTTGATCATGCATCCTGCCACAACCACGCACGGCCAGATGTCGCCGAGGGAGCTGGCCAAAGCCGGAATATCTCCCGCGACTTTGCGCCTCTCGATCGGCCGCGAAGATCCAAGAGATTTAATAGAGGATCTTTCTCAAGCGCTGGCTAAAATATAAAATCGTTATCGATTGTGTCCGAGCTAATTCAGGAATGGCGCACATAGGAAGACGGGTCGGCGTGCGCACCAACGGTAAGATGATCGCTCCCGTCCTTGAGCGCGGTGCGGTGATGCTCTATCCCACCGAGACCGTATACGGTCTCGGGTGTGATGTGCGAAACGAGAAAGCGCTTGCGAAGATCTACGTGCTCAAAGGGCGGCCCATGGGGAAGCCGTTCATTGTGCTGGTCAAAGACCTAAGAATGGCAAAGCGCATCGCGCGTTTTTCGCTGGCCGCGGAGCGGCTCGCGAGAAAGTTCTGGCCGGGGCCGCTCACGCTCGTGCTCCGGACGCGGAAGGGCGCGCTTCTGGGGCGCTATTTTCAGAGGACGGTCGCGCTCCGCGTCTCGCCGCATCCTTTCGTGCGCAAGCTCTTCCGGCACATTGGTTTTCCACTGGTCTCGACGAGCGCGAATCGTTCGGGAAAACAGCCGGCACACTCGGTGAGGGAGCTTAGGCGCCAGCTTGGGGCGCGGATGCGAAAGATTGATATGATTATCGATGCAGGAATGCTCCCGCGCCGGAGGCCGTCCACGGTCGTGGACCTCACCGGCGCCGCGCCGAAGCTGCTACGGGAAGGAGCGGTTCTATGGAAGACAATCGGACGGAAGAACTGAAAAAAGTCCGCGATGGAGTGGTGAATCTCACGGAGTCGCCGCTTTATGCGACCCGCGTAAAGCCCGTCATCGGCGAGGGGAACCATTACGCGCATATCATGTTCGTGGGAGAGGCGCCGGGGCGGAACGAATCGGAAACGGGCCGTCCGTTCTGCGGCACTGCGGGAAAGATACTGGACGAACTTCTCGCTTCGGTTGGCATCAAGCGCGAAGATGTCTACATCACGAATCTCCTGAAGGACCGTCCGCCGGGGAACCGCGACCCGTTGCCGGAGGAGATCGCGCTCTATGCGCCCTTTCTTGACCGCCAGATCGAGATCATCAAGCCCAAGGTGATCGTCTTTCTTGGCCGCTTTTCGATGGCGTACCTTATGAAGAAATTCGGTCTCGGGGAGTATTGTGCGCCCATCGGCCGCATCCACGGCCGCGTCTTTAAGGCCGAGGCGCCGTGGGGCGAGGTCGTTCTCCTGCCGCTCTATCATCCGGCGGCGGTGATTTACAACCAGTCGCTCAAAGAAGTGCTGAAAGAGGATTTCAAGACGCTTAAGAAGTTCGAAAAAGAAGCGGCGCGCCCCGCCAAAGCCCCTTCTTTAGGTCTTTAGGGTAAAATAGGACTATGGCAAATTTCGCGCTGGTCTATATCGGCTGGCGGATACTCCACCGGTTCGCGGAGTTCTTTCGGCACTGGTATGTGGTGAGTTACTACTTTATCGGACGCTATCTCGTGTCGTTTCTTGAGCGGCTCGACCGGACGCTTGCCTTTCGCATCACGCTCAAATATCTCTTCCATCCGCTCTATCAGGACTATACGGTGATCGGCTACATCCTGGGCTTCATCTTCCGCTCCTTTCGCCTTGTCGCGGGCGGGCTGGTCTACGCGGCCATTATTCTTGCGGCCGCCGCCCTCTATCTCGTCTGGCTTCTCGTTCCCGTCTTCATCATTTACCGGATCGTACAAGGATGAGACAGGAACCTATCGAACTCTACTACCGCGAACCGCGCCTTGAGATGACGACCATCGGCCGCTTCTTCGTGCGGCTTGCGCTCTACGCCGGGTACGCCATCTCCGCCGCAACGTCCGTTACGCTTCTTCTTCAATGGAATGATATGCCGCGGCTCTTTTGGGCGGGCGCGCTTCTCGCGCTTTTTCTCGCCGACCGGCTGCTCCACGTGGGCGAGGGCGAGTGGCCGGTTGCAAAGTTGCCGAAGGACAAGCCGAACGTGGCGATGAGCGTCGCTCCTTCTGCCTACGCCGTGCTGGAGTACTCCTATGAGCGGGCGAACGCGCTCGGCGGCGACGTTGCGCTCTGGATCGCCAAGAAGCTTCTCGAGCGAAAAGAGATCCGGGACGGCCTCACGAGGATGGACGTGCCCCCCGACGAGCTTCGCGCGAAGGTGGAGGACGCGCTCGCGGCAAGCGAGAAGGAGCGGACGCCATCCGCCGAGATCCGCGAGAAGATAGCCGCACTGGCCGTCGAGGCATTCCGCCAAGCCGCGCTTTCCTCGAGCCAGTTCATCGGCCCCAAGGATGTGTTCGCAGCGCTTGCGGTCGCAGGAGGCGGCCGCCTGGCGAACATCTTCGGGATGTTCTCCATCCAAAGCAGCGACCTCGAGAACGCGCTTATCTGGAGCCGCTTTCGCCGCCGTTTCCGCCGGCTTTCGCGTCTGCCGTCTTCCTTGGGCGGTTTCGCGCATCGCCAGCAGAAGATACGCCATCGCATCATGAACCGCGCTTGGACGGCGCGGCCCACGCCGACCTTGGACCGCTACGGGGTGGACTTCACCGACCTCGCGCGGAATGAGAAAGTCGGGTTTCTCGTCGGGCACGAGGGAGAGTACGACCGCCTCACGGATGTGCTCTCGCGGCACGTGAAGCCGAGCGTGCTTTTGGTGGGAGTCCCCGGCACGGGCAAAGAGACCGTCGTCGCGCATCTTGCGTTCGAGATCATCAAAGACCGCGTACCCGCGCCGCTCTTCGACAAGCGCCTCGTGGCGCTGCAGATCGGTTCGCTCGTCGCCGGCGCGGAACCGGCGGAGCTGCAGGACCGCGTGCAAAAGATCGTCGACGAGATCATGAACGCGGGGAACGTGATCCTCTTCATCCCCGACATTCACAATCTCGTGCTTACGTCGGGCGCCAAGAACTTGAGCGCGGCAGACGTGCTTCTTCCCGCCATCACGGGGGGCGCGTTCCAGGTTGTCGGCGCGACCTACCCCAGGGAGTTCAAGCAGCACATCGAGCCGCAGAGCGAGTTCCTGAACGCGTTCGAGGTCATCCGGATCCAGGAGATCAAGGACGAGGAGGCGGTGCGTCTCATGGTCTACGAGAGCATTATCCTCGAGGCCCAGAACAACATCATCATCAGCTTTGGCGCGGTGAAGGAAGCGGTGCGTCTCGCGAAGAAGTACTTCCGCGACAAGCCCCTGCCGAGCGGCGCGCAGGATCTCCTCAAGGAAACGCTCGCCGACTCGGTGGAGAAGGGCGACAAGGTTCTGGATGCGGAAGACATCATCCGCGTCGCCGAGCGCAAGGTGAACATTCCCATCCACCGCGCAGGCAGGGAAGAGGCGGCAGAGCTTCTGAACCTCGAAGAGCGCATCCATGAGCGGCTCATCGACCAGGATCAGGCGGTCGGCGCCGTCGCGCGTTCGCTTCGCGAGTACCGGAGCGGCCTTTCGCGCAAAGGCGGCCCCATCGCGGCGTTCCTTTTCGTGGGACCCACCGGCGTCGGCAAAACGGAGCTCTCCAAGATACTCGCTCGCATCCAATTCGGTTCCGAGGAGATGATGGTGCGTTTCGATATGTCGGAATACCAAGAGAAGCAGAGCATAGCGCGCCTCATCGGTTCGTCGAACGGCGAAATGTCAGGCGTGCTTACCGACACCATTCTCCAGCGGCCGTACAGTTTGATCCTGTTGGACGAGTTCGAGAAGGCGCACCCGGACATTTTGAACATCTTCCTTCAGGTCTTCGACGACGGCCGGCTTACGGACAACCTGGGCCGCACGGTGGATTTCCAAAACACCATCATCATCGCGACCTCGAACGCGCACTCCGAATTCATCAAGGAGGAGCTGGAGCAGGGGAAGGCGATGGCGGAGGTCGCGGACGCCCTGAAGAAAAAGCTCACCGACTACTTCCGCCCCGAGCTCATCAACCGCTTTTCGGACGTCATCGTCTTCAAGAACCTCTCGCCCGAAGACATCGTGGGCGTTGCCGCGCTCATGCTCAAGGAGCTTGCGAAGACGGTCGGGGAGGCGCAGAGCATCACGCTCGACTTTTCGTCCGATGCGGTGAGGCGCGTGGCGGAGCTCGGCTACAGCCCGGTCTTCGGCGCCCGTCCGCTTCGGAACGTCATCTCGGAGAAGCTGCGTGGCGTCTTGGCCGAGAAGATACTCCGGAACGAGATCGTCCGCGGCGGCAAAGTGCGGGTGGAAGTAAAGGACGGGGAACTCGTATTTGCTGTAAAATGAGATCGAAGATTTTATGAAATTATCCGGGTTCACATTGCGCATCGTGACCGACTTCAAGCTTCCGCGCCTCGTGCGCGACTTCGTGCTGGCCGACTTCGTGCTCCTCGCCGGCTGGGGGCTCATGGGTCCGATCTTTTCGATTTTCGTCATCGAAAAAATAGCGGGGGCCACCCTGGTCACGGTTGGCATCACGTCGGCTATCTATTGGCTCACGAAGTCCGTCATCCAGATCCCCATCGCCGAGTACCTCGACCGCACGGACGGGGAAAAGGACGATTTCACGGTGCTTCTGGGCGGATTGATCCTCTCCGGGGTGGCGGCGCTGCTTTTCGTACTTGTTGACGAGGTCTGGAAGCTCTATGCCGTGCAGTTCCTTCATGCGATCGCCTTCGGCATGTACGTGCCCTCGTGGTCCGCGATCTTCTCGCGCCATCTCGACAAGAACAAGTATGCTCTAAGCTGGTCGCTCGATTCGACGGCCATCGGCCTCGCTTCCGGCGTTACGGGCTTCATCGGCGCGGCGATCGCGAGCCGCTACGGCTTCACGAGCGTCTTTCTTGCCGCGAGCGTTCTCTCTTTCCTTTCGGCGTTCATCACGTTCTTCGTGCCCGATCTCATCTTGCCCAAGCCCAAAGCGACAGCGCACCAAGAGGACGGTGCCATGGTTATCAAGGACCACTCGCCGGTGAGTACGGCGCAATGACGAACAAGGAGATCGTGAGCATCCTCTCCGAGATGGCCGCCCTCTACGACATGCATGGGGTGCAGTTCAAGCCGCGCGCGTACGAGAAAGCGGCCTTGGGCGTCGAGGCGATGGACGAGAGCGTTGCCGACCTCTTTAAGCGGGGCGGCGTCAAAGCCCTGACCGACATTCCCGGCGTAGGGGCGAGCATCGCGGACCACATTGCCGCTCTGCTTGCCGGCAAGAAATTCAAAGAGTACGACGACCTGAAGAAGAAGGTGCCCGTGAACGTCCTCGAGCTCATCGCCGTCGAAGGCGTGGGGCCGCGGATGGTGAAGGTGCTCTGGGAGAAGCTTAAGGTCAAAAATCTTGCCGATCTCGAACGCGCGGCGCGCGCGGGGAAGATACGGAAACTCGCGCATTTCGGCGAGCGTTCCGAACAGAAGATACTTCGCGGCATTGAGTTCCTTAAGACGTTCCGCGGACGGCAGATCCTCGGGTTCATCCTGCCCGAGATCCGGAACCTCGAGACCATGATCGGCGACTTCCCCGAGATCGCGCGCGTGGAGATCGCCGGTTCGATCCGGCGGCGCAAGGAGACGATCGGGGACGTCGACATCTTTGCAACCTCCGCGAGGCCAGAAAAGGTGATGGCCCGTTTTCTTAACCTGCCGTTCATCGCGCATGTCTATTCGAAGGGGCCGACCAAAACGATGGTAAAGCTGAAGAACGGGCTTGATGCCGACCTGCGCGTGGTGCCGGAACACTCCTTCGGTGCCGCGCTCCTCTATTTCACCGGCTCCAAGGACCATAACGTGGCCCTGCGCGAGCTCGCCATTAGGAAGGGCTGGAAGCTCAATGAGTACGGCCTCTTCAGGGGCGCGAAAGCGACAGCGCGCACGCAGACGATCGCGGGGCGGACCGAAGAGGAGATCTACAAGAAGCTCGGCCTTCGTTACATCGAGCCGGAGCTTCGCGAGAACTTGGGCGAGATCGAGGCGGCCCTTCGACAAGCTCAAGGGAAATCAGGCGGACTCCCGAAGCTCATCGGATATGGCGATCTCAAAGGCGACCTTCAGACCCAGACGAGCTGGACGGACGGCGAGGATTCCATCGAGGAGATGGCGAAGGCGGCGGAGAAGGCCGGTCTCGAGTACATTGCGATCACCGACCATACGAAGTCGCTTGCGATGACGGGTGGCGCGGATGAAAAGAAGCTCGTGAAGCAGATGAAGGCGATCGACAAGGCGAACGCGGCCTTGAAGCGCACGGGGCACACGATCGCGGTCTTGAAGGGCGCGGAGGTGAATATCGCAAAAGACGGAACGCTCGACATCAAGGACGAGGTTCTGAAGAAGCTCGACGTGGTGGGCGCCGCAGTGCACAGCCACTTTAATCTCTCGCGCGAGGAGCAGACCAAACGCGTTACGCGCGCCATGGAGAACCCGAACGTGGACATTATCTTCCACCTCACCACGCGCGTCATCCAGAAACGCGAGCCGATCGAACTCGATGTTGACGCGATCATACGGGCGGCCAAGCGCACCGGCACGGTGCTCGAGATCGACGCCTACCCCGACCGGCTCGACCTTAAAGACGAATACATCCGGAAGTGCGTTGCGGCGGGGGTGAAGATGTCCGTTGATTCCGACGCGCACTCGGCCGCGCACTTCAAATATCTTGAGATCGGCATCGCCCAGGCCAGGCGGGGCTGGGCGACCAAGGATGACATCATAAATGCGTGGCCGCTGCGGAAAATGCTCGGCTTCCTGAAGAAACGATAGTTTTAAAGATCCCATATCTTATGTTTTCGAAAGGGTGGTACGAGAAAGTTAAAAAAGACCGGTCCGTCTGGGGAACGCTTCAAAAAGTAGAGTCGTGTCTTGCTGATTCCGGCGTCGCTTTGCCGATGCTCTACAAACTACGCCTGGCGGAGTTTGTTCTGCGGCTCAGAAAACGTTTTCACAAAAAGTTCGGACTGCTGATCGTTTTCGGTTGGCAAAACAAGTGGCTCAAGAAATACGCCGATCTGCCGGACGCCTCCCAGGATATCTTCAAAAAGCATCCCGTCCGTATTTTTCGATTTCAGGGAGAAGCTCTGCAGGATCTTGGCAACGAGCGGTTCATCTCCAAACATCTGCGGGAGTTGGTCAATTTTGACGGCGCCATTTTGGTGGACAAAAAGGGAGCGATTGTCAGATCCGGGGTTTACTTGGAGGGTTTGCGGCCTAAAATAGTGGTGGAAAAGTTATATCCGGGTCATGCCAGCGATCTTTCGAGCAGATTCGGGTTCAGAAAGAAAGTGCATGCTCGGCACTTGGCGGCTATTACCGTGTCGTATGTTCTACGCGGCACTACGGTTTATACGCTGTCGGAAGAAACCGGCGATTTTCATATTTTTGAGCGCGGCAAGATCGTCTACTCCACTGCCAGGGGTGAAACTAAGGCGGGGTAGCGACGGGATGGAGCAAGACGGGAATAGGGAAGAGGCGCGCGGTGCGCGCCTCTTTATCAAAACGATTCCCACTGGGCCTGGTCGAGCATAACGTCGATCAGCTCGGCGGTTGCCTCGTCGACGATGACGGTGTCGTACTTCTCCTGGAACGAGCGCTCGAACGTGCGAAGGAGGCGCTCTGCCTCTTCGGCGTTGATGCGGATGAGCGCTTCGCCCTGCTCGAGGTAGTAGACAGTTCCGCGTTCCGGGTCGATCGTCTTCGCGATGCCGAGCACAAGCGTCCCGTCCTTGGAGGCCGCCCGCGAGTACTCGCCGATGGCCTGCTCCATGCCGCCCTCCTCGAGCGGCAGCTCCGAGTAAAGCTCGGAGTATATGACCAGTCCCTTGCCGGGAACTTCGAAGGAAACGCGGCGCCGGACGGGATAGCGCCCTTCAGGGAAGAGCTCTTCAAAGGTCATGGTCCCCTCCGTTTCAGAAGTTGCTTCCCTCATTGTAGCCGTGGTTCCCAAAAACGGAAAGCAGAGCTATACTGAAGTCACTTGTGAGATGAGCAGGGAATTATCTGCTGGGTTTATTGTTTTCCGCCGGACCAAGGATGGGCCGAAATTTTTGCTGCTGTACCAAGGCCACGGTTACTGGAACTTCCCCAAGGGGAAGCTCGAGACGAACGAGCGGAGCGCAGAGGCGGCCATCCGCGAGTTGCGCGAAGAAACGGGCCTCCGGCTTGCCGACCTTAGGTGGTACCGCAATTTCAAGGAGTACGAACGGTATCAGTTTCGCCGCCAGCACGAGCGCGTGTTCAAGGTGGTGACCTTTTATCTTGCGGAAACGCGGCAAGCGCGGATTTTTCTTCCTGCTGGGCACGAGGGATACCTCGAGGGGTATGGATGGTTTACGCTCGCCGAGGCGTTGAAGCTCGTGGGCCGCTACCGCGACAGCATGGAGATATTGAAACGGGCGGACGGGGTGGTTCGTGGGCCGCACCCTTCAACCCCGCCCCGGAACGCAAGCGCATCACCGCTTCAGAGCGGGACTCACCGCATTCTGCGGGACCCCGCCCTTGGCGGTGGCCCGCCAAAGACGGTGGAACGGTAGCGCAAGCGTAAAAGAAAGAAGAGCCCCGGGGCTCTTCTTTCTTTTACTGCAGCTTAGCGAGCTTCTTGAACGCTTCCGGGTCTTTCTGGGCAAGCAGGGCGAGCATTTTCCGGTCGAGTGCCACGTTATGCTTTTTTAGGTTATGCATGAGGCGGCTGTAGGTCGTGCCGTTCTCGCGGGCAGCGGCGTTGATCTGCGTTTGCCACAGCGAGCGGTAGACGCGCTTTTTCTCTTTTCGGCCGCGATAGGCATGGCTCCAGGCATGGAGCAGGGCTTCCTTCGCGGCGCGCTTCTTGCTTTTTCTTCCCCAGCGGAAGCCCTTGGTGTACTTGAGGAGCCTTTCCCTTTTTTTGTGGGCGGCAACGCCACGCTTTACGCGCGTCATAGAGAGTTCAGTTTTCTCATGATCCGGCCGGCGGCAAGGGTCGCAAATTTCCGTTTACGCTGTTTCTCGCCGCTCGATTTTTTTGCGCGAAAATGATCACCGCCCATGTGGCGGCGCATGATCTTTCCGGTCCTGGTGATGCGGATCCTTTTTGTGACGGCTCTTTTCATGAAGGTGTTGCGAGTGGAACGTGTGCGTGCGCGCTATCGCTCTATCGGCCGATCTGCATAACCAGGCCCTTTCCGCCCGTTTTCGGCTCGACGATCACTTTATGATTTGGGTCGATGATAGTCAAGAACTCCCTAAGCCGCTGCCTCGCCCAGTCCTGCATACTCTTGTGCCGGCCGCGGAGCACCATCATGATCTCCACCTTATGGCCTTCGTCGAGGAACTCGTTCACTTTGCGGGCTTTGATCTCGAGGTCGTTTCGCGCGGCACGGGCGCTTATCCGGACCTGCTTAAGCTCGGGACCCTTCTCGGCGCGCCGCTGTTTTTTGAATTCCTTCGCTTTCAGGTAGCGAAACTTGTCGAAACTCATGATTCTCGCGACCGGGGGCTTCGCGAGCGTGGCGATCTCGATAAGGTCGAGGCCGCGTTCCCGCGCGATCTCGAGCGCCTTCTCCCGGGGAAGCACTCCCAGGTTCTGGCCTTGCTCGTCCAAGACGCGGAGTTCCGGCGCGGTGATCTGGTTGTTGATGCGGTTCAGAATACTGGGGAAGTATAGGGGTTGTGCGCGTGCGAAGTCAATTTAGTAGCCGAAAAGCGAGAAGGGCCAGGGACCGGGGATCGTGAGGAGCATGAGCGCCGCGCCGAGGAGAGCCATATTCTTCATAAAGTTCACCTGGTCGCCCATCCGCGCCATCGGGTCGGGTATCGCCCAGAAGGCGTGCATTTTGAAGGAGACGGGCACGAGGAAAAGCGCGAGCGCCGCAACCGCCCATTGCACGTAGCCGCCGAGGAGCACGCCCAGGCCGCCCGCAAGGAGCAGAAGGCCGCTTCCCATGACCGCGAGTTTCGCCATCGGCACGTTCTTCGATCGGGCGTATCCGGTGAGCATTCCGTTCTTCATGAAGTGGTTCAGCCCCATCATCACGAAGTAACCGCCGAACAGCACCCGACCGACCAAAAACAGAATTTCCGTGTAATCGTACATGAACTAAGATTTATGTTTGACCTTTCTTTTATTGTAGCACATTGACGCCCGTGCGCGTCGTATGCGATAAGGAGGGCAGCAAATTAGGAATTCAAGGGAGGAACGGATGAGGGTCACGCGCGAAGGTCTTGCGCTCACGCTTCATGCGCCCGCGGGCCGCGAGCGGCTTGCGCTCACCGGCGGCTATCCGGACGGGCTTTTTGCCAGATTTCTCTTCGCCCAGGTCGGTCTCATGCATCTCGCGGCAGCTCATCTGCCGCCGGTCCTCGACCCAGATTTCTGGGTCGCGCCGGAGATCGCGCGGCTCATCGGGAAGATGTACCGCTCGGAAGGCAGGCGTCCGCCGAAGATCAGAAGCGGGAACGACTTCTTCAAGATGGAGTACGTCCTTCCGCGTACGGATCCCAAGAAGGTCGCCGTCTCGTATTCGGGCGGCAAGGACTCCATCTGGAACCTGTGGCATGCCTCCCGCGACCGCGGGATGGAGAACGTGCTCCTGGTGCACGTGCATGGTCTGAACACCGCAAATGCTTCGCGCGAGCTTGCGTACACGCGGCGCCAGGCGCAGGCCTACGGCGTTCCGCATCTCCGCGTGCTCGACCTCGTGAACAGCTCCGGCCTCAAGGGCTACATGGTGATGCGCTCGCGCGACATCTTCATGGCCGCGCTCGCCATCCCGTCCGCGCTCGAGTTCGGCGCCTCGAAGGTCTACATCGAGGGTTTCGCCGAGACCAGTCCCGACGAGCCCTTCTCGGGGCAGGAGCGGAATATGCGGTTCTTCAACCTGACGCTCCAGGCGCTCGGTATTCCGGTGCAGGTGGCCTGGAAAAACCGCACGGAGATGGGCGTGATGGAGGACCTGCTTCGGCATAAGCCGGAGTGGCTCCCGCACGTCGTGAATTGCTTCTCCGCGCCGCTCTACCAGCCCGGCATTCGCAGGAGCTGGGCGCGGAACGCTCCGAGCTTCCCACTCTACGATTCGCAGTGCGGCTCGTGCGTGAAGTGCCGCATCACGAATCTCGGCCGCGTGCTCCACGACAAGGAGCTCCGCCGCACGACGCGGCCGGAAGACGTCCGCTATTTTCTCGCGAACACCGCAGCGTGGATGCGCGGAAAGGGCGTCACGCATGCCGATATGATCGGAGGGAGCTTCACGCGCGATTTCAAGCACGCGCGCAGGGAATTCTCCGTGTGACATTGCGCCCCCAGCCCTTGGCTGGGGGCGGTTTCTTTGCTACCCTCGCGGCAGAACGCCACAATATATCCGAAAGGAGGCGGTGCCCGTGGAACGCCACGTACGGTTTTTCCTCGCAGTTCTTTCTCTTACCGGAGCGGCCGGTTGTGTAAGCTTCGAGCGAACCGGCTCTGCGGCCTCCGCCGAACTTGCCCGTCCGGCGCTTGCGGAGCTTCCCGCAGAGTACCGCTACGAGAAGCGGCCCGTTGCCCTGACTCTTGTCCGGACTCCTGCGCGCAACAGCGAGCGATACGAGTCGTACGCCTTTGCCCTGCCGTCGCTCGGTGAGAACGGCCAGCCGGGCAATCTTGTTACGGGCGAGTACCTGGCGAGCACGGCGAAGGGCAGGAAAAAGCTCGTCATCGTCGTGCCGATCTACGGCAGTTCGCCCATTCCGCCCGAGAACCTCGCGTTGCATCTTGCCGTCTGGAACTGGCGGGCCGACACGAACGTGCTTATTCTCCGCGGCGAGGGCGACCTCTTCGACTGGGAGCGCATGGCAAGGTCGGCGACGGCGGGGGAGTTCTTCCGCGAGATAGACGCCTCCGCGCGGCGCATCGCGACGACCGTGAACGACATCCGCCGCCTCATCGACTGGGCCGAAACGCGTCCCGAGATCGATCCCAAACGGATCGGCATCGCGGGGTTCAGCATCAGCGCCACGATCGGCAGTATCGTGATGGGCGTGGATGCGCGCGTCGTTGCGGGAGCATTCGTCATGGGCGGCGGCAACCTCCATGAGGTCTTTGCCCGCTGCGTGTCGCCCGACGTCGTTGCCGCGCGCGAGCACGCGATGCGCGTCTTCGGCTGGACGCCCGACGATATCGAAGCGCGGCTCGAGCCGCGGCTCCGCGCGGTGAACCCCGTGCATTTCGCGGGCGCGATCGACCCCAGCCGGGTGCTCCTCGTGGACTCGCTCTACGACGACTTCATCCCGCGCACGGCGCAGGACGATCTGTGGAAGGCGGTGGGAAGGCCCGAGCGGGTGAGCATGAAGTACGCCCACAAGCGCTCGTTCCTGATGTCCTTCGTCGGCTTTCACTTCGCCGACCGGCTTGTCGCCGAGTTCTTCAGAAAAAAGCTCTGATCCGACCCCGTCCGCTGGACGGGGTCATCCTTTTCATAAAAACTGCGCCGCCTCACGGAGAGGCGGCGAATTGATGGGCGTCCATGCCGAGCTGGGCGTCTTTGAGCGCGCGCGTGATGCGGCGCACGGAGCGGCGGAAGGAGTTCTTGCCGAAGCGGCCCGCGGAGAGCTTGCGCGCCGAGAGGCGCCGGTAGATGCGACGCTGGGGCGAGGCCATGCTCCCCTCGAACATGATGGGGCCGCCAACGACGGCGACGGGATAGAGGTCCACCAGGTGCCCGCCCGGCGTCTCGACCCACGAGTGCTGGTAGTTCACGGCGAAGTAGCCGTCCCGCACGCGGACGGGGAAAACCTTCGCCGCGGCGCGGGCGAGCATGTGGCAGGAGAGGATGATCTTCCGCCCCTCCTCGTCGAGGCCGAGGTCCGGTTCCCGCATCCGCTCCACGGTGCGCTTTACGCGCTCGAAGAGGGTAAGGTCCTCTTCCGAGATGTACCGCATAGCGTAGGGCGTCAAAAGCTCCTCCTCGAAATTAAAATACCGCTCTAGGGATAGCGGATATCGTGGCGAGCGTCAATAAGCGGTGGAGATGGTGGGAATTGAACCCACGTCCGAGCGGGCTTGGCGCATCACTCTACAGGATTATTCGGACTGCGTTACTGCGCGCGTAGGGTCCGACAAAATAAACGCGCAGGTGGTTCGAAGGATGTTTCTGCTGCTCGCGAACCGCTCACGGCAGATAAGCTTGGGATCTTACACCGGTTATGGACCCGCCAAGCGCGGATCCGCCGATGGCAATTGACCTAATTAGGCAACTGCGAGAGCGGTGCGGGCGAACCCGCGGCCGCCAAATGCGTTTGCACTTGTTGTTGTGAAGCGTTTTAGGAGAACTTCAGCTCCTCCTGCATAATGCACCGCGCTCCATTCGTCGAAGCCGGTCATCCCCCTGGTTTTCAAGCGGCAAACCTCTTCATCTCGCGCTCCGTCTCGCGGCGTTTGATGGTTTCGCGTTTATCATGCTTTTTCTTATGCCGCGCGAGGCCAAGCTCGAGCTTGATCTTGCCGCGCTTATTATACAATTTTAAAGGCACCAAAGTCAATCCGGTTTTCTCCGTTTTTCCGACGAGCTCCTTGATCTCGTCCTTCGTGAGCAAAAGTTTTCGCGTGCGCGTGGGGTCGTACTCTTTGGGCGTGTTGCCCGGCTGGTAGGGCGGGATAGCGCCGTTTACGAGATATGCCTCTCCGCCGCGGATGATGGCAAAGCTCCCCGCGAGCGAGGCGAACCCTTTGCGGACCGCTTTTACCTCAAATCCGAGCAAGGCAATGCCCGCCTCGACGGTTTCGAGGATCTCGTAGTCGAAACTTGCTTTTTTATTGACGGAATATGCATCCATGCCTATTGTTTACGATAGCATAATTCCAAAGCCGATCTTTGCTCCCGAAAGGAAGGAGGCGGCCAGTGAAAGTGAGTGACTGGAACTGGACCACCGTCTGGCATGTCGGTCTCATCTTCGTCCTGCTTTTCACGATTCCTTCGCTGCTCGCGGCGGCAGGCACGCCGGGAGAGGTGAGCGTGGCGGGCATCCTGCTCCTTTTCATGCCGCTCCTCATCGGCGCGGCGGTGACGTTCGTCCCGCGCTGGAAGCAGGGGGACACGAACGCAGGCGCGCTCGGCGCCGGCGGCATGATGACTCTCGAGGCGCTCTCCCATGCGCAGGCGCAGGGGATGCTCGTGAGCTTCGCGCTCGCGTCGGCATGGTTCATCGGCACGGCGATGGCCGGCACCTGGCTCGTACTGCGGTTCATTCGGAGGCCCTCCTAAGGGCCTCCGTTCCTTTTTAAAATGCCCGGTTTTTCGGTAAACTTTGAGAGTGCACGAGAAGATAGCCGCGCTCATCAAGCGCGCCGCACAGCTCGATTTTACGCCCCAGCTCTCGGTCCCCGAAGTGAAGGAGTTCGGGGATTATTCGACTAACGCCGCATTCGCCATCGCAAAAAAGAAGCTGATGGCGCCGCTCGATGCCGCCAAAGACCTCGTGACCGCGATCGAGGCGGCGAACCTCGGCCTCTTTAGGAAGGTCGAGGCCAGGGCGCCCGGCTTCGTGAATATGCATCTTTCGGATGACGCCCTGCGCGCGGAGCTTGGCTCAGTGTTGGAGAAAGGAGCGGAGTACGGCAAAGGGATGCAGAAAGGCAAGCGCATCTCGCTCGATTACCTGGACGCGAACCCGACTGGGCCGGCGCATCTGGGTCACGCGCGGGGCGGGTTCTTTGGCGACGTGCTCGCGAACATTCTCGCGTTCTCGGGCTATGAGGTTTCGCGCGAATTTTATGTCAATAATGCGAGATCGAGCTTACAGATCCGTTCGCTTGGCAAAACAGCGCTTGGGAGAGGGGAGGAGTATAAACACGGCCAACTCCTCCGTCTTTTGAAGAAGCAGGAGGTTGCAAAGCGTCTTCGTGATATGGCAGACGAGGGAGAGGCGGGCTACTACGTCGCTTCGCTCATCCAGAAGGAGAACGCCGATTTCCTGAAAAAGAAGGCGAAGATAACATTCGATATCTTCTTCGAGGAAGAAAGCGTCTACGAAAAAGGTCTCGTTCGCGAAGTGCTTAGCGAACTTACAAAGCGCGGCGCCGTGTACGAGAAGGATGGCGCGGTTTGGTTCAAGGCCTCCGCGTACGGCGATACGGAGGACCGTGTCTTCGTGCGGAGCGACGGCGCGCCGACCTATGTGCTTCCGGACGTCGCGTACCACCGCGACCGGCTCGTAACGCGGAAATTCGACGCGTGCATAGATGTCTTCGGTGCGGACCACCACGGCTACGGGCCCCGTCTCAAGGGCGCGCTCCAGGCGCTCGGACTCGACTCCGGACGCGTGGAGATGCTGACGGTGCAGACGGTGCGGCTCATGAAGGGCGGCGAGGAGTTCAAGATGTCCAAGCGCAAGGGCGTCTTCGTGACGCTCGAAGAGCTTATCAAGGAGGTGGGGTTGGACGCTGCGCGCTGGTTCTTTCTTGAGAAGTCGCTTGATACGCACATGGACTTCGATCTCGACCTCGCCAAGGAGCGCTCGCAGAAGAATCCCGTCTATTACGCGCAGTACGCCGCGGTCCGCGCCGCGAACATCCTCAAAAAAGCGAAGTTCACGAAAGAGCAGCTCGACTCGGCGAAGCTTGCCGGCTACGATGCGAAGGTGCCGCCCCTCGGCCATCTGAAGGAGGCGGAGGAATTCGAACTGATAAAACAGCTTGTCCGGTTTCCCGAAACGGTGGCGCAAGCGGCCGCGATGCGGCGCGCGCACGAGCTCACGAAGTATGTAAGCGAACTCGCGCACGCGTTCCACCTCTTCTATGAGCGGCGGCGCGTGATGGAGGATAGCGCAGAAACGTCGCTTGACGCCTTGCTTGTTTCACTTGCGCGGCGCGCGCTCGTCCTGGGCACCCTTGTCGTGTTTACTCGCGCGTTCGGCCTTATGGGCATCGCGGTCCCCAAGAAGATGTAAGACGGTCCTCGCCATGCTCAAAGGACAGAAACAATTCTCTCTGCCGGAGATCGAAGAGCGCGTCCTGCGGCTCTGGCGCGAGCGCGACATCTTCCGCCGCTCGGTGGACCAGCGCAAGGGCAAAAAACCCTTCCGCTTCTTTGAGGGGCCGCCAACCGCGAACGGCCGCCCCGGCATTCATCACGTGGTCTCGCGCGTCTTCAAGGACATCGTCATCCGCTACAAGGCGATGCAGGGCCACTACGCGCCGCGCCGCGCCGGCTGGGACACGCACGGCTTGCCGGTCGAGATAGGCGTGGAAAAAGAACTCGGTCTCAAGAACAAGCAGGAGATCGAGAAGTTCGGCATCGCGCCCTTCAACGAACGCGCCAAAGAGTCCGTCTGGAAGTACAGGGACGAGTGGCAGCGGTTCACCGACCGCATCGGCTTCTGGCTCGACCTTGAGCATCCCTATGTCACGTACGAGAACTCCTACATCGAGAGCTTGTGGTGGGTTTTTGCGCGGATCGCGAAACGAGGTCTTCTGAAGAAATTCTATAAAGTGGTGCCGTTCTGTCCGCGTTGCCAGACGCCGCTCTCTTCGCACGAACTCGGCCAGCCGGGCGTCTACAAGAAGACGCCGGACCCCTCGGTGTTCGTAAAGTTTCCCGTGAAAGGAGAGAAGGGCGCCTATCTCCTTGTCTGGACCACCACGCCCTGGACCCTGCCGGCGAACGTCGCCGTGGCGGTGGACCCGGCGCTTACCTACACGAAGTACAAGGTGGGGAAGGAATACTACTGGTCGCACAACGTTCCGCCGTTCCTCGAGCACCAAGGTGCGGATATCGCGGAGAAACTTTCCGGCAAAAAACTCGTTGGTTTGAAGTACGAACCGCTCTATCCGCTCAAAAAGAAGACGAACCTAAAGATGCTCCACGAGGTGATCGCCGCGGACTTCGTGGAAACGGCGGAGGGTTCCGGTCTCGTGCACATCGCGCCCGCCTTCGGCGAGGATGACCTGCGCGTGATCCAGGCGTTGAACCGCGACATCTCGGCCGAGGACATCCCGCTCACGATCGACGACCGCGGCCGCGTGGCGGCGGGCCTTCCCGGCGCGGGGAAATTTATCAAGGAGGCGGACAAGGACATTCTCGAGGACCTTAAGGTGCGGGGCCTGCTCTATCACGCGGGAACGATCGAGCACGACTATCCGTTCTGCTGGCGGTGCTCCACCCCGCTCATCTACTTCGCGCGGTACTCCTGGTTCGTTTTGATGAGCGGGCTTCGGGATGACCTCCTCAAGGCGAACAAGGGCGTCAACTGGGTCCCTCGGCATATCAAGGAGGGCCGGTTCGGCGAATGGCTTCGCGAGGTAAAGGACTGGGCCATTTCCCGCGACCGCTACTGGGGCACGCCGCTTCCCATTTGGGAGTGCGGTCTCTGCGCGCATACGCTCGTAGTCTCCGCGCTTAAGGACCTCGACACGCACGCCGAGCGTAAGAATTCGTTTGTTCTTCTGCGCCACACGGAGGCCGAGCACAACGTGAAGGAGCTTATCGCCTCGGGCCCGGAGAAAGGAGCGCGCATCTCGCATCTCACGGAGAAGGGGAAAAAAGATGCCGCGCGGGTCGCCGTCCGGCTCAAGAAGAAGGGCATCGGCGTCATCTACGCCTCGCCCTACAAGCGCACGCGCGAGACGGCAGAGATCGTCGCAAAGGCCACGGGCGCGAAGGTGGTCGTCGACGAGCGGCTTCGCGAGCTTGATTGCGGCATCTTCAATTGGCGCGCGATCCCTGACCATAAGAAGTTCTTTGCCTCGCCCTTGGAGGAATTCGTGAAGACGCCGCCGGGAGGGGAGAATCTCACCGACGCGAAGAAGCGCATCTTTGAGTTCGTGCGCGACATCAATACAAAGCACAACAAGGAAAAGATCCTCATCGTCGGCCACGGCGACCCGCTCTGGATGCTCGAGGCGGCGATGCGGAACGCCACGAACGAAGAGGCGCTTGAGCTCTCCTACATTGCGACCGGCGAAGTGCGCCCCGTTTCGCTTCACAACTGGCCCTACAACGCCGAAGGGCGCCTCGACATTCACCGTCCCTATGCGGACGGCATCGTGCTTCGCTGTCCCCGGTGCGCAAAAGGCGAGATGCGCCGCGTGCGCGAGGTGGCGGACGTGTGGTTCGATTCCGGCGGCATGCCCTTCGCGCAGTGGCACTATCCTTTTGAGAACAAGACGCTTATCGAACACGGGACGATGTTCCCCGCGGATTACATCTGCGAGGGATTGGACCAGACCCGGGGCTGGTTCTACACGCTTTTGGCGGTTTCGGTGCTCCTGAAGAAAGGAGCTCCCTACCGGAACGTGATATCGCACGGCCTGGTCTTGGACAAGAACGGCCAAAAGATGTCCAAGTCAAAAGGCAACGTCGTGGACCCGTGGGAGATGATCCAAAAGTACGGTGCAGACGTCATGCGCTGGTTCTTCTACACCGTGAATCCCGCCGGCGAGGCGAAGCGTTTCGACGAGGCGGAGCTCGGCAAAAAGCTGCGTCAGTTCCTGATGATGCTCTACAACTCCTTCGTGTTCTATGACACCTACGGCAAAAAGAACGCGCCGGCCGGAACGGCGACCGGGATCACGCACCTTCTCGACCGCTGGATACTTGCGCGGCTTCAGGCGACCGTCGAAACGGTAACCAACGAGCTCGAGCGCTACGACGTGGGGCTCGCGGCACGCGAGATAGAGATCTTCGTGGACGACCTCTCGCGCTGGTATATCCGCCGCTCGCGCCGCCGCTTCCAGCGGCCGGAGGCAAAGGATCACGAGGCGGCCTCCTGGGTTCTCGGTCACGTTCTCCGGGAGCTTTCGAAACTCATGGCGCCCTTTACGCCGTTCTTCGCCGAGGCGCTCTATCAGAGTTTGTCCGCGAAAGGGAACAAGGACTCCGTGCATCTCGAGGACTGGCCGAAGGCCGACCGGACGCGGACCGACAAAGAACTGCTCCGCAAGATGGAAGAGGCGCGGCGCCTCTCGAGCGGCGGCCTTGCTGCGCGTGCAGCGCAGAACCTCAAGGTGCGTCAGCCGCTCCGGCGCTTCACCGTCGGCTCCGCGGTGCTTACGGACACGGACAAGGAATTCCTGCGCATCGTGGCGGAGGAGGTGAACGTGAAGGAGGTGAAGATCAAGAATAAAGACGCCTCGTTCGCGGAGCTTGATACGGTGATCGACGCGGAACTTCGCCGCGAAGGGCTTCTGCGCGAGCTTGCGCGCATGGTCCAGGACCTCCGACAGGACGCCGGTTACGCGCCGGGTGAGCGCGTACACGTGGTTCTCGATCTGCCGGACGGGCTCCGCGCGCAGGTCGGCGACCTCGACACGCTCAAAGGAGAGGTAAGCGCCAAGGATGTCCTTCTCGGGAAAGGCCAGGTGAAGCTGGGGAGGATGGACGCCGAGATCTCGACCAAGCTCGAGGAGTGGCCGCTCTGGATCGGAGTGAAGAAGTAGGGCTTAGAGCAGACCAAGCGCGGAGCGCACCGCGAGCATCTTCTCGGCGGCAACCGCGTTCGCTTTTTCCGCTCCCTCTGCGAAGGCGCCCCGCACCTTCTTTGAATTTTTCACAAGTCCCGTTTTTGTTTCGCGGAAGGGCGCGAGCTTTTGAATAAGAAGCTCCGCGAGCTCCTGCTTAAAGGGAGCGTATCCCTCGCCGGAGAACTTTTTGACAACAGCATCTGTTCCCATGCCGCCGATCGCTGCATAGATAAGGACGAGGTTCGAGATGCCTGGACGTTGCTTCTGGTCGTAGGCGACCGCGCCCCCCGAGTCCGTGACCGCGCCCATGACCTTCTTTCGGATCGCTTCGGGCGCATCGTCGAGGAAGAGACAACCCGCAGGGTCTGACTTCGACATCTTCTTTTGGGGGTCCTTCAAGCTCATGAGGCGCGGCACATCCGTCATGAGCGCCTTGGGCTCGATGAACACTTTTCC
>Ga0209542_10006180_pt1 | contig 23408 bp, 22 predicted proteins | sample RifCSPhighO2_01_FD_184028 | JGI IMG/M metagenome (GOLD analysis project Ga0209542, IMG submission 184028) | Soil microbial communities from Rifle, Colorado - Rifle CSP2_plank highO2_0.1 (SPAdes) (version 2) | ecosystem: Environmental > Terrestrial > Deep subsurface > Rock core/Sediment ... | reverse complement strand
AACGCTACGTCAGCACAACGCGGCCAAGCCGATATCCTCATTCGAGGTCGGGTAAAAGGGCCGTGTGCCGGCGATAGTCGGCGGCGCCGCCGGGGAGCCTCTACCGGGCCAGGTTGGTGAAGGCCGCCGGGAGCAGCGCGGGTCGAGCGTCGATCAGGTCATTCAGCATCAGAATCGTGTTCACCTCAAAACGATTGGGTGGACCGTGCATAGAAAATCTCCTTTCCTAACCGACAAGATCGCGCGTATTAAAGATGTGCGATAGTGGGAATAATAGCAAATGAGGCCTATAATGTCAAGTTGTGTTGTGGGGAAAAAGGTGCCTAGCGAGCACAGGTTTGTTTGTATCTTTGAGCCCACTGGCTCGCTAGGTCTTTTGATGTAAGTTTCTTGATCCCGTCGATAGGAATCAGCGTTAGCGTTGCTGCCCTCTCATGGGTCGCACCTTTTCGCGTTAGCCAGCGACTTGGTGTGGGCCGAATGCCCAAGAAACTTCTTTCAGGACGCATCCTGTAAAAAGAAGTATACAAAAATTTTACTAAAAAGCAAATTGTTGGCCAAAAAAATTCCCGGCTGCAGGGAAAGGGTGATGACAATGATCAAAAAACCCCTGAGCCGGGTCGTACGAGACTATGGCCAAAAGGCCTCGGGCACCTGCGGTGAAAGGTTATGCGTTACGCGCAACCATAGGCGTCTCTCCGAATAACGTACGATAGTAAAAACTATATCAGTCATTGTATTAACCGTCAAGCTACTCAGTTTGTCTACAAAATGTTTTGTATTCACATGTATTGCAAAAGGGATGACCACTACATGCAAAATCACTTGTTTCAATCTGCTTTCGAATATCAAAAAGCTCACTCACTGCCTCATCTAAATCGCTTTGTGTGCGCATAGTTGTGAGTTTTGTATCCTCTTCTAAATATAAAAGTGAAAGTTTAATTTTATCTGCTGCGGCATCAAATGGCGATTCGTGCAATTTTGTTGCCGCCAGTGCATAAATACTCAACTGCAAATTTTTGTCTACTTCTTTTTGTGAAGGGATGTTACTTCCTGTTTTATAATCAATAATCTCAATTTCTCCACTGGGGAGTATATCTACCCGATCAATTACCCCACCGATTTTTAGTGGTGCTTCAGACTTACTTTGCAATGGAATCATAAACGGTTGTTCTATAACTGCTACTTCTTGGGCTTTATCGAATCGGGACTCGAAGAACCTTGCCAACATTGCCCGTGCATTTTTCAAGGCTTCTTCATAATGCTCTCTGGTGGAAAAGCCTTCGTTTATCCAATTTTCTTCAAGAGTCTTAATAAGAAGTGGCAATGTTGGTTTTGCCTCCGTTTTAATTGATCGATAGAAATCTCGAAGGGCATTGTGGACTGAGCTTCCCATAGAAAGTGCAGCGGAGGCTGGTGTGGGAACTCCCAGGACGTATTGCAATTTGTAATGCATCGGGCACATTTGAAACGTGTTTATTTGCGAATAGGAAAGATAGTGAACATGAAACGGTTTGAGTTTGGCAGTGTGTTTTGTGGGCTTAAAATCAATCAGATTCATTTGTGTAGGAGCAGTAAGCCCTTCAGCTGACTGAGCACTTTCACCCAAGCACTCAAAAATAAAGGGAGAAAGTTTTTTAGGCCGTTTTCCATCTGCATAATAATCTGCTGCACTCAAAAATAGCTTATCCCGTGCGCGAGTCATCCCCACATAAAAAAGTCTCCTCTCTTCCTGAAGATGAAAATCACCCTGAGGCAGAACTTCCTTAATCAGTCCGTCAGGAATAGGAATCTGCTCGCTCCGATTCATGCTGGGGAATCGCTGGGCAACCAAATTAACAACAAATACTACAGGAAATTCCAAACCTTTTGCAGAGTGAATGGTAAGGATATTCACTGCATCCACTCCCGTCCAATCGATTTCTGCAGCCCGGGGAGAATCTCCAAGCTCCCCTGCCAGCTCCAGCCAATCAACAACCTCATATACTGTGGTCTCTGGATGAGAAGCTTCATATGCACGCAACTTCTCAAACATAAGGACAATGTTTGAAGCCCGTCGTTGCGTCTCTTCTTCAGTCGGATTAAGCAATTGCGCCAATACCCCCATTTCTTCAATAAACTCATATAGAAGCTTTCCCGGCGCTGTTTTTTTAACTTCGTTAGTATGACGGGCAATGACATCAAACAATTGTTGTAATTTTTGATGAAGATCAGGGTTATCTGTGAAGTTTTCAAAAGCCATCAATGTGTCATGTAACTTCTCGTGCTTTCGTTTTGCGTGAATCAGGATTTTTGCAACAAACTCTTGTGAAATTCCCAGCTCCGGCATTGAAAGAAGCTGATAGAGCGCTTGCGAATCAAACGGGTCCGTTAATACTTTCAAATATGATGTAAGCTCGACAATTTCAGGTCGCGTAAAAAGTTTGTCTGGACCTAAAAACTGGTGTGGTACTCCTCTATATTTAAGTTGTGCAATAAATGCCTCCGCATGATTGTTTGCACGAACCAAGATTGCAACATCTCCCCACTGATACTTTTTTGAGACAACAAGTTGTTCAATAGAAGAAACAACCTGGTCAGCTTCTTCCTCACCTCTTGTTGCATGAATAAAAGTAACTTTACTTTTACCAGGGCGTTTGGCTTGCAGTTTTTTGTCGATACCTTCGGCAAATTCCAAGCGATCTGGATTATTGTGTAAAATCATCTGGTAACTAGCATCCAAAATTGATTGGTAAGAACGATAATTTTTGGTAAGTACCACTACTTTTGCTTTTGGAAAGTGATCGCGAAACTGCAAAATATTTGAAATAGCTGCTCCGCGAAAACGGTAAATTGATTGATCATCATCACCTACCACCGTGATATTGCCCTTCTTACCGGAAAGCAAGAGGGATAACTGGTTCTGAGCATAATTCGTATCCTGAAATTCATCAATCAGAATATATTTAAATTGCCTTTTGTATTTGGAGAGTACATTCGGGCGGGTTCTAAAAAGATGAAGCGTTTTACTGATCAGATCCCCGAAATCAAAAAATCCCTCCTGGGTTTTTATCTCATCATATTTTTTATAAGACCTTGAAAGCTCATGCAGTTTCAGAAGCTCAAGCTTGCCTTCAGTTGTTTTGAAACCTTTTTCCTTGGCCTGTTTTTCTACCCACAAAAGATACTCATCTGGAGTGACATCTTCATCCTGAAGCCGGGAGAAGTGGTTGAGAAGCCCTCCTATAAATTTATTCGGATTGCCAAGCGGACGATAGTACTCTAGGTTTAGAGAAAACAAATGATTGCGAATAAGCTGAGTTGATTCTGCCGTTGAAAGAAGAGAATAATCAGAAGCAATTCCCATTTCAAGCGCATCGGCTCGAAGAACACGATCACAAAACGAATGGAACGTTGACACCCACATATCTGTGTATCCATAGGGGAGCTCGATATCAATCCTTTCTTGCATTTCATCAGCGGCTTTTTGAGTAAATGTTAAGGCAAGAATCTGAGAGGCCTGCGCCCTCTCAGAAGCAATCAAATGAATAATCCGCTGAGTGATAACTGTTGTTTTGCCTGTTCCCGCCCCTGCAATGATAAGAAGCGGCCCACCTCCATACTCTATGGCTTCTCGTTGTTGTCTATTCAGGCTCCTCTTCATGTGCTGGTTTTTTTCTTTTGCGAAGTTTATTCAAATATCCAAGCCCTAAAATTGCAATAACATAATAAAGCACCGCTAAAATAACGAGAGAATAGGAGTTATCTGCTGTCCCCAAAATTCCACTAATGGTTAAAAACGAGACACTGATCCAAACGATAGAAGCAAGTACGGTTCCCAAAAAATATTTTACAAAAGTAATGTTTGATAACCCCGACAAATAAGAAACCGCGTCAAAGTAATTATTTGCAATAAGTCGCAAAAGCAAAAAGGTTGAAAAGCGATCAATATGAATAACCTCTTCAACTTTTTCTACATCTCCTTCTCCAATAAATTTCACAATAAATGGTCTCCCAAATCTTCTTGCCAAATGAAAATTAATAACAGCTCCTACACTTACTCCCAGGAGCGTCAAAAGAATTGAATTTACCAATCCATATGCATTAAAGACCATAGGCCAAAGCGGGATTAAGGGGAGGGAGAGGATCATGACAGAAACCGTGGTGTAGATCGCATAAATAATCATTCCACGGTCGCCTTGCGATTGGATAAAAGCCGTCAAATCGTCTGAATAAAGTAAGTAAATGTACTGAACAACGCCAATAAAACCCAATAGTAATGCAATAATAATTAAGTATCGTGGCTTCAAAATACGTTTCATAAGTGACCCTTATTATAGCGCGAGTCTTTTGCAGTGTAGCTCATGTTATAGTAAAAACACATGGGAGCACAAAATCAAACAACAGGGCAACCACAACCCATCTCAACACCGCCACAAGTAGCGAGTCCTCAAGCTCAATCAGAACAAGTAAATTCTCCTAAGTCTGTGTCCGTTCTACCACTTGGCGAAAACGCTACTGTCATCTCTCCTCCGAAAAACATACGGAAATTCCCTATAAAGATTTTTTTCATCTCAGTCGTTGCTTTAGCACTTCTTGGAGGCGGCGTCTATGCATCTATTAGCCTTCTTAATAATAGTGGTGAGCGGGAAGAAGCACTCGCTCCAACCAAAGAAGAACATGTCTTTACTCAGTACCCGAATTTTCCTGGGATACCCGTCGGACAAAATACTATTAGTTTTGTTAAGGCAGATGGTAAGTTTTGTATTTTATACAACAATAAAATATATCTTCCCCAAGACACTGGTTCCTTTGTCCCAAAGGTAATGAGCGCAGCTGGCATGGAAAACTTTCCCTGGATCGGCCTAGTTGATGTGCCAGAAGACATTACCCGTGAAGTGCAAACTGCTAATGAAATCTTTTCCTTCAAAGCATCTCCGAGAAATGAAAGCTTTATTTTTGTTACTCGTTGGACCACGGCCGAGGGAACAGAAGAATATAATGTATACCGATTTAATAATGATATTTCAAAACTAATGATGTTTACATACGACTTTGGACTTTATTTTGTACCGAAGGTTGATACATTCAGCCCCGGAGGAAATTTTGTAAAGTTTGCAATGTTTCAGTCCCCTTTTATTCGAGACCCATTGCCAGAGACACAACTAATGTATATTCCCACAAAAGAACTCAGGTACTTGGGCCTTGTTACAGATTTCGAGTGGAAAGAAGATGGAGTTTATGAATATAAACCCTTCAATGAAAATCTTGATGCTTCTGAGACTCCACTTCGAAGAAATGAGTTTTTCGAAGATTCTGTTGATATTCTCCCTTCACCTGCTCCGCTTTCCCTTTGATGGAAGCTCCCTGGTACTGTTAATTTTTTGTCCTAATTGAGTAAATCCTGAAAGCACAGTACCCATCATATTACTTGCATTTGTTAGATGGCGGTTAAGTGTTCCAAGGCTCTCATCCAGTTTTTCATAATCCGTCTGTACACTACGCAAGACCACAAGAATTTGTTTTGCCTGCTCTTCGATTTTTTGCCCTTCAAAGCTCATAAGAATTGCCCGCATATAGGCATAAAACGTTGATGGAGAAACTGGAAGTACCCGGCGCCGTGCAGAGTAATCATACAATTCAGAGGCATTCACCACCTCATAATAAACCGATTCACTGGGGACATACATCAAAGCATAGTCAATGGTCCCCTCATCAGTGAGAATATATTTTTTTGAAATGGCATCGATGTGTCGTTTTATATCTCGGTAAAACAATTTTTGAAATGTATGCTTTTCTGTTTCCCCTTGTGCCGAATTCATTTTGCGAAAGTTCTCCATGGGAAACTTTGCATCAATTGGAATGATTCCAGCCGAAGTTTTAATTGCAGCGTCAACAATCTCACCAGATTTAAATGCATACTGTAAATGAAAAGCAGATTTCGGCAGCATCTGTACGAGGACTTCTCGCAGCACTTGTTCACCAATATTACCTCGTAACTTTGGGCTTTGGAGGAATTCCTGGAGTTGTTTCATAGATCTGCCGATCTCACTCATTTCCCCAACATTGCGCTGAACATTTGACATAACTTGTGCCGCATTATCCAGTCGTTGATTAAGACTTCTAGTATTATCCTGCAGGTTTTGAAGCAGAATCTTTCTATCAGCTTCTGAGGAAGACTGAAGCATGCGAACAATTTCTAATAGTTCAGAAGGTGGAGTTGGTGAACTCTGCCTTCGTAGGAGTATCAGAGCAATCACAATAAAACCCACTATGGTAACAAGCAGGATGAGCAGTTGCATAGTTGGATCTCATTGTACTGTGAGAGTCAGGTACAATCAAACAATGAAGAGGGTTCGCAAACAAACACACACACTTCACAACCAAAGACAATTCAAAGTTCGTCGCCGCAAGGCAACTATTCCGCTTTTTGTTGCAACCACTCTACTTTGGGTAACAGTCACCGTGTATGTAGTTACCGTATCTCCAGATCGTTTAGGAGCAATTCCATTTTTCTTTGTTCTCTTATTTGCCACTCTACTGACAACAAGTTTATTTTTTGTTGGTCATTTCAGACGATCATTTCTCATTTCTTGTGTTATAGCTGTTTTTGCAATATTAATATATTTTGGTATTGGAACAATACTTAATGCTGTTCTTCTTGTTACGGCTGCTATTTCTTTCGAAATTTACTTCACAAAAACCCTTGACTGAAACAGTGATATGGGGTATGTTCAATCAATCAAAGCAGCATTATGCGAACTTCCCGTAAACAAATAAATAAAATTCTTCAAAAACAGATACGGCACACTCTTGTACAGGCACTTGCAGATATGAAATCTCCTGAAGAGATTGAAACTTTTGTAAATGGATTTTTTACTGAAGCCGAGATTGAAACTTTTTCCAAAAGACTGGCGATTGCTTATTGGCTGAAAAAAGGTAGGAGTTACACAAATATTAAGGAGAACTTGAAAGTTTCCAGCGCCACAATTGCATCCGTACAGGAACAAATTGAAAAAGAGGGCTTGCAGCTTGCCATTAAAAAAATGGAGGCAGATGAGTGGGCAAATGTTTGGACAGAAAGAATTAAGGGATTCATTGGCAAATAACACTTCAGAGTGAATTAAGTTTCTCTCGTAAATAAGGAGTTTTGTGCTCACAATGCTATACTATACAAAGTATTATGGACAGCAAAAAATTCTATATCACTACAACGCTGCCTTATGTGAATGCCGAACCACATATCGGCTTTGCCCTTGAAATTGTACAGGCAGATTGTCTCGCGCGTTTGCGCAGGGATCAAGGCCATAACGTTGTATTTAACTTTGGGACAGATGAGCATGGACTCAAAATTTATCGGAAAGCTCTTGAAAACAAAACGGATCCACAAGCATATGTTGATGAATATGCGGCAAAATTCGACGACCTCAAAAAAGCACTCAACCTTAGCTACACAAACTTCATAAGAACTACGGATCCAGAACATAAAAAGGCAGCGCAAGAATTTTGGAAACTATGTGATAAAAACGGCTACATTTATAAAAAGTTATATAAAATAAAATACTGTGTTGGATGTGAGCTGGAAAAAACAGATTCAGAACTTGTTGATGGGAAATGTCCTCTCCACCCGAACCAAAAGATAGAGGTTATTGATGAAGAAAATTATTTCTTCAAGTTTTCAGAGTTCCAAAAACCTTTACTTGAACTTTATAAATCCCACAAGGATTTTGTTGTTCCAGATTTCCGATTTAATGAAATAAAGCGGTTTGTAGAAGAAGGTTTACAAGACTTTAGCATTTCACGACTGAAGGAAAAATTGCCGTGGGGAGTCCCCGTCCCAGGAGACGACGATCATGTCATGTATGTCTGGTTTGACGCGCTCATTAACTACATCTCGACACTCGGTTGGCCAAATGACTCGCAGAACTTTAAAAACTTTTGGCCAGGAGTGCAGTTTGCTGGAAAAGATAATCTTCGCCAGCAATCAGCTATCTGGCAGGCAATGTTACTAGCAGCAGATCTGCCAAACACAAAGCAGATCGTAATTCATGGTTTTATCACAATTGGTGGACAAAAAATCAGTAAAAGCCTTGGTAATGTAGTAAGCCCTTATGATTTAGTAGAAAAGTATGGCATTGATGCAACTCGCTATTATTTGCTCGCAAAAGTCCATCCTTTCGAAGATAGTGATTTTACTCTTGAAAAATTTGAAACAGCATACAACGCAGACCTCGCAAATGGGCTGGGAAACACTGTTTCCCGAGTAGCAAAACTTGCTGAGAATTCAAAGTTTGATTTTGAAGAAACTATACTACCTGAAAAACTTTATTGTGAAGAGTTTACAGAAGCTTTAAATGCTTATCGGTTCGATTTAGGAATAAACAATTTGTGGCTAGATCTTTCTATCATCAATCACCATTTGGACAGTGAAAAACCTTGGCTTATTGAGGATAAATACAAACTTGAAAAAATACTTCAGGAAGATATAGATAACCTACGAATTTTTGCACACAGACTGAAACCATTTCTTCCAGAAACTGCAGAGACTATTTTAAAACAATTTAAAGGACCTAAAATAACCTCTGGGAAGCCACTTTTTCCAAGAATACAATAAGTCAATCAATGCCAAAAACTTCCTCTAATCGCGAAAAATTAAGTGTACGTATTCTTGAAATACTACCTGGCTTTGTTTCCTGGAATCTCATTTTATTCCCGTATTGGGGAATATTTGTAATTCCTGAGGTTGTTGCATATTTTATCTTACTCTTTAATATTTATTGGTTTTATCAATCCTTACAAATTGCAATATCTGCCACGCTATCGCATTTTCGTATTCAAGCTTCTATGACGTACGATTGGATGACAGATATTAAAGGCTTTCCCGACTGGGAAAAACTTCATCATGTGATTATCATTCCTACCTATAAAGAGCCGTTGCACACTCTTGAGCGAACCATTGGCTCAATTGCAGTACAAAATTTTCCAACAAGACAAATAACAGTAGTTCTGGGTATGGAAGCCCGTGAGCCAGAAAGTGATCGGCTAAAAAAAGTTAAAATTCTTCGCAAAAAATTTAAAGGGATATTTGGAGACCTTTTGGTGACTGTTCATACCCTTGCTCCTGGCGAAATTATTGGCAAATCTTCTAACGAGCGCTTTGCCGCAAAAGAAGCAAAAAGAATACTAGTTGATGAAGAAGGCATGGACATTAACTATCTTACTGTTACCAGTTGCGATGCTGATCATTTGTATCACAAAAATCATTTTGCTGCGCTTGCCTTTAAGTTTTTAGACAACCCAAAACGTTACACCCATTTCTGGCAACCAGCAGTTCTTTTTTACAACAACATTTGGGAATTGCCTGCAATTACTCGAGTCCCTAACACTTTGAGTTCTATCTGGAACTTAAGCCAGTTGCCTCGTCGAGACCGTCTGATTAACGCGCAAAATTATAGTTTAAGTTTCAAACTTCTTCACGAAGTCGACTACTGGGATCCTGATAAAATTCCGGAAGATTGGGGAATTTTCTTTAAAGCCTTTTTTGCAAAAAAGGGTGGCATTGAAGTTGAGCCAATATATTTGCCCGTTTATACCGATGCAGCACAGTCAACGACACTACTTAAAACCCTTAAGAACCATTATGAGCAACAAAAACGCTGGGCATGGGGTGTTTCTGATGTTCCATGGATACTAAAAAATTATTTTCTTGTTCCCGGTGTTCCATTTATAGATAAAACGACACGGCTTTTAACTATTATGTGGGCACATTTTCTCTGGCCGGTAAACTGGTTTGTTATTACCATTGGACTCACGCTTCCAACTCTGCTTAACCCTGCCTTTGGGAGAACAACGCTGGGGTATACCGTTCCACAAATCAGCTCCTTTGTGCTGACCTTTGCACTTGGATTTTTGGTCATTATGCTTCTTTTAGATCGTGTTTATAAACCCAGACGTCCAGAAAATTTCCCACTTTGGCGGGCTCTCCTTATGCCTTTTGAATTTGTGCTCATGCCTGTTGCTGGTTTTATCTTTGGGGCTCTTCCAGGCATCGATGCACACACACGGCTTATGCTGGGCAAATACATTGAGTATAAAGTCACAGAAAAAGTGTAAAAAAAAGGCAAAGCCACTAACTAATGGCCTTGCCCGTTTGCATTACAAATGCATGATTGTATGAGAAAATTCAAGACGATACACCTGGTACCGAATGCCTTTAGGTCGCGACATATTCTGAACCATCTTAAAATATGGGGGTAGATTTTGCTCTATATCACACCGCTCCGTCTGATAAATGATGATATAGTCTCCAGATTCAAGTTCGAGATTAAACTCGTCGAAAGGATCCTTCATACGGTTGTTACCAACTCTAATCTTCCATGTTCCCACCGAAGCCGTAACCGCACTTAGCCGCTCATAAGACAACAGCGGTTGTCGCGGCGGCGTTGCCGTTAAAATATAAATCGACTGCGGATCATGGATCAGCCTTGCCACGACATCACCCTTCATAATGCTTCGGAGAACGTCGTGAACCAACCACGACAGAGCATCGAATCCCTTCTCAGCCCAGGCGAGTTTTTGCTCGGATACTGAAAGTTTTTCTGAAAGGTCGGCGACACGTTTCTGGTGGCGAAACGCAAACACGATAAGTCCAAAACTCAGAACGAGTACTGCGCCTATCAAAATGGCCTCAGTCATTTATCCTACTCCTCTCCATTTCTAATGTGCGCAAGCAGTATATCACTATAGGCCTTTTGTAACAAATGCTTGTATTTTTTCAAATAGTAACTGTATAGTGGAGTATGGCTGCCAAAAAGAAATCACACAAAGCTCCTGCAAAACATACTGAATATCTTATTCAAGCTATTGCAATTTTGTTTTTTGTTGTTTCTCTTGCGTCACTTTTTAGTATTTTGCAAAACATTTATCATGTATCCGAAAATATGCTTGCTCTCTTTTTAAGTTTGCTTTTGCTTCTCGCCTCGGCTGGTCTTTGGGTTCGCAAACAGTGGGGTCTTATTATTGCAATCGTTGCACTTTTACTTGAAATATATGCTGAAATTATTAATGTCGTAGTAAGCGCAGTAGAGTACGATCAAATTGTCTTGAAAGTTTTTGGTATTGTTTTTGTCGCTTCCATCATTCTTTACCTCTACACCAAAAAAGATCTCTTCGAGAAATAATTTTTATTCAACTACTCGAACATGTGGAGATGTTTTACCTGATTTATAGTCATTATAAAATTCTATTGTAGTATCAGAAAGACAGGGGAGCGCGCTTTCCATGTACCAATTTACGTCTCGAATTTCCCGAGTTTCCCGAACAAGCTTCGTTTCATAGTTTACCGGTTTTGCACAAAAAACTGCCACAACATCTTGTTTTCCTTCATTAAAATATTGATATACACCTAAAAATATAAGTTGCTTTATAGCAATTCCGGTTTCCTCTTTTACTTCACGCTTGGCTGCTTCCTGCAGAGACTCATGAAGTTTTACGCCACCGCCAGGAAAATAGTAATCTGGAAGATACGTATGCTGTACCAGAAGAATTTGTTTTTTGTGACTAACAATTACACGAACGCCAAGAGTACGAGGCTTCGCAATTTTCCAGTAAATACTCGCTAAAAAGTAAGGTAACCGATGTAACACCCGTAAAGTATACCTCACCGTTGCACCGCTTAACGCCCGACAGGTATACTAAAAACAACATGCCCAGTCGTAAGAAAGCAACATCAACCAAACATAAGGCTTCTTTACTGGATCGCATTTTTTTGCCGGGCTGGTTGGAGTTACTTCTTATTCTTATTTTCCTGGTGCGGCTTCCTTCTTTATTTGAACCATTCTATTACGGAGATGAGATGATTTATCTCACGCTGGGAAATGCCATCCGGCAAGGTGTTGTTTTGTATCAAGGGATACATGACAACAAACCGCCACTCCTGTATTTTCTTGCCTCTCTCGCTGGGAACGTTTTTTGGTTTCGAGCGATTTTGGCAGCTTGGATGATGGCTACAACAATAGCCTTTTGGAAGCTTACTTCCGTTTTGTATCCTAAAAAACAGAGGTTCCAAATTATCGCGACGGTGGTCTTTGCCATACTTACCACCCTTCCATTACTAGAAGGCCAGATCGCAAACGCTGAAGTATTCATGATCGGCCCAACCATTGTTGCTTTTTATCTTCTTCTTTCACGAAAACTCAGCACACGGCTTGTTTTTTTTGCAGGGATACTTCTAAGCATTGCCACACTCTTTAAAGTTCCTGCAGCTTTTGATCTGCTGGCTGTCGTCTTTTTATGGGTAATTACTTTATTTAGCAAAAATCCTAAATGGGGAGACTTCTTTAGAACAGTTGCGGTACTCACCGCGGGGTTTCTCGTCCCGTTGGGAATTAGTTTCATATGGTATTGGTCTCGTGGAGCGCTCAATGACTACTTCGTCGCAGCATTTTTACAAAATGTTGGTTATTTATCATCTCAAAGGGTAGGATCTATCATCCAACAAGAACCGTTTTTAGTTCGCAACGGGCCAATCTTATTTCGCGGGATCGTTATGGGGACTGGACTTTTTACACTACTTCTCCTGCGCAATCGTCTTTCAAAACAGTTTGTTTTTGCTTGTGCATGGCTTCTTGTTGGTCTATTCGCGGTAACATTATCAGAGCGACCATATCCACACTATTTTATACAGGTTGTCCCCAGTATTGCCCTTCTTGCGGGGATGCTTGGAACGCTTGAAACAATTGAACAATCGCTTACTATCATCCCACTCTCACTCGTTCTCTTGGTGGCAGTGCATTTTAAATTTTGGTATTATCCAAGTCTTCCCTATTTCACTCGTTTTATGCAGTTTGCTACAGGTACATTAAGCCAAGAAGAATACTTCACGACTTTCGATAAGAACGTCAACAGAAATTACAAGCTTGCAAAATTTTTGATATCAACAAGTAAGCAAAAGGAAACAGTATTTATTTGGGGAGACTCAGCGCCGATTTATGCACTCAGCGATAAATTGCCACCAATGAAATATATTGCCACTTACCATATTAACGATTTTTCTTCTAACGAGAGTGTTATTAAAACACTTACAACAACATCGCCAGAATTTATTATTATCTTGCCTGGTTCAGATAGTTTTCCTCAACTTACAGAATTTGTAAGAAAAAGTTACATGCTTATTCATACTATCGACGAGGCTGACGTTTGGAAACTAATTCCTCCCAGAACGACGTCACTTTTTCTCTAGACGTGCACAAAACTGTTGCCTAAGCTACAATTGAGCAGCCGCATATGAAGTCCCAAAAGATATCACAACTACTTGAAGTGATTCCATTTCCTCTGCTAATAATAAGTGTCTTTGTTCTCAACGGTGGAATAATTGGTGCGGTACTACTATGGCAAGATCGTCTTCCACCAATGATTCCACTATTGTATGGTCAACCCCGTGGAGCTGCTCAACTCGCTCCACGGATTGCACTTGTCATTCCACCGATCATTGCCCAAATAGTTCTTTTTGTTAATATTGCCGTCAGCACAATAATGAATGATGAGTTTGTACAAAAAGTGCTTGTTTCCTTCGCCATTTTGGGAAGTATATTTGCCCTCATTACCGTTGTAAAAATATTTTCAATTGTTGGGAGTTTTTAATATGAGCGTATTTGAGATTCTATTTGTTGCCCCCGCACTTATAAGCGCTGTTATTGCATTTGCAGTAACACCATTTGTTATACGATTTGCCTGGAAAATTGGCATAATTGACGATCCTAAAAAGAATAAACACCCAAAGGTCTTGCATACCAAACCAACACCTCGCGGGGGAGGACTCGCAATAAGCATTGCTATTATTCTTGTAAGCATCCTGTTTCTTCCTATCGACAAGCATTTACGAGGCATTCTTGTCGGAGTTCTCATACTAAGCCTCGTGGGTATTTTAGACGACAAGTATAATCTTAATCCGTATATACGGTTGATTGTACAGTTTTTAGCCGCCAGTGCTCCTATCGCAGCAGGTATTGGTATTGCGTTTGTATCAAATCCTTTTACCGGAGGGATTATCGACTTATCTCACCCGCAATTTACTTTTGAGTTGTTTGGAGAAGCCCACAGTGTTTGGATTTTATCGGACTTATTTGCGCTTTTTTGGATCGTAACCCTGATGAATTTTCTCAATATGGGAGCAAAGGGCGTCCCAGGGCAGTTACCCGGTGTTGTAGGAATTGCTGCAATTACAATCGCATTAATGTCCCTAAAATTTTCAGCTGACATTACCGAATGGCCTGTAACAATTTTAGCTGCAATAACCGCTGGGGCATTTTTAGGATTTCTTCCTTGGAACATGTATCCCCAGCGTATTATGCCCAGCTTTGGTGGCTCAAATGTAGGAGGCTTTATGCTTGCAGTCTTATCCATTCTCACCACAACTAAACTAGGTGTTCTCAGTGTCGTTCTTGCAGTACCATTAGTAGATACCGGATATACTGTACTAAGAAGAGTATTTTCAGGAAAATCACCTGTATGGGGGGATCGGGGGCACTTACATCATCGTTTAATCGATAAAGCAGGGTTTTCCCAAAAGCAAGTAGCATACTTTTATTGGAGTCTAACCGCACTCCTGGGTTTAGTTGGTCTTTATTTGAACACACAATTAAAAGTAGTTACAATTATTTCTCTTGTCCTTCTCATTGGTGGAGCAATCATATGGCTAACTTATCAAAAACAACCATCGGACTAATTAAAGTCGCACGACCAATTCACTGGATAAAAAACTTGGCAATTTTTGCAGCACTCCTTTTTAAAGGAGGTCTTTTTACTCCAGAACTCTTTTCTACTGTGCTGGCTGCATTTTTTTGTTTCAGCTTCGCGGCTAGTGCTAATTATATCGTCAACGACATACTTGATCAAAACCGCGATAGACAACATCCGATCAAAAAAAATCGTCCAATTGCCAGTGGGGAAGTGAGCGTTCCAATTGCCGCTATCTTTGCAGTGCTACTCTTAGGCGTTTCGCTTATATGGGCAAATAGTATTTCACATCTTTTCTTTTTGTTACTACTTTCTTATGTTGTTATGCAAATCCTTTATTCAGTGGTACTTAAGCATATCCACGTTATCGACATCCTTATAATTGCGGCTGGCTTTATGATTCGTGTATATACCGGCGCTATTGTGATCAACGCTCATTTATCAGTCTGGTTTTTGCTTTGTGTCGTCTCAGTTTCACTCTTTTTGGCCTCTGGAAAAAGGCGAGCCGAACTTGGGGTAGAGGGCGCAGCAAGTGGAAAAACTCGCACAAGTCTTAAAAAATACTCGCGAGAACTTGTAGATTCTTACGTTACTATGTTTGGGAACGCTGCATGGATGAGCTGGGCTTTATTCACCTTTTTTGAATCTCCCCAAGTATCCACAGAAGTCTGGCTCTTTTTAGCTGAAATAAGCCGTACTGCATCAATTAATAAGCTCCTTATGATTACCATCCCTGTTGTTATTTATGGAATTATGCGCTATGAAAGCCTGATTTTCGAAGAACGCTCAGAAGCACCCGAAAAGTTATTTCTGAAAGACATTTCACTAGTGGCCTCAGGGTTCTTGTGGTTTATCCTGGTTGTCTGGATTCTCTACGGCGGTGTCGCTGTCACTTTGTGAATCGTCCGTATTTTCGACTTTTTCAAGCTCAGCGTAGATGGTTGTTAAATGTCCAGATATCGCTTGTACTTCAAAAGCAGTTCCATATCTATCTTCTGCTACGATTTCCACACCATGTGTACCTTCGCTAAGTGAATCTGTTATCAGGGGAGAGATACCGGTGAATTTACCATCAACATAAATGCTCGCTTTGTCAGGTATTGTTATAAATTCAATCGATGCTACTTTAGTCATTAACTGTTCGAAACTAATAATTGCGCCTGCGCTTGCCCCACTAGACCCTCTAAATTTACGTCGCACAATAGTTTTAACTCCTGGACGAAGTTCTAAGATAGTGGTATACGAAGGGGAGTGTCCATCTGTATTTTGACTCTCAACAACAAGTTCAAGCCTCACTTTTCCTGATTTCCTTTCAATCTCTATTGGGCTCGAACCAGCCAGGACTCCATCAATGTACACTTTTGTTATTGGGTCAGTTTCTATGAAAACTGCTGAGCGTGAAAACACATCTTTTCCTATAATTATCGTGAAAATTAACGCACATACACCCCCCACTAGTACTAACTGTATCATTTTGTGTCTCTTCATACTCATTCATTGTAACAACCACCCCTTCCCCTTGACAATGAGTGTCATGCTTTTAATTGTGTAACTAGCATTCGCAGTACCGGAGCGATAACCAGTACACACTCCTCCACTATTGCTACTCTGTCGTCCTCCTTGGTGGACAGTGGGACAAAGCTGATGCCGAAACAAAAACGGTGTGGTTACCGTGAAGATTCCAAAAGTGGAATCCGTAAAACCACTCAAACTCGAGGTTAAAGAAGCCAAAGAATAAGATTATGACATCATCCACATTTCCCCGCTTAATGCGGGGTTTTGTGTTTTACAACACTTACGATAAAATTGGTAGACCCGGCCTGGTGGTGAAGTGGAAACACTGGAGTCTGCAAAACTCTTATGCGGGGGTTCGATTCCCCCCCAGGCCTCAAGGTGAATACACAAAGCCTTTTAATGATTATCGGAATACTCCTTGGCTCAGGGATTGGTTTTGTCATCGCTAACAAAAAGCGTCGTAAACTAAGAAAATAACTAAAGTCTTCTTCACTTGATCCCCTCTCCTAGGCATTTACAATAGAAGAAATGGAAAACGAAGTGAAACTACATGATTACCAAAAAGCTCTTGTGAGAAAATTAGCACTTGGCAGAAATCTTACTTTTAATCGACTATTGATCGAAGGGCTTGGCAGCGAACATATGAATTATCACTTAAAGCGATTATTAGAAGTTGGCTTCGTAATAAAGAGAGGAACCTTCTATACACTCACCGATCAAGGCAAAGACTATTCAAACAGATTGGATGATGCGATGAAAACAGTTGAAAAACAGCCGAAAACCTCGGTGATCATTAACGCAGTGCGTAAAAATGATAAAGGTGAAATTGAGTTCTTACTCAATAAACGCCTTCGTGAACCATATTTTGGAAAAGTTGGCAGAATGGGAGGTAAAGTTTTATTTGGCGAGACAACAGAGGCTGCCGCAAGGCGCGAACTTCTGGAAGAATCTGGTCTTATAGCGGAAAAGCTTATTCTTGAAGAAATTTATAGAAAAATTCGTTCAAGAAAAGATGGCACAAAAGTGCAAGATGTATTTTTTTACATTTACTTTACTAAAAATCCAAGTGGTACATTAATTAACAAAACTGATCACCAAGAGAACTTTTGGATTACAAAAAAAGAATTATATGAAAGAAGAGATTTAGACCCTTATGACGATTTGCTACTTGATGAAAGACTATCCCCAAAGAAATTCAAGATCTCAGAAAACGAGGCTGAAGCAGAAGGTTATTAAAATGCTAAAATTGACAAATGAACCATCATCTTCATGAGGTGGCAATCACCGCCATTATCTACAAAGATAATAAGTATCTAGTTATTAGGCGTTCCAAAACCAAAAAACGCTTCCCTTCTTTGTGGACTGTTCCTGGAGGGAAATTAGAAACAAGTGATTATTCAGATTTACCAAAAGACACAGAGTTTTATTGGTACAACGTTTTGGAAAAAACACTACTACGCGAAGTAAAAGAAGAAGTTGGCATTACAATTAAAAATGTCGAATATTTAACAAGTCTCGCAACGATACATGCTGATGGCAATCCATCGTTAGTAATTTCTTGTGTAGCAAAATATTTCTCCGGGAAAATAAAACTTCAAAAAGAAGAATCTGAAGATTTCGCTTGGGTCAGTCTTAAAGAGGCAAAAAACTATGAACTTATAGATGGGATTTATGACGAACTGGTAATGGCAGAAAAACAACTAAGTGGCTCCAAAAGCGAGTGGAAACGCAATTAAAGTTTTTTGGCAATTTCTTTGATATATTCTTTAAATTCACCGTTTACACTATCATGTTCCAGTGCCGCATCAATTACTGCCCGCAAATATCCAATTTTATTCCCAGTGTCATAGTATGTTCCACCCTTTATCTCTGCGGCCAAAACACGATGCCCATCAGCCATCATCAGTTTTAGGGCATCATTATAATAAAACTCCTCCCCCTCTCCCAGGTTTTGCAACACTTCATCCAAATATTCAAAAATCTCGGGAACTAAGAGATAACTTGAAACTGTCGCCAGATTGCTTGGTGCATTTTCCTTTCCTGGCTTTTCAACTAACACATCTGCATCAATAACTCCTTTTTCGATTTCTTTTCCCCCCGCCATACCAAATCGGGTGTATTCGTCTTCTTCTGAGATTCTTATACTCCCAAGAACCGTACATTGATACTTCGCATAGACATCAATCATTTGTGAAAATTCATTTGGGTCTGCTTGAATAAAATCATCGCTCCAAGTATAAATAAAGGGTTCATTGCCAATAAGTGTTCTGACATTCATTAGTGGAGTGCCATTTCCATAAGGACCTTTTTGTCGGACATAGATAAAATTAGCCAAGTTGCCAATTGCCTCCACCTCCTCAAGCAAATGTCTCTTTTTCTCTCCACCCATTTTCAGGTTTGTTACAAGGTCCACTGACGGAGCATCAAAATGATCTTCAATTGAGCGCTTGTGGTAACCCGTTACAATTATTATGTCTTTAATACCAGCGGCAACAAGCCCTTCAACGACGATCTGAATAACAGGCTTATCTACAATGGGTAGCATTTCTTTGGGCATCGCTTTGGTTTGTGGCAGGAAACGAGTACCAAAGCCTGCAGCAGGAATTACCGCTTTCGTTACTTTTTTTACAATTTTCCCCATCAGCAAGAATAGTTATACACCTTCCAGTATCCACAATCCATACTTGTGTTAGTTCAAAATAATTTCTATACTTTCTAGGTATGAAACCCCAATACAAACACAATGCTCCGGTGTTTGTTTGCCCCAACGATGGCGTTCTTTCAAACGATGATGTTGCCTTTGTCTGCAATACCTGTGATACAACGGAGGTAAAAGTAGTCGATGGCATGTATGTCTGCCCACAATGCTTCACTCACATTCACCCATTTCAATGTAGAATTTGTGACTCCACTAAAGTTGCGCTTCAAGTAAATCTTTACGACGAACAGATAAAAACGCAAGAGTCTCAAGATTCAGAAGAATAGTACTTCCCACCACTTTCTGTAATTAATCCTTTAAGTGACAATGTTGTCAACTCAGTGGAAATCGCGATAATATCTTCATCTAATAACATGGATAGTTCGTCGGGGGATAACTCCTCTCTTTTTAATTCCTTCAGTATTTTATGGCTCAACAAGTTAATATTCTTCCTATCTTTTGGTATTTCTTTACTATTCAAAAATTCTTTATTTGTCTTTAATATGTCCTCCGGACTAGTCACCATAATCGCTTTTCCGCTCTTAATAAGCATATTAGTACCAGAAGAAACTGAAGACATTATTGATCCCGGCACTGAAAAAACTGGTCGCTTCTGTAATATGGCATACCTCGCCGTGAGTAGAGATCCACTCTTTTCTCCTGCTTCAACTACGAGTACTCCCATATTTGAGAGACCAGAAACAATACGATTACGTTTTGCAAATGTCCACAGTTTTGCATTTTCTTCGGATGACAGTTCACTTAAAATTACTCCTTCATGCTGAAGTATTTCTGTATACAATTTATCGTTTTCTGGCGGATAGATCTGATTTAAGCCACTACCAAGAACAGCAATCGTCTTGCCTCCATTCGCAATTGCAGCCTCATGCGCCGCGGTGTCTACCCCATACATGAAACCTGAGACGATAGTCAACCCAGAACGTATAAAGGCAGAGACAAACTTCTCAACCACAGATTGTCCATAACGTGTCATCCTTCGAGATCCCACAATTGCAATTGAACGAGCCAGTAGTTTGTCTGTAAGCTCGCCGCGATAGTAAATTAGCTTTGGAGGATTGTTAATTTTTGCAAGACATTTCGGATACTTTTTACTTCCCAAAGTGGTCTTTTTTATCTTAAAGTCGGAGTTATTGCTAGGCATTTATTTCTAAGTTTTCATAATGATTTATGCGCCTTGTTAGTTTTTTCTCATCCAAGACAATACAAACCGCATCTATCCTTTGCTTCTGATACTTACCACTGAGTTCTTTATTTTTTAAAAGGTATAATTCTGCCATTTTCAATACTTGGGAGATTTTGCGCTTTGTTATCATTTCCTCAGGTGTTCCAAAACGATCACCAACTTTTAATTTTGCTTCTACAAAAACAAGTGTCTCATTATCAGCAGCAATAATATCTATCTCTCCGAATCTTGTTGAAAAATTCGTTTCAATAATTTTGAAGCCTTTTTTTTGAAGATAATTAATAGCGAGCGCTTCCCCTTTTATCCCCTTTTTTCTATTTTCGCTTTTATCCATCTGCTACTAGTTCTTCCAACATCATCGTGTGGACTCCCTTAGTAATTTAAAATACCGCTTATATTGGTTAAAAAGCAATCCACGATCATTGATTGCCTCGAATGCCGATTGCATCTTACTATCAGATCCTTTTTTTGCAAGGACAAAGTCTGCAAACTTTACACCCACGGCTCTTGCATCTCTTGCTTCCTGTTTCGAAAGATGAAGAGTCCCGGCTATATGCTCTATCATCTTTTGACGCGGAACAGACATGATCTGGTTTATCCAACGCAAAAATGCACCATCTGTAATTGCTATGTGTTGTACTTCATAATACAGCCTTGGCGAGATAGGATTTGCACTTCCATTTACAAAAACAATACAACTATTATATTCATCTGGAATCTGTACTCCATCGGGAAACATACTGGAGAAGGCTACCCTATTTATATACCTCTCTGGACAAAGCAGTTTGTATTCTTCAATTGCTAAGTAATTTAAAAATCGTTCTAAATTCATTAATGGTATCCCTATTTTTGCGGTTCTACTCGGAGGTCTATTCACGTAAAGATCCAAGGCAGTCTCTCGAATTATGTTATTAACGTTTTCACCATTTAGGTTAGTCGCAATATCATGCTGAGATTTCCAACTGTGATATAACACTTGCCTAACTGTTGGAATCATACCAACAGACCTTCTCCCTTCAATATAGCTGTTTGTGAAGCAACTGTTAACGTCGTTTCTATATTCAATGCCAAATGAATCCAACACAGGTGTAATCGCTGTATCTTTTGCAAACTGCTCCATCATAAGTCGCATAGCAGGATTTTGAAGCAAATTTTCTTGATATTTACTGTCGCGAAGAATCTCTTGCGCTTTGTTTTGCAAACGTGCAATTTCTTCAAAATCACGATAATAAATCTCCCCAGCATTGTCAGATGACGTTTTGTGGTTTCCATTCTGATTTTGCAAAAATCGCAATGCCGCGGCTGTTTCATGGATGGTACTTCGCACGGTGTCAGGATGAATGTCCAGCATGTCAGCGACTTGACCTTGTTTGAAGGTAGCAGCTAACTGAGCGATCTCGACTCTTTGCTGGGGAGAATGTTGTTGCGAAGGGGCAACATGATATGACCGTGCTTTCACAAGTTTTACAGCCTCTTCCCAAACATGATTGTTAGCCTGAGCAAAAAGGTTACTTCTGATAATTTCTACGTCAGGATTCACTAGTAATCTTTCTTCGAGATTTGCCAGTTTTATATTTGCAACTTTTGGTAACTCAGCGTTACCAGCTCTTCCCTCAACACTCATGTGAGGGATTATACTACTGGCTACTTCGAATACGATACTGGAGAGCCTCGGCAACATGTGTTGAGGTTACACTTGTTGTCACCTCTAAATCCGCGATCGTCTGAGAAACTTTTATGAGACGAAAATAAGTACGAGCCGAAAGATTATAGGCATTAACCGCTTGTTTAAGCATGACCATCGCATCCTCATCAATTTTTACAAAATCTTTGATATGTTTATTTTTCATCATCGCATTTGCATAAAGCTTTGTACCTTTAAACCTTTTTGCTTGTATGTTTCGAGCTCTTATTACTTTTTCTCTGATCATCTGGGAATCAGCTGTGACTTTCATTTTTGTATTCGGGATTAGTTTATCAACCTCTACCGTTGGGACATTAATATGCAGATCAATTCTGTCCATTAGTGGTCCGGAAAGCTTAGACTGATATTTCATAATCTGACGTGGAGAACAAGTGCATTCACGTTTACTATCTCCCAAATATCCACAAGGGCATGGGTTTGCCGCTGCAATCAAAGTAAAATCTGCAGGGAAAGTTATACTTCCTGCAGCTCTCGTGATTGAAACTTGACCGTCCTCAATAGGTTGCCGCAAGGCCTCGAGGGTGCTTCTACTAAATTCTGGAAACTCATCCAGAAACAGCACTCCCAAGTGTGCCATAGAGATTTCGCCCGGATGAGGATTACTCCCCCCACCAATAAGCCCGATGCGACTTGTCGTGTGGTGGCTTACCCGAAACGGGCGCTCCAATACCAAGCTTTCTCCAGGAGGGATATTGCCAGTAACAGAATAAATCTTGGTGACTTCAAGTGCCTCTTCATGTGACAACGGAGGAAGAATTCCAGCAAATGCTCTGGCAAGCATTGTTTTGCCGCTTCCCGGGGGACCTTGCATAAAAACGTTATGCGCCCCTGCGGCTGCGATCATAAGTGCTCGTTTTGCCTGTTCCTGGCCAATGATTTCTGAAAAATCAAATTCTGGTACAAAGATTTTCTCCGGTCTTAGCTGCGCCTTCGCCTTTAGTGGCTTAATTTGCTGAGTATTATTCAAGTGTTCAACTAACTCTGTAATCGTTGATACAGGGTAAACATGTACGCCCGGTATTACCGCAGCCTCATTAGCGCTTTCTCGAGGCACAAACAAATGCTTTACCCCAAACTTTTTGGCATTAACCGCCATCAAAAATACCCCTTTTGTGTGCCTCAAACTTCCATCAAGTGAAAGCTCTCCATAAAAAAGCGCCTTTTCAGGAAGAATAACTGCTTCAAGAGAGTGAAGAATTCCAACAGCAATGGGTAAATCAAATCCGGCGCCTTCTTTAGGAAGGTCAGCAGGAGCAAGGTTAACAATTATTTTTGCCTGGGGGAAATCTATCCCAGAATTTGTCAGTGCGGTTTTAACTCGCTCACGAGCTTCGTCGACCGCTTTATTCGGAAGACCAATAATGCTAAAGCCAGGAAAACCTTTAGAAAAAACATTTACTTCTACTTCAATTGGCACAGTATCCAAACCAAAGTGAGCAGCAGAGAGAACTTTGCTAAGCATCTTAATCTAGTTTATACAATTTTTGCTATACTGTGTACTCAAAGAGTGGACATTGACAACAAAAGGAGGGTGTCGTGCAGGAGCAATATCGAACTGCCTCACAGTGGCT
>Ga0209542_10006179_pt1 | contig 23408 bp, 30 predicted proteins | sample RifCSPhighO2_01_FD_184028 | JGI IMG/M metagenome (GOLD analysis project Ga0209542, IMG submission 184028) | Soil microbial communities from Rifle, Colorado - Rifle CSP2_plank highO2_0.1 (SPAdes) (version 2) | ecosystem: Environmental > Terrestrial > Deep subsurface > Rock core/Sediment ... | reverse complement strand
ATTGTGGCATGCATGCAAACCCCAAGATAAATTTACCCTCAAGGTCATCTTGCAACGGAGTTTACGTTGTACTCTGCCTGTATATTCCATACTCACTAAAACTGCCATGGCAGTTTTAGTGAGTATGTAGGTGTGGGGAGAAAGAAATGCGATTTTCTGGTGACGGGGTTTGACCACGTAGTGAAAAATCGCATGAAAAATCTGCGTGCCGGCGGCTATTTTTTGTAATATGTGTTCTCTGTTTTGTGGGCAATGCCAACCTAAAGTAGTGGATTTTTAGGGAGCACAATGCGATTTTCTACTACGGGGTTGACAGCGTATTTCTACTGCTGTACCGTCTGAATCAGATTTGGAAAGGGGTATCGCTATGGCACGCGTGCGGCAGTATACATGGTTCGTCGAACCACGGAATGCATTTACAAATGAAGTCATTTCGCGGGGACTTCCCGAGGAAAATTATTTTTCTTGTGTTCAGTGCGATGAGGGTGAGCGCAATTTGTGGGGGTGTGATTACCCGTATATCCGGAATCTCGTTGCAAGCAAAGTTTCATTCCCGCTCCTTGATTTCAACGTATTCAATAGAGAAGGGAGCGGCCGGATCCGCCAATGGCGTTTTGTCGATGCAGAGCGCGAGCGAGCCAAGCGGCTTCTTGCCGGAAAGGGGATTCGATCTCCCCAATAGGCCTCACCGAGGCCTATTTTCTTTTATAAATGGAGGGGCGGTTGCGTCACTCGGTTTTTTTTGAGATGATAAAGACATGGAGCAGTTTATTCAGGAAAACATTTGGCTTTTAATTCTCATCGGGTTATGGAGTATCCCGTGGAAAGGAGTTGCGCTGTGGAAAGCGGCGCGCCGGGGGGACACGCAGTGGTTTGTTTTTCTGCTTATCGTAAATACCCTTGCGATTCTCGATATCATATATATTTTCAAATTCAGCAAACGGCCGCTTGTACCCGCAAATCACTCATACCAATAATGGTTGTTCCATATTCACACGCCACTGGATCATAGACTTGCCGGAGCTTTTTTAGCCGCATATCGTAAACCGCGTTGGCAAGTCCCCGTGTTGTTCAGAAACATATCTCTAATTCGCGCGAATAAGCGAATAGTTGTAATAAAATCCCATTAGAAATTCACGCGGGGGTCTAGAGCATGTCCGGAAACCCCATTCTGACTGCGGCAGTGGATTTTTGACTGCGACTCGGAGTTCCGACTTAACGTATTTCCGATACGTTTCGTCGTCCACTCCTTCGTCTCGTCTTAAAAATCCGCTGCCTTGTACCCAAAAGCGGGTTTCCGGACATGCTCTAATTTGGCGGCGGAAGCCCGTGAGACTCCATATAGCCAACATCGGATGTTGGCTATATGGAGTCTACTTTAATGCCCCCGCGAATTGTCCTAATCGGAGAGCGGCTGGGTGTTATTTCTAACGGGGTAAAAGATATTGCGAACGATATAATAAAGTCCGTTAATCACCCATATATATCGTATATACATTTCGGCCATCGCCACCCCACTTAGCAGCTAAGCTGCTAAGTGGGGTTGGGTATATCTCGGCTTTGTATTTGCCATTATCAATCATATGCGAGAGGATTGGTATATATGTTTGGCGTTCCGCTCGAAAGCATTATCGTCTCGCTCGGGTATCTCGGCATTTTTTTACTTATGATTGCAAACGGTTTTATCAGTTTTCCCTCGAGCCAGATTCTCTACATTATTGTCGGTTATTTTATATCGGTTGGTATGCTCACTCTTGTTGCCTCGTCGTTTGCGGGAGCGCTGGGCAATACAATCGGAAATATTATTCTCTATGAGCTTTCGCGCCGAAAGGGGATTTCCTATATTACGCAGTATAAAATGTTTCCCCAGCGCGAAGTGAAAAAAGTAGAAATTGCGTTTCAGAAAAAAGGCGCGTGGTTTTTGTTTATCGGGAAATTACTCCCCGCAATCAAAGTATTTGTGCCGATCCCAGCGGGGCTCGGAAAAATGAACCGCACGCTGTATGCCGCCATTATTTTTGTCTCGTCGTATATCTGGTCTCTCATTTTTATTGCGATCGGGTATTATTTTGGAAAAAGCTCGAATGTATTCGGAAGCTATGCGGTTATTCTTATGGTCGTTGCGCTCGTGGTCGTTGCGCTTTTTTATAAGTATATAAACAGCGAGGAGATTGTACGCGAGATTGAAGAATAGCGCGATTCTAATCGACCGATACGATATATAATATGGGAGATCGTGTAATAATTATTCATGGGTTGGGGTCAAACTCACAGGAGTACTGGTTCGGAGCCGCAAAGGAGGCTTTTGAGAAATCGGGGTATGAGGTATCCGTTCCTGATATGCCCGATAGCGACCTCCCCATAAAGGAAAAATGGGTTAGCGTGATTCGCGCGCATAGTCCCAATAAGCATACGATTCTTATCGGGCATAGTCTCGGAGGTACGGCGATTCTTCGCTATCTCGAAAGTATTGAACAGCCAGTACATACCTGTATGCTCATTGCTTCTCCTATCCGGAGTACCGGCGATAATGCAATCGATGATTTTTTTGTTCCGGATTTTGATTGGAGGAAAATCCGAGCAATGGCGGGGCGTTTTCTTCTCTTGTATCAAGAGGCCGATCCCGCAATGCCACTCGAGCACGGAAAAGAACTTGCGCGGTATCTCGGCGTATCGCTCATGATGTCGGACGGGGATGATCACTTTGACAAACTTGATGTAAGCTGGCTCATTGCGACGATTACATTATGAAAAATTATGCGCGCATTGGCAATAGAAAAGGACGGCCTGCGTATCGGACGCCAGCGCGTATTCGTGCCAAGCAGGCGTATATTCGTGTTGCGCAAAAACGCTGTGATATACTGAAGCCATGAAAGGGCCGGAAGCATATCTTGAGAAGGGGCTTTTTTTGGACCGCGCGTATGAACGTGCACAAAAAATTCTAGGAGAGAACGCGATTGATCAGCGATCTTTCGGTGGACTCCACCCGCAAGCGGACATTGATCGCGATCTCGCCATGGTGAATCGGCTTGAGAATAAGTTTCAGGAAGAATCAACGCCTCAAGAGCGTGAAGATAATAAACTTGCGACTATCTTTGAGGCTATTTTTCATGACGGGCTTACGAATGGCCGGTGGTTTGGGGAAGATGTGAATGCTATCAAGCCTTCCCGCTTTGACGATATTGTCAATAAAGTTGATAGCATTGTTGAATTCCAAAAAGGTGTTGCAGTAAAGCGTGGAGACAAATCGGCGTCGTATCTTGCGCTTGCAATGGATGTGACTTTTGGGTCGCGTGTTGAGGAAAAACTTCGCCGTATCAAGAATGTTGAAATTGGTGAAGGAAAACTGACGCAAATAAAATATTTTGAATCAAAGTATTTGGGAGGCCAGCTTGAACTTTCCGGCGTTCCGCGCGTGGTTGTCGGTGCGGATCGGGAAGCGGTCAAGGAGCTCGTTGGGGTGTGGCTGTCTGGAGATGAAAAAGGGCTCGAAGCGCATCCGCTCCGCGCGATGGTTCTCGAAGAAATACGGATGCAACTCGAAGCATTTGAGGCGTACGCGCGGTCGCAGAAGCGTGATGCGGAAGCGGCGGTATATCATGAGGCGAGCGTGCTGGTGCGTGATATCATACAAATGAAGCATGCACAAGGAGATACGAGCGGTTTCCGCCAGGATCGCGTCTTTAACGGTATATTCCATTATTTAAAAAATTTCACAGGTGCTTATTAAGCCCTAGACGTTGGACGTCTAGCGCGTCTAAAAACCCGCCTTTGGTACACTTGAGAATAGGGTTTTCAGACATACTCATACAAAACAAAAACCGCAGCTGCAAGCCGCGGTTTTTGTACTTTGATCCTAGCTCTCTCTACAGGGTTGTAAATGAGAAGACGGATGATGTCGCACTATTGCTTGAAGCGTCACCCGATACCGCGAGATAATAATATGTTGTCGATGCGGTAAGGCTTCCGAGCGGTGTTACGTGGCTCGTGACGAGATCTATGGATCCCGTGTGCAGTGTTGCCGGCGCGATAAGGAGCGGGAGAGCAGTTGCATACCAGACCTTGCTCATTGCTGGCTTATCAGTTGTCCAGGTAATGCTGGTCGATGTCGCAGTCGTACCGGTATTTGTTACGAGCGAGAGAATTGGCGGGGTGGTATCTGGAGTTGAGGATGTCGTAAATGTAGCGTCACTCGATGTCGCCGTGTTATGCGCGCCGTCACGCGATACAACGCGGTAGTGATACGTCGTACTTGCCGTAAGGCCGGTAAGCGTTTGCGAATGCGCTGTGACAAGCGAGGCATTGAGCGCCGTTGAGGAGCCGTAGCTTGTCGTTGTCCCGTATTCTACACGTGAATCCGATACCTCATTCGTCGTCCAGTTAATCGTCGCGGATGTTTGCGCGATACCAGTTACATTTACGTTAGAGATCACGGGCGCTATTATGTCCGGCGTTGTAGTGCCGTTGTCATCATCATCGTCGTCATGTATTTTCTTTGCGATACCGGGAGGAAGAAGCTGGCAAAGTGGGATAAGCGGCCGAATGTTGCCACGTTTTTTCAGATACCCTGGGGCGATGAGATGCCCCGGAGGTACTTTCTCACAGTGTTCACCAGATGGGAGTCCGATACCGTATCCTTGTTTTATAAGTCGTTCCTCAATCCGTTCATTGAGTTTCTCAAGCGTTTTTGGCCCTACGATACCTAATTGATCGATTCCGTGCCGCGCTTGAAATTTTTTCACTGCCTTTGCGGTAAGCCGCCCATAAAATCCTGTTATGAGTCCTTCGGGGTAGATCTCTTTGTCTTCAGAAAGAAGCTCCTGCAGTTTTTTGACGTCATCGCCAGTCATGCCTTCGCGGAGACCGCGAATGAGCCCGAGTGTGCTATAAATTTCTGTTTGCGTGTTTTGTGCTGCCGTTTGAGCCCGTTGAAGTTCCTCAATTTGGGCGCGGAGCTGTACCATTTTTTCCTGAAGAGATTTAAGGAGCTCTTCTTTTGTTTGCGCCGCAAATGCGGGGGATGCCAGTAGCCCAAGGATAGTTACAGCGCCAATTATACTGCGAAATGATTTTGTCATAGATGTCCTAGTTTTTATTACTATAAATAATGAGCACGTGCTAATAATAAGACCTTTTATAATTTATCCGCCTTCGCAGAAGATTGCGGGGATGGATGCGAATTACAGACTCTCCAAAGCTCGGGGTGCTTCGGCGGATTCCGCCGAAGAAATGAAGGTAAGCCCACAGAGGCTTCATAATCCGGTGTCGAATTGTAGTTTGCCTTTCTGGTTTTGGAATCCACGGCTGTCATTTTTCTCAGTCTCTTTGTCTTTTTGTTCATCTCGCGCGCTGTTATCGTCGGTTGAGTTGTCTGTTCCTTTCAGTGTATCATCTTGTTGCTTGTCTGTATTGTTTTCGTCATCATTGTGATTTCCGTTAAAACTCGGGCGTATATTAAATTTTTTATGTGCTACAAGAAGGAGGCGCGCTTCTTCAAGTGATCGCCCCGCTTTTTGGTACAAGCGGAATGCGTCGCCGCTCGATTGTGCGTCCATCTTTGCATTTCCTTCCGCAATGGTTTTAAGGGCGAATGCAAGCCGTGCCTTTACCTCCGCACTTGACTTGCTGCCGAGCGAGGCCTCGAGAGACGCTATTAAGTTATTTACTTCTGTCGCCTTTTGCTCTGCTGATATTTTCTCTGCCGCTACTGCATTTTTGGCGCCCGTTATAATATGAGACTCGATCGCTCCGCGCCTCGATGCGATCTGGTTGCGCTTTTTCTTGATAGTATCTACGAACGATGGTTGTCCGTCTACTTTTGTAGTATTGTTCCCCGCCTGATCTGACGATAGTTTCGGCGTTGACAAATTGAGAAGGATTTTTTCATGCGCTTGGAGCGCTGATTCGAGATTCGAGGAAACAGTCGCGGCTGTTTCCAAGTCTTTTTCTTTCTCAAACTTATTGATATGCTCCGCAACCTTTTCTGCCGCCGTGCCGATCCGCGCTTCCACTTCAGCGAGTTTCTCCTGATCGAGAGACCCTTTCGATGTCAAACTCTCGGCTTCTTCGAGCCGTCGGGAGATGAGGCGAGATTGCCATGCGGCCGATTTTTCAGGGGATAGAGTGGCCAATGTAACAGCCCGTTCACTTATATTTACTTTGATGGGGTAGAGGATGTCGCCCGGAAGGGACCCTTCGGCTGCGTAGGAAACAGTGCCGATAAGAAATGCACTAGCTCCACATACAACTAGAGTGCGGCGCGCGTATACGACAAAACGAGATGGGGTGCTGTGGCTCTCAAGAGGGCGCGATTCCATAAATGAAACGAGCGTTTCTTTTGCGAAAACTTTTTCGCCAGCATCCAGTCGGGTACCTTTTGCGTGCCGTATGAGTTCTTCAAATGTTTTTTTCATATTCTCTTTGGTCGGCCCATAAGTTCTTTTACCTTCTTGATGCCGCGGTGGAGCCGTACTGAAATTGCATTTTCTGATTCTTTTAATAGTTGAGCGATTTCTTTAGGCGCCATATCGTCGATATATCGCATAACAAGAACTTCGCGGTAGGACATATCAAGCTTATCGAAAAGAGCGATGACTTCACGCGCGGCGATAGCGGTGTGAATATCGGTTTTCTCATCATGTCCCGGATCGAATCCTTGATCGCGGAGCTCGTCAAGCGAGCTCGTTTTTTTCTTCCGGTATTCATCAATAATGAGATTATTCGCGATGCGGTAGAGGAACGCCCGTATATTTTCGATTGGTCCTTTTCGCACGATATATTCCCATGCGCGGGCAAATGTTTCCTGCATAATATCCCGCGCCCGTTCCCGGTCCGAAACCCTGTAATAACAGTGCCGAAAGATGGCATCGGCGAAATCATCATATGCTTGCAGGAATTTTGCATTTATATCCAATGGTTGTCCTTTCATATATAGAGACGGATGTCGTTATTATTTCTTACTGGGAGAAGGGGGCTGTGTATAAACCCGTTATTCGCATTTTTCCCATGGTATAATATTACTGTACCCGAAAGGTCATCAAAAGCTACTTTTTGAGTTTTCACTATTTTCTACATTTTATGAATGATTTTGTTTCAGTAGAAGGGCGGAATTTTAGGTTTAAGATTGGGGTTGTTGTGGCCTCGTCTCTCTCCGGTTTTCTTGCTGGTGTTGTGGTGACAAGTGTTTTTTGGGCTGTCAATCTCTATATTTTGGCGGCTGGCCCGCAGATTTGATTCCGAACAAAGAGAGCTTTGCTGTAACAAAAAATCCGGCGCATTTTGCTGGATTTTTTGTATTGGATTTTTGAGATGGGTTCTATACACTAGCACTATATGTGCCGTGGTACTGTAGTGCGTGTGCTTGATTATGATAAATGCTCTAAGCTTGGGCGCGAGATGATACGCGTTTATATTTTATGAAACTCCATCGGTTTATCACTGACTTTGATGTACATGCGCGGCGCTTTGTTATTGGGGATCTCAAAATTGTGCATCAGCTCCACACCGTGCTTCGTTTGCGTCCAGGAGAGGCGATTATGTTGAGTGATGGGAAGGGCATGGAGGCTCGCGCAACAATTGTCGCCTACACCAAAAAGGGGTGCGAGGTTGATGTAACAACTATCAGGAAAAACGAAAATGAACCGGCCGTACGCGTCGCGCTCTACGCTTCACTGCTTAAAAAAGAAAATTTTGAATTTGTGCTCGAGAAAGCAACCGAGATTGGCGTTTCCGAAATCATTCCCGTGATTGTGCGGCGCACTATAAAGCTCGCGTTAAAAGAAGCGCGCGCCGAGCAGATTATCCGCGAGGCTTCGGAGCAATCGGGACGCGGAGGCGTACCAAAACTTTTTGAACCGATGAATTTACAACAGGCATTCCAGCATGCTAAAAAAAATAGCGTCAATCTATTTTTCGAACCGACTGCTCCGTATCTCGCGCGCTCGCCGCGTGCGCCGAGCATCGGCGTATGTATAGGACCGGAAGGAGGGTGGGACCAATCGGAGATTGAAGAAGCGCGTAAGGCAGATTTTTTACTCTCGAGCCTTGGCCCGCTTATATTACGGGCTGAAACGGCGGCAATCGTTGCAAGCTATCTTGCCGTGAGTGGGAGATAAAAAAAAGTTATGAAGAAGCTTTTCGCGGTATTCATCTTTTCCTTTATTCTCAACGCTGTGTGGGAAAATCTGCACTCTATTCTCTATATGCAGTACAAAGGAGGAGAGATTACGGAAGCAGTATTGTTACGCGCGGCGCTTGCTGATGCGATATATGTGACGATTGCCATTGCATGCGTATGGGCTGTTCCGTTACTTCGCGCGCGGCCATATCTTTTTCTTATGCCGTTTTTTGTTGCGCTTGCGGTTGTCATTGAATGGTGGGCGCTCGGGACATCGCGGTGGGCATATAGTGAACTCATGCCGGTTATCCCGCTCGTACATACCGGGCTTTCCCCAACGCTGCAGCTTGCAGTTACTTGGGGTCTTACATGGTGGATTATTTTTGCGCGGAAAGAAAGAAAGTTTGTTGTACAATGAGAAGAGAAAAAATTTTTGTGTATGGAGCATTGAAAGAATCGATGATTCAAAAAGATATTTTTGGCCGCGTTGTGAAGGGAGAAGAGGGTCGATTGTATGGGTACACAACAAAGACGATTTCCGTAGACGGAGAAATATATCCAATTGCTGAATCTGGTGAGGCAAATTCATATATAGATGGATTAATTCTCGATCTCACGCAAAAAGAATTGCAATGTGCCGATGTGTATGAGGGCGATATGTATAAGCGAGTTTCGGTTTTGATACATAATGATCTTGTTTGGGTTTATGTAAACCCAGCTACAAGATAATCGGAAACTTACGCTTATGGCATTTTATCTTAGAGCAGGTCTGGAGCCGCGTACTCTAATGGGTCTTGAAAGCAAGGGGGGGTAATGGCAGACCGATACTTTTGCGCCCAGATATAGATATTCCGCCTGGGGCAGAAGGTTTGTTGATAGATAAAAACCTCTTTGCTATACTAAAGAAAGTCCTTATATATACTTCAAAAAGTCGTTTTAAAACTATAATAAAAAGCGGATGGCCCATTATATTTGTACTGGCGGTTGTAAAAGTGTCGCGAGCGACTCCGGTGCCGTATGCCAGGCAACGGATTGCTCCCATTATAATCAGCCGATGGAGGAGTGCGACTGCCCTGACAACAAGCATTTTGGCGCATTTGACAGCGGCGATTCTCAAGAGGATGAGGAGCAGCTCTAACTGATCGCGCTCTCGCGTTTTTTTATTTTTCTATGAGCAGAAAAAAACTCATAACTTTAAGTATCATTGTTATCTGTATTATTCTCGGCGGCTGGTATTTTATTGCCAACCGCATTGAGGTTTTTGCGATTGAATCGGATACTACAATCGGCGGAACACATACGATCGCAAAAAACCAAAAAACACTTGTAAAAAACGGCGCCACCGTAACAATCGAGGGCGACCTTGTCGTAAAGGGTTCGCTCGAGTGTGCCGGTGATCCGCTCAATATTATTGTCAAAGGGGATATCTCGATTGAAAATACGATTGCGTGCGGCCTTAACAGCAGTGCGACTGGCAATGCAATATCAATTATCGCAGGGGGTACGGTTTCAATAGATAAGAATGCGGTAATCGCATCAAATGGCAACGTTCAGATTGTAGATACAGCAGAAAAATTACTTTCTTCGCGTGAGCAGGTAGACGCGCTTTATAATGAAACTGGTCAAGATAGCGGCAAAGGGCCGAGGATCGGGCCGTTTGTCGAAGGGAATGCAACACAATCGGTAACTGGTGAGGCAACAGTATCGCAGGTTACGGTAAACAATAAAGAGCAGGCATTTTCATTTATTCCTTCCGTACACGCACAGCCGCGCGACAAAGAAGGAAATGTTGTCCCCAATGTTGTGGTGAGCGGCACGTGGCACATTGGTGACGGCGCTCCGCCGCCGTCGGGTCTCGCCATCCCAAAGCCACCAAAGGATATTCGTAAGATTATTGTAAATTTCAATTTCGGCGACAACGGCAATGTAGAATTCAAGGACTTCCATTTAATAGGCCCCGATGGGCGCGACGGAACTGATGATATGGGGGCTGGTTGCAATGCGCGCGGCACGAAGGGCGAAGATGCGTTTCGTATGCGAGTGCAAGCGGCAAATATTTCTATAAATAATTTCAGGCTAGAGCTCGGTAACGGCGGACGTGGAGGGAATGCAGAGACAAAAAAAGACTGTGACCCTGGCGTTGCACATGGCGGTGATGGCGGAGAGGCGGGGAATTTCAAGATGACCGCGTCGGGCAAGATTTCAATTACGTCATTTCATATTGTTCCGGGTGTCGGCGGTCAGGGTGGCGAAGCAACTGCGCTTGGTAAAGATGGCGTTGATGGGTGCCCAGGTGAGAAGGGTGGAGATGCGACAGCAAATGCGGGCAACGGGGGCAAGAACAAAAAAGAACTCTCGGCAATTGGCGCAGTTGCAGGTATTTCCAATGTAACGATTGATAAAGTAGAAGGCGGATGGGGAGGCAAGGCGACTGCCCGCCCCGGGCGGGGAGGAAACGGGACCGGGTGCAACTGCAATGGCGGGAAAGGAGGAAATGCAAATTCTCATGGGGGCAAAGGGGGCGACGCGTCTCTCAAAGTAGTCGGTGGTAATGGCGAAGCGGTTGGCGGCAATGGCGGAGACGCCGATTCGCACGGCGGCAACGGCGGCGCTGGCGGCCAATGTTTGCTCAAGCCGTCAGGTGGCAAAGGCGGCAACGGAGGGAATGCTGTTTCAAAAGAAGGTAAAGCTGGCAAGGGAACAAGCGGAGATGGCGCAGATGGAAATATTATCGATGAAACCGGTGGCAATGGCGGCAACGGCGGCGATGGATGCGGGCCGGGCAATGGCGGTAAGGGTGGCCAAGGAAAACCAAATGGTACTGACGGCGAGAAAGGAAAACTTGTTTGCCCAGATACGGAGAAAAAAGTTCCCGGTGTATCAATCCCATCCAGTGGAGATAAACCAAAAACAACTCCAAGTACATCGCCTTCACCGACTCCGGGTATGACTGGGACTCCGCTGTCTTCTTCAACGGGACGCTCGATTCAGGCGATCCGATATCAGAACAAATATCTTCCTGTCGAGCAGTTGATTATTGAGAATGAGGCGGGATGCGGGGCAGATCACTGGCATGCGCTAGAGGGAGCCGTTCGCGCAACAGACGGGAGTATTGTTGCCGACCCCGGTCCGCAGTGCGGGTTTGGAAAAGTGGCTGAAAACCCACCGATTGTAGTGCAGGTTCAGTAGTTTCGTAGTATAAAATCGGGTTCGTAAGAACCAGATTTTATGTTGCACGTTTTCTTCTCTACTGCGGGTAGAACAGTTATAATAAGCGGTACTTTTATGTTTCGCGTTATCGCAAAGGACAAAAAATCAAAAGCGCGCGCGGGGGAGCTCGAGACTCCTCATGGTGTCGTACGTACGCCGGCGTATGTGATTGTAGGAACTCATGCCAAGGTGCGCGCGGTTACGAGTGATGATTTAAAGAGCGCACATACACAAATAGTAATTGCAAATACTTTTCACTTATGGCGCACGCTTGGCGAGGAAGGGCTCAAAACATACGAAGGGCTTCATGGAGCAATGGGGTGGGACGGGCCGATTATGACCGACTCGGGAGGTTTTCAGGTTTTTAGTTTTGGCGCATCACGCGATGAGGGAGTCGGAAAGGTAGCGCATGTATTATCCGATAAATATGCGCTCGATGAAAATGCCGTGCGCATTACCGACGAGGGCGTATGGTTTCGCGACAGAGAGGAGGAGTGTTATCTGGATGCGGAGAAATCTATCAAGATTCAGGAACAGCTTGGGGCGGATATTATTGTTGCGTTTGACGAATGTACGTCTCCTTCGCACGATTATGAATACAACAAAGAAGCGAACCGGAGGACGCACGCTTGGGCAGAGCGCTCGCTCGAAGCGCGAACGCGCCGCGATCAGCTCATACTTGGCGTTGTACAAGGCGGCGTGTTCGAGGATTTACGCAGGGAAAGTGCCAAAGCAATCGGCGCCATGCCTTTTGACGGTTTTGCGATTGGAGGGGCGTTTGGGAGTTCTTTCGGAAGCGGGAAAGCGGATACATTTCGCGAGCTTGATTGGGTCATTCCTTATTTGCCGGAAGATAGGCATAGGCATCTTTTGGGGATAGGGAAAATCGATGATCTTTTTGGGTGTGTTGCGCGCGGGATTGATATGTTTGATTGTGTGGTACCGACGCGTGAAGCACGCCACGGCTCAATTTGGATGAGAGGAGAGCGTCTCGATATTACGCGAGGTAGGCATTCTGACGATACAAGCGCGCTTGATCCCGGATGCGCTTGTTATACCTGTAGAGAGTTAAAGACCACGCGTGGGGGATTGCACAACCTTTTTAAAACGAAGAATCCCGAAGCCGGCCGCCTTGCCACGATTCACAACATTTATTTTTTTAACGATTTGATGGAGAAAATTCGAATCGCGATCAGCGACGATCAGCTCGAAAAATTACGGAGGCATTATCTTGCCTCGTGAACTTGAGGTAGCGAGGCAGAGAGCGGACTTGTGAAAGTTTCTAGCTTGTGCTTACATAGCCAAGGATTCGGAGGAGGAAGCCATGGCTATACCGATTTGTCCGATCTGTAGAACAAACCTCCTGGATATGGATGCTCGTACATTGAAACTTGCTTACACGTGTGACCTTACAGAAATATCGGAACTCTTGGAGAAAAGTGATGATGAGCTTTACTCTATAGCAACATGTAAGGACTGCCGTGGTATATTTTGCCAGCTACTACAGGATTGGATTAATGGAAGTTATAACCCCCCACCAGAAGAAAGTCCTAAACGGACTAAATTTGTGATTGTAGATAGACGTAGGCTTGTGACAATGACACCCGAAGAGGCTACGGAACACAGATATCGCATAGCTAGTCGTAAGCTAGTAACAATATACTATGGAAAACTTGCAAGGTATGGTACGTGAGCAAGAATTATTCGCCGCTCTCCCTCGAGAGCGGTGTTTTTTTGCCTTTCCTATCGTTGCCCTGCTCGCATTATTACGATATATCGTAGTAGATATTTCATTTTTTATAACCCTTATAAAAATGCCTAAACAATGTTTAGGCGATTAATGAATTTTTGAGTTATCTCCTCGTTGAAGATTTATGAGGGCTTCGTGCGTCTCGTGTAGTTTTACATGTATTACCACGAGAGCATCTTTGGGGTTTTCAGAGACAAAAGCGAGTCTGATATGATCTAGAAAACCAGCGATCAGCTTTTCTATCAAGCCAAGCAATGTTGACTCAAGTTTCTCGCTCGCTTCATGCGATAAACCTCTCTCTGTATTTGCATCTCTTAGCTCTTTAAGATACTCTTCAATTTCTCCTGGAAGTTCCCATGTCAATTTGCCAACACCCTCTTTTGTAAAGGTGTGTTCCATAACTCGACCTCCTAAGAACAGGCTAACACATTTTGAGTAAAGAAAGAAGCGGCTACGATGCCGCTTCGGATTCCTCTTTTCTATAAGGCCGCCGATTTTCTTCTTCCCATTGTAATATAAGTGGTAAACCAAAGAACAACAATCCAACACCCCCAAACAATGTGAATACTACTAGGGTGCTTCCCTTTAGGAAGAACCACCATCTTGGGGTTAGGCAGTAATGTAGAAGATACGCGTAGATCGCAGTTGGTATTGAAGCTAAGCCTATATTTATTATGAGTATAAATAATTCTGCTGCATCTGAGTGTGGCTTAGCCATGCAAACCTCCCTACCTCTAATAAAATTTTACCAGAACCTATCTCAAAAATCCAATTTCTGCTGCAATGATCCTATCTTCATTTTCGTTCGATTATCACTATCACAGAAAATGTTGTGATATCAGGTTTATCAAGACGAATATTTTTAGGAAGCAGGAGGTGCGTTTCTGCGGTTATGGTTTCTCTGGCTCCGTCGATAGCGACTGATTCCGTGAATATTTTTGCTGGCGCCTGCATATTTTCCGGGATCAGAAGAAGCGCGATTGGCGGCTCTATTCTCACGCCTGCTATACGGAAACCGCTTGCGGGTTTCCCTGTGAGCGCTGTTTCGATTGGTACCGGGACTGCCGTATAGCGCTGTGCGGTTACTTTGACAGTCGAGGGCTCGATGTTGATCACGGAAAACGGCGTCCCGAGTTTTGTAATAGACGACTCGTCCACACTGATCGAATTTACGCCGCTCGTAATCGAACTCCCGTCAATCGTCGCATTAAGCATGTTGTCATCCAGGCGTTCGAACGCAGACTTGCCGCGACTTTCAAGTGTTACCGTGAGTGTACTCGGCTTTGTCTCTTCAATAATGAGACCCTCCGGGACGTTTTGATAACTTATCGGGACTTCGAAATCGCGCTGTATGATGTCCGCGCGATATACGACGAAAAACCAAAGAAATCCTGCGATGACGACGGCAATAATTTTTTCAAGCGAGTTTTTTCTGATTAGGTTTTCCCAAAACGTGTATGCATGTTCTGACGCGAGTGAGCGAAGGAACATATTGAGTTTTTGGTCGAGATCTCCGATATCTTTTACCATTTCCAGTTTTCCTCTATACGCAACAGAAATCGTGCCTTGTTCTTCCGAAACTGCGATAGCGAATGCATCTGATCGCTCCGAAATTCCCAGTGCCGCCGAGTGCCGCGTTCCATGCCGGCCTATTTCCTTGAAGTTCGTTGAAAGGGGAAGATGCGTGCCAAATTGTGTAATGCGGTTTTTATAGATAATCATTGCGCCGTCATGTCCGGGAGATGCGGTATCAAAAATACTTGCAATAAGGTCTTCGGATATAACACCGTCCAGCACCCGCCCTCCATCGACAAGCCGGTCGATGTTTTCCCGCCCGCGAATAACGACGAGCGCCCCCACTTTTTGTGAAGCGAGATATTCAATCGCATGGAGAAGCTCTGTAATTGCTGGGGAATTTGCAGAGAGCTGCTGTGTGCGGGTTTGGCGCGTGCTTAACGCGGCGATAAATTCAAAAAATCTGCGGAGCTCTTCCTGAAAAATAATGACAAGCACAAGAAAGAAGACGCTGAAAAATGATTCAAGGACAAATGAGGTAAGGTAGAGATCGAATACCTGCGCCGCCGCATAGATAATCGCTACAATCCCGAGCCCGATGAGAATAAGAAGAGAGCGGGTTTGTTTAAACAAAAAAAGCGCGCTGTAAATGAGAATTGCAATAACCGCAACGTCAAACAAATCCGCGATATAAAAACTTCGGATGAGATTGCCGAGTGGATAGATTGTTGCCACAAACGCCTGCATAATACGAAATTATACCATGAAAATATGATTCGTCTACACATTTTCCCCTAGGCTTCTATTACTTAGTAGCTTAGCCTCTAAGTGGTATAGCCGAGAATATTTTTTAAGGCACTCTGATTGAGTTGAGTTGTAAAAACCTGCTTATCTTTGGTAGAATAGATATATATAATATCTATGGATGTAATCACGGAAAAATTAGGGGAAAAACTTGGGGGCTTTAAAGAGGAAAGTGCGGGCATCGAGAAAGAAATACGATCTCGAACGATCGGGTATATAGTTACTTCATTTGGGTTGGTAGCCGGTCTTGCGTGGAATGAGGCCATTAAATCGCTTATTGAGTATTTTTTCCCGCTCGGTCAAAATACACTTCTTGCCAAGTTTCTCTACGCTCTTCTTATAACGCTTCTCATTGTGGTTTTGAGCGTCTATCTTCTGCGTCTTTCAGGATCGAATACGGATAAAAAATAAACCTGTGCTATGAAGCACTCATGGAAAATCATACTTTTACCCCGTTACAAGAAAGCCATGGGGATGCATTGGGGTTTGCATGCACGCCACAAGATAAAATGCCATAAGCGTAAGCTTGTAGTCACCTTGTAACGGGGTTTGCCGACACTCTGTATTATAGGCGTTTTCGCGCTTTTATATATGTTCTCGGGTAGGCAACAGGATACGGGCGTCGTCACTCAAGACGAGCCCATTCAAAAAGGCAATATGAAAATTATATCATCACAATTTATACACGAAGGACTCATCCCGTCTGTATATACGTGCGACGGCAAAAATATCAGCCCGCCGCTTTCTATTTCAGGCGTCCCTGAAGGGACAAAGAGTTTTGTCCTTATTATGGATGACCCCGATGTGCCAAAATCAATCCGCCCCGACGGGGTATGGGATCATTGGGTAGTTTTCAATATACCGCCGGAAACGCGCGAGATCTCTGAAAACAAAAATCCACCCGGGGTTCCGGGTGCCGGTACGAGCGGGAAGCTGGCGTACGGAGGGCCGTGTCCGCCAGATCGCGAACACCGTTATTTCTTTAAGCTCTATGCGCTTGATACAATGCTTGGTCTTTCTGAAGGTGCAAAAAAATCAGAAGTTGAGCGGATAATGGCCGGGCATATTGTGGACGAAGCGCTGCTCATGGGCAGATATGATCGCAAACGATGAAAGCCCTTGAAATAGAACATTTGGTGAAGAATTACGGCAAAACAACTGCCGTAAAAAATGTATCTTTCTCGATTGAGCCGGGGGAGTTTTTTGGTTTTCTTGGGCCGAACGGCGCTGGCAAGACAACAACTATCAAGTGTATTACGGGGATATCGGCTCTTTCGAAAGGGACAATCCATGTTTTTGGGGTTGATGTTGTAAAAGAATACCGCGAGGCGCGCAAAAAAATCGGTCTCGCCCCGCAAGAGTTCAATGTGGATATTTTTGCGACATCTCGCGATATTCTTTATTATATCGGCGGGTTTTACGGTATGAGGAAAAATATACGCATGCGGCGCATTGAAGAAGTTCTCGCAAAATTTGAGCTTATTGATCACGCGGAAAAGCCGTTTCAATTTCTTTCGGGCGGGCTCAAACGCCGCTTGATGCTCGCGCGCGCGATGATACACGATCCGGATCTCCTGATTTTGGATGAGCCCACTGCAGGCGTTGATGTCGAGCTCCGGCATGACCTCTGGCGGTATTTACAAGAACTCAATAAGGCAGGAAAGACGATTTTACTTACTTCGCACTATTTGGAGGAGGTTGAGCTTTTATGCAATCGCATTGCGATTATCAACAAGGGTCAGATTGCGGCAATCGGGGACAAAAAAGATTTCATTTCTGGCGGCAGGAAGCTCGAGCAGACATATCTTGATATTACAAAAAACGGGAAAATATTATGACAAAAGCCTTTTATCTATGACATACTGCTCAAATTTTAAGCGAATAAATTGTATTGGTCTCTATACATTTGTGTCCAGAGAGGTAGGGCGGACATTCCGCGCATGGGTGCAGAATCTTGGGGCGCCATGGAGCTCGGCGCTTCTCTACATTCTTGTTTTTGGGCATGTTATCGGTCAGCGTATTACTGCGATACACGGGATTCCGTATATTGATTTCGTTCTTCCCGGGATTGTCATGATGAATATGATGTCGTCTGCATTTTCTCATGCTTCATTTTCTGTCTACATTATGAAATGGACGCGTTCCATTGACGAACTGTTGGTAGCGCCCTTCTCGTATCTTGAAATGATTATTGGATTTGTCGTGGGGGGCGTCATGCGCGCTATTGTCGTCGGAGTCGGCATTTATGCGATGGCGATCTTTTTTACGTCTGCGACTATCGCGCATTTTTGGGTGATGCTCGCGTATGCAATCTTTATTTCGGTCATATTTTCTTTCGCAGGGATACTCGTAGCGCTTGGGTCTAAGACGTTTGAGCATCTTTCGCTCCCTACGATTTTTATTATTACTCCGCTTACGTTTCTTGGCGGCGTATTCAATTCGATTGACATGATGCCGCGGCAACTCCAATGGTTTGTGCGGCTGAATCCGTTTTTCTATTTTGTAGACGGGCTTCGCTATTCCATGGTGGGGATTAGAGAATCAAACCCATGGATTGGAGCATCAATTATTTTGTTTCTTGTTATTGGGCTTGGGTATCTTGTGTGGCATCTTTTTAAAATCGGCTGGCGGATTCGGGATTAGTTTATACACATTGTCACATATTCTATAGATGTTTCGTGGTATAATAAGGGCGATAACGTGATGCCATGGAAGTTTTTTTGTTTCTTATCTTCTTAGTCGGCTTTCTGTATCTTAGGAGCCGTATTCAGAATTTAGAGAATCTATTGGGTGGTGAAAAACCGCGAGAGTTTTCCATGCCCTCCGAGGTTGAATCTCTGGCGAAAGAATCCTCATTTGCTCCGCAGGAAATACCCGCTGAAACTCCGCTCCCTAAAAGACATGAAGGGGAGTTTGAGTTTAAATTTGGCAGTCAAGTTTTTACCGGCATCGGAGCGGTGGCGGTTATGTTGGGGGTTGGGTTTTTCTTGAAGTATGCTTTTGATAATAATCTTATTACGGAAACAATGCGTATCGTCCTTGGTTTGGCAGGCGGGTTGTTTCTTGCTGGTATTGGCGAGTTTACGCGCAGAAAATATCCGCTCTATGGGCAGATACTGACTGGAGGCGGTGTTGGGGTTCTCTATCTTTCGCTGTTTGCGGCGTTTGCGTGGTATCACTTGCTTTCACAGCCCTCGGCGTTTTTCGGCATGATTATCGTGACAGCTCTTGGTGTGGCGCTTGCTATCCGTCATGATTCGGTCGCTCTTGCGGGCTTTGCAGTATTCGGTGGTTTTCTTACGCCTTTTTTGCTTTCAACGGGAGAAAATAATCCGCATCAACTTTTTCTCTATGTAGCTTTGCTTGATATTGGAGTAGCTGCTATAGCGTTCAAAAAATTATGGCGCATGCTTGCTCTAGGAGCGTTTTTCGGAACAGTACTCGTGTACAATAGCTGGTTCATAGATTTTTTCTCCAAGTCCCAATGGGTTATTGCAGAAGTATATGCGACGCTCTTTTTCGGTATATTTCTTGCAATATCTTTTCTTGCTCATTATTTTGGCAAGGCGTCAGAAGATGAGGCAGACTTGCTATTGGTAACAATAAACCCCGCGCTTTATTTCTTTGCAAGCTACGCAATTATTCACGGAGTGCACCCTAATTGGGCTGGCAGTTTTACGGGACTTCTCTCGTTTTTCTATTTTGCGCTTGCATTTTTGGTCGGGGATTCCGATATCGCTTCCAAGAAGCTTCAGCAGTTTTTTGCCGGCGTAGGCGTTGTGTTGTTAGTGCTCGTGATTCCCATCCAGTTTGACGGCAAATGGATTACGATTGGCTGGGCTCTTGAGGCGGTAGTTCTTACGTATCTTGGTTTCGCTATAACTTCAAAATATTTAAGAGTATTTGCTCTCGGCACTTTTGTTCTTGCTTTCATCCGCCTGCTTGCTTTTGAGAGTATAGTTTCTGCAAGTGCGGTCCCGTGGGCCAATGATCGTGTGCTCACATATATCATTGCGATTCTTTGTTTTACTGCGGCAGCCGCATTATATAAAATACGCGAGCATGAACTCGAGGCCGATGAGAAGGCCTCAATAACATTTGTCTCTACTGGAACATATCTTCTCGTCGGATGGCTGTGTACTATTGAGATTCTTGATTTTCATGATTCCTATTGGCTGTCAATTTCGTGGCCGCTCATTGCTTTAGGTGGCGGCGCAATTTCGTTTGCTATTAGAAGTTTTGGCTTGCGTCTTGCCGTTTATGCTACGTTTTTTGCCGCATTATTTCGCCTTTTCGTGTTCGAAAGTGCTGTAGATATTCTTACGTATACTCCGATAGTCAACGATCGGGTCTATGCTTTTACAGTGGCTCTTTTAGCGATAGGGGCGTTTACATGGCTGCTTTATCAAAAGGATCGTGATGAGTTTCGTCGTGCAGGGCCAATTTTATTTGTAGTAATGAACATTATGCTCTTGTGGCTTGTGAGTAAAGAAATTCTTGATTATTTCAATCAGCGCCTCAAATTGCTTCCATCATACCAACAAGAAATTCAGCGTGTTCGATATGCAAGCCGTTCAAATACAGCGCTCTCAATCGCGTGGGCGGTATATGCAATAGCACTTCTTGTACTTGGGATTATAAAGAGATCTTCTTCGGCGCGGACATTATCGATTATCCTTTTTGGCATTGTTATTTTCAAAGTGTTTTTGTATGACACTGCAAGCTTGAACAATTTTTATCGCTTCATCTCGTTTATCACGCTTGGAGTGATTTTACTGCTCACTGGGTATCTCTACCATCGGTATCGCGATCGCATCGCAGAATTTATACAAGCAGACTCACGCGTGTAGGCCGCATACACTTGTGACAGGAGGTTCGCTTGTTAGTCACCATTCGTAGATACGAAATACTATATCCCCGCGTTCGTTTTTGAGCTTTTGGGGGACAATTTTTCGGCTCTCTAGTTCGCGCGCAAAGGCCGCGCCTGTTTCTGTTTTTTTCTCGGCTCGTTTTTGCGGTACTTTATCGGTCGGGATAATAAAATAATGTTTCCCGAAACCGTCTTTTTGTATATTTTGAATGCGGTTTGCTTCAAGATACTCAAGATATGATTCGGTACGTACGACTGGCCACGCGCGGTATACTTGCCAACGGTCAAGCGTCCAAAGCTGTGCGAGTGAATTCATATTTCCGTCGTATACAATAATCTCCGCCTCGCTCGGCAGTTTTTTGGCCGATGCGTTTTTGAGAGCCGTTTCGTGGATATGCTCAAGAAACGCATATTTTTGTTGAAAGGCGACTGCCGGCATCCTGCCTGTAAGTTCCCGCGAAACGAATTCATCAAGCGCGTTATATCCCCAATTATATGTCTCGTCACGCATTTTGGAGTATGCAACCGGCCAGGATCCTCGCGGGTAGTAGGTGATGAGGCTGTTTACCGTATAAAATATTTCAAAGGATGCGATGAGCGCGAAAACCGTGATTGCGGTTTTGATGCGGTTTTCAAATAGCCATGCAAGCGGCAAAGATGCAGCCAAAACAATGAAAGGGGTAAGCATTGATAAAAACCGATATGATGTGCCGATGAAACTGAATAGCGCGAGGAGCCATATGATAGAAAGCGCGAGAAACGCATGGCGTACCAATGCCACTTTGCGCGATGACAGCGCTGTTTGCGCGAAGAATACAACGAGCGATGCAAGAAAAAGCGCGAGAAGAACCCATGAGTTTATTTCAAAAAGACGAATCGGAAAATTGCGCATTCGATCAAAGAGTCCGCCGATTTCTTTCCCCGGAGTTACGCTCCATACTTTGGGGTGTTGCCCAAAAATAAATGAAAACTGGAAGTCAAAATGCCCAACCGCGCGGTAAAGCTCGATATTATAGACAATAACCGGCGTAAAAATAACGAGAGCAAAAAGAGCCCCAAGCCAGAATTTTTTATTACGAAATGCTTTTCGGTTGAATAATACGAGATAGGTAAGAAAAATAGGGGCGAGTATAAATGTATTGTATTTTGTGATGAAGCCGAGTCCGAGCGCCGCGCCTGTCCAGAGATAATATGTATCGTTTTTCTGCGTTCTAAGAAATAGATACGATGCGAGCAGTATAAAAAATATTACGTAGGATTCTTGAAGGCCGATCCGCGAGATATAGACGTGATTTACAGTAATCGCAAGCAGTCCCGCGGCAATAAGTCCTGCATCTTTTGAGTAAAGCTCTTTGCCGATAAGGTAGAGAAGCCAGACCGACGCAATGCCGAAAAGCGCGGACGGCAGGCGAAATCCGAGTCTGCTCTCGCCGAAAATCCGCATAAAAAAATGCTGTATCAAAAAAACAAGCGGAGGATGGTCATGAAATGAAAGCGCCGTCCACCACGGGATATCTGATTCGCCGCCTGTTTTCAACGGATCAAACCATTCAAGGGGTGTCGTTTGCTCCGCCGCTTCGTCAAAATCAAGCATATCGATTGCGCGGAATGCGTAGAGGACTTCATCGTTGATCGTATCACCTCGCGAAATGAACACGAGCCGCAGAAAAGATGCGGCAAGCAAGATGCAGATGAGAGCGGTAAATCCTGCCCTGTTTTTATTCATGGAAACGAAGTAAAAGCACCTTTATAAAACTTTCGATGATAATCGGAAGATCAAATTTTGAAGCGCCCTCTTTACGCTCGGTAAACGTAATTGGGGTCTCGCTTATTCTATAACCCTTTTTATGCGCCTTGTATGTCGTTTCAATCTGAAAATTATATCCGACGGAGCTTAAGGAGGCGAGATCCATAGTCTCAAGAACCCGTCTTTTGTAGCATTTATAACCTCCCGTCAGATCGTGGTAAGGCAGATTAAGAATCGTCCTCGCATAGGCGTTGCCAAAATGGCTGATCCATTTCCGCGCTCTGTTCCAATTTTTTATGGTACCTCCCGGCGCGTAGCGCGACCCGAGCACCATATCATAATTTTTTATTTCTCTTAAAAATTGAGGTATAGCCGCTGGGTTATGTGAGAGATCTGCATCCATCTGAACAATATAATCCGGTTTTTCGCGCCGAAGTATATCTTCGAACGCGGCGGTGTACGCTTTCCCCAGCCCCAGTTTATATGGGCGATGAATCACGCGGAGGGGGTATGTGTTTGCAAGCTCATCGGCGAGCTTGCCCGTCCCGTCCGGCGAATTATCGTCCACAATAACCATGTGAAGATTCGGGATTTTGAGCGCGGCGATGCGTTCGACAATCTCTCGAAGATTCTCGCGTTCGTTATAGGTTGGTATTACAACGACAGTACCTTTGCCGTTCATACTGTTTATGGTAACACGCTTTCAACTGGTCGCCGATGGTTGCGGAGGTTATACTAACTTCATGACATTTTGCGAGAGAGTGTTTCTGATTGTTTCAAAAATACCCCGCGGCTCCGTGTTGACGTATAAAGAAGTCGCACGACGCGCAGGTAAGCCGCGCGCATGCCGCGCCGTTGGAAACATTCTCAATACAAATGACAACCCGAAAATCTCATGCCATCGTGTTGTACAATCTGATGATTCTCTTGGCTGGTATAATCGAGGCGTGCGTAAAAAACGGCAATATCTTTTCAACGAAGGTGTAGGCGCGCTGCTTTTATCGTAGTCGCTCTGTGCTGATGTTATATTCTTTAACTCCTTTTTGTCTTTTCCATTTCCGCCATACTTTCGCGATTGCGAAAGTATGGCGGTTATTCCTATACAAAAAGCTCCGCACGATCTAAGAGAGAGCATGCATGGGGTCATTTGCTTTTGGCCTTGGTTTTAGTCTCTTAAAGAGAAAAAAAGGTACGTAAAAATGTAGCGGCAGTTTTCATGATAATCGTTTTATGCTATGATACGATGCATGAAAATCATATGTGGGGAGGTTCCGAAAAATGCAAAAGATATCGCTCGAGTGTCGCTCGTGCCGGGGAAAACAACGGAAGTATATATTGAAAACAACATACGCCGTATCGCAATCGGCATTGATGATCCGACAAAAGTAACACTGCG
>Ga0209542_10006178_pt1 | contig 23410 bp, 20 predicted proteins | sample RifCSPhighO2_01_FD_184028 | JGI IMG/M metagenome (GOLD analysis project Ga0209542, IMG submission 184028) | Soil microbial communities from Rifle, Colorado - Rifle CSP2_plank highO2_0.1 (SPAdes) (version 2) | ecosystem: Environmental > Terrestrial > Deep subsurface > Rock core/Sediment ... | reverse complement strand
AAGCCAAAAAACAAATCCCTAAAATTCTTAAAAATTTTTTCATAATTATTTTAACTTACGGAATACTTCACAAACCGTTCCAACACCTTAAATTGCGAAATTCCTTCCGAACTTTTTTGTTTTTGTTTTCGGACGAAAAGTTGATAGAACGAGGAGGTTTATACAAAGCATATAAATGATATTTATATAATTGTTTCACTCGTTCGTAAAAGAAAATATTCGCTTTTTTGATCTATTTTCTTTTACTCTCTCATTCGTCAATTATAAGCCGACGAGTTATAGCAACTTTGCAGTCAAAACCAAAATACAAAGAGTTGAAGAGATTTCGCAATTTAAGGTGTTATTACTAATGATACTAATCCGGCGCAGATAAGAAAAATCGCGATAATTTTTTGCAAAAATATTTTTTTTGAAAATTTTTCCCGCAAAATTTTTGGAAATCTAAAAGAAATTAAAATTGCCGAAATGAACAAAAAAACATATTGAACTCCCTGTAGGGCAATAACAAACGGAAGATAAGCAACGCCTGCCCAATCAATCGCCAAATTCTGCAGAATAAAAGCAAGCGCTCCGGCCATCTGAATTGCGATGAAAATCACGCCGGTTTTCCTGCTAAAAGAGAACTTTCGCCTAAAAATTTCCGACTCAACTTCTTTGGTAAAAAAAAACAATAAAGCCGTAAGAAAAGCCCCTATTCTTATCCAGATAAAGCCAGTCCAAAATGGCACTTCCAGATAAACATATTTTGTAAGAACAAAAAGCAAGGCCAAAAGAAAAGCGGATATCGCTGAAATCCCAAGCCCTTTGGAAAATATTTTTTTACCCGGCTCCAAAGAAATTAAAACGGTTCCGATAATTAAAGGCAGAAAAGCCAAAAAATGAAAAAATGAAAAAACTTCTTTGCCTCCTGAAAAAAAATACCCCAAAACCAAAACAAAAAACGGAGAAAGCCCGCCGATTGCCGGAATTATTCTTGACGCTTCAAATCTTTCCAACCCTTCAAAAATTCCCAGCAAAGAGAATATATAGATAGCGCCGACAAACAAGCATAATAAAATCAGGCTTGTTTCCGGAACAAAAAAACCGACAAAAGGAGCTAAAATTACGGCCAAAGCGCCTAAAATCCCGGAGTAAAAAACATAAATTTTAGGATTCGGACGGCCGGACAAAAGATATTTATCGCCCAAAGAAACAATCGCAAAGAAAAAATAAGATAAAACAGCGGCTAATAACCACGGCATATTCTTTCAATATTATACGTCCCTAATTTTTCCGACTTTAAGAAGCCAGCCATCGCGGCTTCAACAAACCTTCCGCTTTTTAAATAATCCTGCATCCATTGGCTCGCATATTTGGGATTTTCCTGAACAATTCCCGCTCCTATCCTTAAAATCCATTTTTTATTAAAGTCCTCCTGCGAACCGATTGAAGGAGCGATAATTATCGGCAATCCAAGTCCGCTATAGAAAGAAAGCTCGCTCGGTTTGGTCCATAAAATATCCGCCTCCCTTAATTTTTGGTTAAAAATTTTAAAATATTCTTTTATTGTTTCAGCGAAAATTATTTCCATTCCCGCGCCTAAAAAATTTCCCAGCCCGAACTGAATTGCTTTCTTAATAAAATAATCTCTAATTTCCTTTCTTATCCCGACCGAGACAATCGCCTTTGCCTCCCCATTTTTTATTTTTTCCGCCAGATTTGCAAGATATTTTACGACAATTTCTTTTTGAGCTCCAGCTCCTCCGATTGAAAACATAATTGTAAAAGGCCTACCGGATTTTTCCGGCAAAGTCCCGAGATGCCTTTTAATTAAAACACCGTACTTTCGGCGATATTCCCCGTCTATGTCAAGATTTAAAATTCTTTTCGCCAAATCATTTTTTAAGACCTCCATCTGCCTTGTTCCTATATTTTCCAAAGGCAAAGGATAGCCAGTTAAAAAAATATTTTCTTCCTTTACCCCGTAAAGCTTCAGCCGGTTCACCACCCAAGAATTAGGCGCAAAATATTTTATCCTGCTTTTCGCGGGATTTAGATCCGCCCAGGTCCGAGAAACATCAGTGTCGCAGATAACGCAAAAAATTTCTCCAGGGTAGCCGAATTCTTCAGCCATAAAAGCTGGAATAAAAAAAGTTGAAACTAAAGGAATGGCGCTGTCCCCGATTTTTAAAATCAAGTCCTTGCCCCAGCCATTTTTTATCATTGAATAAATATAATCCAGTCCGATAGTTGGTTTTGATAAGTCCCTTTTAGGATAAAAACTGGGAATTTCCTGAAATTTATCGTAAATACGAAAGGCAATATCTCCTATTAAAGGTATTTTTTTGAATCTTGATATGAATTCATAAAAACCCCTGGTGGAATCCCAGATATTTTTGTCTTTTTCAGTAATGCCGCAATAATCGTTCGCGTTGATAATATTCCCTCTTGCCGCGAATCTTTTTAACGGATAAGCGGTTCTTTGGTGGCCATATCCCATATTCACCGCCACCACCCAAAATTTGTTTTCCTCCGCGCTTACGGAGGAAAACAACCCCTCCGACCTGTCCACCGAAGATTTAGAAGCTCCGATGGCCATCGGAGCGAAGGGGGGTAAAGATTGTTCATTTAATTGCTCCATATCAATCATTATACCTTAAAAAAACAAATAAAAAAAATCGGGCGGAAAAGCCAAAAATTTTTTCAATAATCCAAAAATTTTAACTTTCGGCGTTGAAATAATTTCCAGGATAAAATTCCAATGATTAAATAGGCGACAACTAGCCAGAACCAATGAATATTCTTAAAATCAATTGCCAACCAGTTTAATTTTGAAAATAATTCCACTATTTTCAATAAATAGTTTATCAAAAGCCAGGTAGGAAAAGAAATAATCCATCCTAATATTGATGAAACAGCGGCTGACCCGGCGTATATGAATCCGAAAATCATAATCCAATCCACCGCCGGCAGAATCAAGATATTAACAAGCAAAGAAACCAAAGAAAAATTCCCGAAGTTATAGATTAAAATCGGCAGAGTAAAAATCTGGGCTGACATTGTCATTGAAATCATGCTCTTTAATTTGAAAAAATTATTTTCAGGAAGAAATTTCAGCCAATCGCGGATGGACGACTCCAAATAAATAATACCCATAGTTGCCAGAAAAGAAAGTTGAAAGCCGACATCGTGGAATAAAAGCATAGGGTTTATCGCCAACATAATTGCGGCTGCTAAAATTATACTGCGGAAACTGGCGGACTTTCTGCCGACTTTCTGGCCCAAAAGCAAAAGCCCCCCCATTATTCCTGCCCGGATGCCGGACGGCTGAAGCCCTGTCATAAAAATAAAAACAGAAATAATGATTATCGCAATATAAAACGCCTGTCCGCGCCACAAGCCAAAACCAAGCAAAAGAATCATTAAAAGATTCACAATAATAACGATGTGCATTCCGGAAATAGCGATAATGTGACGACTACCCGTAAAATTCAATTCCTGTTTTAATTCGTCAGAAATAGCGCTATTATCTCCGAGAATCATAGCCGCCAAAACCGAACTTTGAGTAAGCGGCAAGTTCTGATAAATCCCTTGCCTTAACCGCCCCTTAAAATCCAAAATCTTTCCGAAAATAGCAAAGACATGACCCCTGTTGGCTTGATTTTCCAAAAGTTCAACCGTTGGGAGATAAAGGACTGAATAAATCCCTTCTTTCTCTAGATAATCTTTGTAATTAAAATCCTCAAAAATTGCCGGGGTTTCTAATTTCCCTGTAATTCTCAATTTATCACCATATTTGTACTCCGGATAACGCGGAATAGTAGCTAAAATCTTGCCCTCAAAACTACGGGACATGCTCCCGTAGTTTTGAACTTCAATATTCCCTATTGTTAATTTCCCGCTTTTCTCTCTGACATCCGGCTCTCTAACAACTGCTCCGGTTAAAATTATTTCCTCTCCCGAATTATTATACTTTTTTAATTCGTTATTCTTAATCCCCAATTCCTGCGCCTGATGCCTAAAAAATCCAAGAGCGAAAAAAATAAGGCAAAATCCCAGAACAACGACATTTTTCTGTCCCCAAAAAACAGAAATTAAAATTATTCCAGAAACCGCCAAACAAGCGCATATAAATAAAAAAACGGCTTCGTTGAAAGAAAAATCCAGCAAAACCGCAAAAGCAGAACTTGCAAAAACTCCAACAATCAAAGAAAGGCAGAGATAAAAAAATATCTTTGAATCAGTCATTGCAAAATAAATAGCGGGAACATTTCTCGCTATGATCATAGCGAGAAATGTTCCCGCTATATATCCCTATCTTATCCGGCAAATATCAAAAAATGGAGAGATTGCTTTTTGGATTTCCAAAAGATATTCCCGGCGATAAGGTCTTATTTTTTCAAATTTCGGATCTAATGTTTTTTCTGGCCTAAAATTTTGCAGATAGTATTTCTTTGCCGGGCTGATATCTTTGGCAATTTGTATAATATCCTCTTTTGTGTGGATACCGGGCACAACCGTGCTTCTAAATTCGTAATCAATTCCTGAATTTTTTATTATTTTCACGCTTTTTCTTATTTTCTCCAAATCCACTTTCACCCCAACCGCTCTTTCGTAATTCGAGATTCCGAATTTAGGATTTAGTATTTCGAATTTCGCCGCAAACGGCGCCTTAATATCCATAGCAATATAATCAACCAATATTTTATCAATTAAATTTTCCAGCATTGCGGGATTTGTCCCGTTTGTGTCTAATTTTATCGCGTAGCCAAACTCTTTAATCTTTTTCGCGAAATCCGGCAAATTATTATCCGTTGTCGGTTCTCCTCCGCATATTACCACTCCGTCTAACAGTCCTTGTTTTTCTTTTAAAAAATCAAAAAATTCTTTTTCGGAAATTGTAGGATGTTTTCCAATTTTTTCCGGCAGAACAAGCTCTGACGAATAGCACCAAGGACAGCGGAACGAACAGCCAGCTAGAAAAACCGTGGCAGCTAATCTGTCTGGAAAGTCTATTAAAGTTAATTTTTGCAGTCCGCCGATAATCATATTTTATTTTATAATCCCTACTAAAAACAATCAAACTGTTTGTGTGCCTACCAGATAGGCACACAAACAAATCCCGCTCTTTGACGGGATTTGAAATTAAAAATTAAAAAATAGCACTCCTTAAATTTTTGCTTTAAATTCTTTTCGCTCTTTAAATTCCTGCTTTTTTCCAATATGCCACTGCTGGACAGGACGGATATAGCCGACAACTCTTGAATAAACCTCGCAGGGTTGTTTTATGGCGCATTCCGGGCAGAAAAAATGCTCGCCTGACAAGTATCCATGGCTCGGGCAAATTGAAAAAGTCGGCGTCAAGGTAATATAGGGCAAACTGAAGTTTTCAAAAACCTTTTTCACTAAATTTTTAGCCATTGAAATTTCATCAATCTTTTCCCCTAAAAACATATGGAAAACAGTTCCTCCGGTATATTTGCATTGCAAATCGTCCTGAAGTTTCAACGCCTCAAAAACATCATCTGTGTAATTCACCGGCAATTGGGAAGAATTCGTGTAATAAGGCGACTCTTTCGTGCCAGCAGTTATAATATCCGGATATTTTTCCCGGTCCGACTTCGCCTGCCTATAACTCGTCCCCTCTCCGGGCGTTGCTTCAAGATTATACAAATTTCCAGTTTCCTCTTGGTATTTAATCAATCTTTCCCGCATATAATCAAGCACTTCCAAGGCAAATCTCTTTCCTGATTTTGACGCTATATTCTCGCCCAAGAAATTAAGCAAGGCTTCATTCATGCCTATCAGCCCGATTGTTGAAAAATGATTGCCGAAATAAGAATCCCTCATTTTCTTCACTGAAGAAAGATAAAATCTGGAATACGGGTAAAGCCCTTTTTCCATAAAATTCTCCAAGGCCTTTCTTTTAATTTCTAAGCTCTCTTTTGCCAGATCCATAACATTTCCCAGTCGTTCAAAAAATTCTTTTTTCGTTTTGGAAAGATACCCTATCCTCGGAAGATTGGCTGTCGTGACCCCGATCGAACCCGTGAGCGGAGCCGATCCGAAAAGCCCTCCTCCCCTCATATAAAGCTCCTTATTATTCAAACGTAATCGGCAACACATACTCCTGACATCCTCTGGTTTCATATCCGATTTGATAAAATTCTGAAAATAATTAATTCCATATCTCGCGCTTGCTTCCCAAAGAGGGTCTAAAACAGGATTATCCCAATTAAAGTCCTTTGTGATTGAAACAGTCGGGATCGGAAAAGTGAACGGCCTGCCCTTAGCGTCTCCTTCTACAATAACTTCGTAAAACGCCTTATTAAACATATCCATTTCCGACTGAAAGTCCCCATATATTTCTTTCTGGGGAACGCCCCCCGCAATCACCGGCTGTTTCGCCAAAAAAGAAGGAACATTAATATCCAACGTAACATTTAAAAAAGGCGTATTATGAAAAACTAAAAGTCCTGTTCCGCCTATAAAATTCTCCTGGGGCAGATCAACCGAAATATCGTATTCGTAATCTTTCTGATATTCAAAAGTATCTACTTTTAAGCAAGCGCTCGCTTCAAAATCATTAACAAAATAAAATTTTCTTGGTTTGGAGTTATTTTTATGTATCCTAACTATAAGTTTATCCCGCCATTTAATATTTTTTTGACTGGTATTTTCTGTATAAACATTAAAACGGTAATTATTTTGGGCCAACAGCAAACCCAACCCGGTTGCCAGTTTTCTAGAAGTGGTGCCAAAATCCCAATGGTTTTCATACTCGCTTCCATCGCCCTTCAATAATGTTTTTAAGAAAATTTCCTGGTATTCAGGGCTCAATTCAAAAATAAAAGAAGGAATTATTTTATTAAAAGACAAATAACCACAAATTCTGCCGACTATCTCGCACAAAAGTCCTTTGCCGGTTATTTTAAAAACCTTACCTGAAACTTTTTTCTTAGGAGAATAACTGCTATTTTCAGCGATTTGTCCTAAAGCGCCCAGACCCCTGAGAAGCCCTATAATTTCTTCCGAATTGTCAGATGGTGATTGTGAAATATAAAGCGGCGTGGAAATCGCCGTATGGCCCTCTATAATATACCAAGCGCATAATTTAACAAATTCCTCTAAAATTTTCCCTTTTAAAATTCTAGGATAATAATTTTCGCTGTTTTTAAACTTAAAATTAATTTCCTGTTTTTGCTCTCCGTATCTCCGCCAAATATCATATCTTATTGATTTTCTTTCAAGCCAATCCTGCCAGATTCCTCTATCTTTTAAGCCAAATTCTTTATAAAAAGGAACAAAACTTTGCTTTTCTAAAAGAATATTCCGGCGAATTCCTTCCAATGTTCGCGTAGGATTAATCTGGACAAAAACATTTTTTTGAAGTTGAGGAATATTATTTATAATTTCCACCAAATCAATTTGTTTTTTTCTCCCAGAGTTTTCTAAAAATTTTAAAGAAAGAAAATGATTTTCCGGATTTAATTGGCGGTAATCTCTGGCAATTTTAATATCTTCAGCCGATTTTGCCAGCGGATTAAATTTACCGTCAAACTTCTGAAAACTAAACAAAGAGTGGGCTCGAGAAACTTTCGCTTCGCCTCTATTGGTTTTTATTTTCACAAATCCTGAATTTTTAGGAACCTTATGCCTAATAAAGGCTTTAATTTTAGCCCAAACGGCCTTGCCATTTTTATCAAAAGAAAGAGTATAATAATCGTCGTGGTTTTCTACTGCGTAGCTTTGAGAATTTTTTTCAATAATCCGATGAGGATTTTTATTAAACTCTTTATCAATCAATTTTCCTATTTCTTCAAATTTAATTTTTCCTTTTTCTTTAATTATCACTATTTCGTCCCAACACAAGCTCTGAAATCCGACCCGAGTTGGCACCATACAATTAAATAAAAATTCCTGCATCGCTTGCTTTACTTGCGGATAAGCCAATCCGTCATAGCGGATGAAAGGCGCCAAAAGCGTGTCAAAATTGGAAACAGCGTTTGCGCCGGCTGTTTCTCCTTGAAGGGTAAAAAGAATATTGATCAGTTGGCCGAGAGCTGTCCTTAAATGTTTCGGGGGCCTGCACTCCAACTTGCCGCTTACTCCGCCAAATCCTTTTTTTAAAAAGTCATACAAATCCCACCCGGCGCAATACGGAGCTAATATCTCTAAATTATGGATATGAAAATCCTCGTTGGCCCCCGCTTCCCTTACTTCTTTGGGATAAATTTTATTCAGCCAATATTTTTTGGAAATATACGAGCCGACATATTGATTCAATCCCTGCAAAGAAAAAGTCATATTGGCATTTTCGTTAACCTGCCAGTCAAGCTCTTTCAAATAGCTGTCAATTTTTTCGCTTGATTCGTCAACAACTTTCGTCGCTTCCCTAATTCTTCTCCTTTGTTCTCTATACAAAATATAGGCCCTGGCAATATCCACCATTCCTTCCATTATCAAAACCTCTTCAACAACATCCTGAATCTGCTCCACTTGGGGAAGTTCGTCTTTCTTAAACCTCCTATTCATAATCTCCACCACCTTGTCCGACAACTGCTTTGATTTTTTCCCGTCGCCCTGCTCAATCGCTGTAATCGCCTTAAAAATCGCATCAGTGATTTTATCATGACTGAAGTCAACAATTTCGCCATTCCTTTTTTGAATTTTGACAATTTTATTCTCCATAATAGGAATACATTTGAATTACGAAATGCCCAATAAAAAAACGAGTTTCAGGTCTTTTTTCCAAATTTTCGCTCTGAAATTTGGAAAAAATACCAAGAAAGCATTTCGTAATCAAAAGTAATAAATCAGAAAATAATAGAAACTACAACCGCAGAGCAAACTGCGGTTTTTTTATTAAAAAAATTGTAAAATATAGAAATCGTTATTATATTTTAGCCCAGATAAAAAGTGGGTCAAGCCCTGAAAAAATCTTCAACCTGTGGAAAACTCATTTTTTTGCATCTTGACTACGCAAAAACGCGATCGCTTGTTATCGTAGTCAAAAATATTTACCGTTTACCAACAAAAAACTTCCGCCCACAAGCGGAAGTTTTTGCATATTTTGTAATCACCCCTCCTAATCGTCCAATGTTTGGGAATATAAAAATTTCATAGAATCCATTAGATTTAATTTCTAATTTCGTTTCAACTTTTCTCAAACGATTATCTACGGCATTTAATTAAAAACCATAAGGAACATTATCAAATTTAAGCTTTATTTCTTCCACGCCACTTTCAAGATTTCCCAATCAAGCATTAACCCATTTGAATTTGGTGTCAACCTTTTCAAATCGAGCGTCAACATCTTTAAATCATTTTTCCATTTTTTCGTCAGTACCGTTAAATCCCTTTTGGACTATTAACATCAAATCATCAATTGTTATTTTTTGTTTTTTATACTTCAATTATAGTTTCTCTAAAAAAACCAATCAAGCTCATAATAAATTAAAATCCTGTGGCAATCACGGTTATTTTTATTTCTCCTTTTTTGAGCTTTTCGTTCTGGATAGCCCCAAAAATTATTTTCGCTTCCGGCGAAACCTCCTGAGTTATTATTTTCGCGGCCTGGTCAACTTCGGCCAAGGCAATATCCTTGCCTCCGGAAACATTAAAAAGCACTCCTTTCGCTCCCTTGCAGGAAACGCCTAATAATGGCGATCCCAAGGCCTTTGCAACAGCTTCTTTTACTCTTTCATGTCCAGAGGCCGTGCCAATTCCGAAAAGCGCTGAACCAGAGTCCTTCATAATTGATTTCACGGCCGCAAAATCAATATTTATTATGCCGGGCAAAACAATCAAATCAGAAATCCCCTGAACCGCCTGCCTTAAGATTTCGTCGCACGACCAAAAAGCGTTTGAAATCGTTGCTTCCGGATCTAAAATTAAGGACAGCTTATCATTTGAAACAACAATTAAAGTATCAACCTTTTCTTTTAGTTTTTTCCGACATTCTTCCGCCACTTCAGCCCTTTGCAGCCCCTCAAAAGAAAACGGTTTTGTCACGACTGCCAAAGTCAAAGCGCCCAGATCTTTAGCTATCCCCGCCACAACAGGGCTTGCCCCGCCTCCGCAACCTCCGCCCAATCCGCAGGTAATAAAAACCATATCAGCGCCTGAAAGCGCTTGGACAATTTCTTCCCGCTGTTCTTCGGCTGCTTTTTTACCAATCTCCGGATTCATTCCCGTGCCCAGGCCTTTTGTCAGTTCCCTGCCTATCCTTATCTTGCAATGCGCTTTCGCTTTTTTAAGGTCTTGTCCATCTGCGTTTACGGCTATAAGTTCCACTCCCTTTATCTTGCATTTCATCATCCGGGAAATAGCGTTTCCGCCCGAGCCCCCAACCCCGACAACTTTTATCTTTATATTTGATTGCATACATTAATGACTTTGAATCACGAAATTCCTTTAACTCTTTGTGTTTTGGTTTGGGCTGCGCCTTTACAAAAATTTTTCGGCATACTTTCATTCTTCAGTATGCCTCAAAATTTTTGCTTCGGCTCGCCTTCAAACCGAAACAAAATACTCAAAAGGATTTTCGTGATTCAAAATCAAACTAACCGCCGGCTACGGGATAAAAATTCTGAAAAACTTTCTTATTTTGTTCCCCACGCCTTCTTTTATGCCCTGCCAGTTATCCCTTGGCCCGCTTGCCTCGTCCGCTTCCAACGCAAGCCCGCAGACTGTGGAAAAACAAGGGTCCTGCTGGGCTGAAAAAAATTCTTCCGGAAATCCTATTCTGCAGGGCAATTTAAACTCTTCTTTTGCCAGCTCTTTTATGCCGGGAAGTTTCGCGCCTCCGCCCGTAAGGACAATGCCTGCTGGAAGCATTCCGAATTTAGAAATTTTTTTAAGCTCTTTATTGGCAAATTCAAAAATTTCCGAAACCCTTGCTTCAATAATATTTGATAATATTTTTTTAGAAAAAAACAAACCGTCCTCCCCTTCCAATAATATCTTTTTTTCTGATTTTTTTCCTTTTTGTTCGGACTCTCCGAATTTCTTACAGGAACCAAATTCCAATTTTATCTTTTCAGCCGCGTTAATGTCTGTTTTAAGGCAAATCGCGATATCATTCGTAATATTCGCCGACCCGACCGGAAAAACAGCAACGTGTATCAACCCTCCTTCTTCAAAAACAGACATATCAGTTGACCCTGCCCCTATGTCCAAAACACAAACCCCTAATTCCTTTTCTCTGTCATTTAAAACAGCTCTGCTGGAAGCCATGGCGGAGGGAATTAGTCCTTGAAGATGAAAACCGGAATTCGCAATTGCTTGGGAAGAATTTTTTAAATAAGGCGAAAACCCGCATAAAACCAAAACATCCGACTCTAATCGCACCCCCTCCATTCCTAATGGCTCCTTTATCCCGCCTTGACCGTCAACAGCGTATTCCCTCGGATAAACATCAATAATTTCTTTATTTGAAGACAAAGAAAATGTCTGAGCGGCCTGCAAGACTCTATCAATATCTTCTTCTGAAATTTTTCTGTCTGCCCGGGAAACAGAAACCAGGCCATGTGAAGAATTACTGGAAAGATGGGCGCCGCCGATATTGGCATAAACCATTTCTATTCTTTGATTGCAATCCTGTTCTGCCTTCCTTACAATTTCCGCGACTGCTTTAGACGCTTTGGAAATATCAATGACAACCCCTTTCCTTATGCCGGCTGATAATCCCTGGCGAAGGCTTAAAACCTCAAAATTCTGGTCCTTTAATTTTTGAGCAACAGAAAGCAATTTAATAGAACTGGAGCCGATGTCTATTGCCGTGATAATGCGAGAACGCATAAGCGAATTTTTAATTTTTAATTTATAAACAATCTTATCGTCTCTGGGATTTGAGACTTAGGACATTATTTAGAAATTAGGTCAATTAGAAATTAGGAATTTGGTCAAATAATACTCCTCTTTTTCTCTCATATTTACAGCATCTGCTTTGCTCTTCTCATGGTCGTATCCCATCAAATGCAAAATTCCGTGAATTAAAACTCTTGCCAATTCTTTATCAAACTCCATATTGTATTTTTCTGCGTTTTCCATGATTTTTTCCGGACAAATAACCATTTCCCCCAACCCAATCTGGTTTCCCGGGTCAAAAAATTCATAATTCCCGCTAAATGCCAGCACATCCGTCGGTTCCTTTTTCCCTCGGAAACGGCTGTTCAATTCCTCTATCTCTTTTTCATCCACAACTGCGATAGACAACTCTTCTTTTATTCTATTTTCGCCCATTAAAACTTTTTTTGCAACTCTCTTTAAGAATAATTTTGAAACCGCAATTTTTGTCAGATTATTAATCTCAACCATAGCGATGGGGTTATTACGGCTAAAATTATAACTACCGCGACTAAAACGCCAGCCAAACATATTAAGATAAGCTTTATTTTCTCTCTCCTCTCCGGCGCGACAAAAGGAATACCTTCCTTAATGCTCTTTAATCCGTTGTAAACTGAAAAATTAAAGACCAAAATAAAAGGGGCTGCGAGGATGCTAAATATATTGCCCAAAAACGGAGCGCCCGCATTATCGGAGATGAAATTAACAAAAGCCGCGGCAATAAAAAAAATAAAAAATAAGACAAAAAACCGCCAAAAAATTTTCCACCAATACCCCCTTACGAGTCCTTTGCTTCTAAAAAGAGCGCTCATTCCTTTTATCCCATTTAATCTTTTTACCCCTTCGTCCGCGAAAACAAACAAAGAAAAAGCGAACCATACGAAAAAAATAATTCCTGGAATTATAAAAAGAAAAAATCCGCTGAAAATAAAAATACCTGCCAAAAAAGAAACCCAGGCGTAAGAAAAAAATTTGCTCCAAGCGATAGAAAAAGATTCCTTAATTCCGAACCCGATTTGGTCTTTATAAATTATCGCAAAAATCAAAGCGCAATTTGCCAGTATATTTATAACCAACCCGCAGACGGCAAGCAGAAAAACAGCTGATCGTATTATAAAAAACAAAAGCTGACTGGAAGTCCCCGCGGATTCCGCAAATCCTGATATTATCCCCAGAAAAAAATAAAAAATGCCGGGAACAACCGCAATCCCGGCTAAAACTAAAAATTTATCTGAATAAATTTTCCAAACGTTTCTAAAAAGATCGCCAATGCCGATTAATTTCTCTTTTTGCTGAAATACTTGTTCCGGCATAAAATTAAAATTACGAATCAACAATATGACGGGAGTATCTCTCGTCATATTATTTATAATTAAAGAATAGATAAAAGCTCCTTTACTATTTTAGATACTGAACCAACGTCTGCCTTTCCTTTTATTTTTGGCATTATTTCCGCCATAACCTTGCCCATATCTTTTACTCTGTTGAATTGTTCCGCTTTTAGCGGAACACCGCCTTTGGCGTATTTAACGGGGTGAATCTCTTCTGCTCTTATTTTTTCTATCGCCGATTTGACTATTTTTTTAAGTTCATCTTCAGAAATCTGTTCCGGCAGATATTTTTGCAAAATTCCGATTTCTTTTTCTTCTTTTTCGGCAAGCTCCGGCCTGTTTCCCACTCTAAACATAGCCGCGGCGTCTTTCCGTTTTTTTATTTCAGAACAAACAACATCCACTATTTCCTCGTCTCCCAACTCTGATTTTTTCTGCAGTTCTTGCTTCGCCAAACCCGGCTCTAATTTTGAAATCTTATACCTTTTTTCTTTTTCCTTGCTCAAAATACCAGCCAAAAACATCCTTAAAGTGGAACGACCTATTTCGTCGTCTTGCTTCATAAACTCCCCCAATTTATTTTTTATCGCTTCTTTTATATTCCCCATTCCTTTAATTTTGAATCAATTTTAAATGATTCAATTTTTAATTTCGAAACTGTTTAAAAATTAAATCATTAAAAATTAAAAATTTTTAAACTAAACAGAATTTGTCTATAAAAACAGCTTTAGGAAAATAAAAAATAGCTCCCCGCTTCTACCTTCGTTCTTTGGGTTTCTCCATTTTTTCCGCCAATTCGTACTCTTTCCTCAGTTGCTCCTTCCTTAAGGCAGATTTTTTTTGCGTCTGCTCGCTTTTATTCCTGACCATAAAACGATTTTTTCTCGCCCGCATCAAAATCCCGCTTTGTTTCACCCTTTTGGAAAACCGGCGAACCAAGCTCTGCGATGTCTCTCTATTATCTTTTTTTATTTCTAAAGGCATAATAACTAAACTCAAAACTCAAAACTCAAAATTAATGTGTCGCTTCGCGATAATATATACCTTAATTTTGTATTTTGAGGTTTGTATTCTATATTTTATAATTTACAATTCTAAATCCATCTTTCCTCCTAACAAATGCAGGTGCAGATGGTCAACAATCTGCCCACTTTCGCGTCCGACATTAAATAATAATTTATAGCCGTTTAATTTTTTCTTTACGGCTATTTGTTTGGCAATTAAAAATAACCCTCCCATCAATTCTTTATCCGCTTCCTCCATCTGGTTTATTGAGACAATATGCTTTTTAGGAATAATCAAGATATGGACAGGCGCTTTAGGATAAATATCTTTAATGGCAACAGCAATACTATTCTCAAAAACAATACCAGAAGGCAATTCCTTATTTATTATTTTGCAAAATAAACAATCCATTTGCGAATTTTTAATTTCAAATCCCGCCAAAGAGTGGGATTTGTTTGTGTGCCTATCTGGTAGGCACACAAACAGTTTGATTGTTTTATGAGACTCTTCGCCTACGGCTCAGGGTGACCGCCTCGCGGTCATTTTTTTAATCTCTTTTTTATCTCCTCCACGGCTTTATCCAATTTTATCGTCTCTTGTTTTCCTGTTTCCATATTTTTTATTATAATAATTCCCTCTAGCGCTTCTTTCTGTCCCAGAATCAATGAATATCTAACACCCAGCCGGTTCGCTTTATTCAATTGGGATTTCAAAGAATCTTTGCCAAGCGACTCCGCCGCTCTTATATTCGCCTTTCTGAATTCCTCAAAAATCTTTAAACATTTCCTTTTTGCTAAATCGCCCAACTGAGCTAAAAATATTGAAACTTCCGCCCTCTTCTGCGGACCCTCGTCCTGCGCTTTGAGCAATTTTACAATCCTTTCTATTCCAGCCGCTCCTCCGCAGGCCGGAATATCCCGTCCCCCCAATAATTTTACCAATTTATCATACCTGCCCCCGCCTGCCAGAGCCTGCGGTTCAAGCCGTTGGAGGGCAAGCCCGCCTGCCAAAGCTTGAGGTCCCTGTCCGTTAGATTCTTTGCTCCCGGTAAAAATTTCAAAAACAGTTTTTGTGTAATAATCCAATCCCCTGACCAAATACGGATTAAGGATATAGGGCAACTCTATTTCATCTAAAAATTCCAATACTTGTTTGAAGCGCGTCTTGCATTCATCGCAAAGGTGGTCAAGAATCTGAGGCGCTTGATTTTTTATCGGCTGGCATTTCCCCTCCTTGCAGTCCAGAATCCGCAAAACATTTTCCCTTGCTCTTTTCCTGCAATCAACGCATAAAGCAAATTCCTTTGTTTTCAAATAATTAGCCAATAGCTTTTTATAATAAGGCCTGCAATTGCTGTCGCCCATGCTATTTATTTCAACAATGATATTTTTCAGCTTCAGTTCCTTGAAAATATTATAGAAAATCTGAATGGTCTGGGCGTCAATAACAGAATCGCTTTCTCCAAAAACCTCAAAACCGAACTGCCAAAATTGGCGATATCTTCCGGCTTGCGGCCTTTCGTGCCGGAAACAAGGACCAAAATACCAAAGCCGCACCGGCTGGGGCAATGACTGCATTCCGTTTTCAATATACGCTCTCGCTATCGGCGCCGTCCATTCCGGCCTTAACGCCAAAGAATCCCCGCCTTTTGTCTTAAAAGAATACATTTCTTTATTGACAATATCGGTTGACGCGCCTATGCTTTTCGCAAAAAGATCTGAATTTTCGAGAACAGGAGTGTTAATCTTCCCGAAATCGTAAAAATCAGCTATTTCCGCGACAATGTCGTAAATCTTCTTATAATACTTTTGTTCTTCAGGCAAAATATCGCTCATCCCTGTCGGCGTCTGAAATCTTAAATTTTTTGGCATAGATAATTTTATTATTAATAAACCGGCGCTCCGAATGCCGCTAAAGCGGCAAACGGCCATGCTCTAAATACCACTCTGCCTATAATATCATTTTCAGGCAAAACGCCGAAACGTCTTGAATCAAAAGACGCTTCCCGATTGTCTCCTAGCACAAAATATTCATTCTGGTTTAAAACAACCGAAATATTCCCTTCTGTTTTCAATGTTGAATTAAGATATTCCGATTCGTCAAGGACTTCTGTTTTTCCGTCTTTAGAGATCTTAATTTCCCCGTTATTTATCTCCACCATATCCCCTGGAAGCCCTATGATTCTTTTTATAAACATTTGGGAAGTATTTAAGGGAAACTTAAAAACAACAACCTCGCCTCTTTGAAACGCCCTGAAGCGATAAGAAATTTCGTCAATAATCAAATAATCGTTATTTGTAAAATTCGGCTCCATTGAAGGTCCTTTAACCAAAAACGGCTGAAACAAAAAATACCTTACAGGCAAAACAATCGCAGAAGCGATAATCGTTATTTTCAAAATTTCCCAAACAAAACTAAAAAATTTCTTAGCCATAATTATACTCTTATTACGAATTCAAAGTGCTTTTATAATAACAAATATATTTAATTTCTGCAAGCGCAAAAAAAATTAGGTGAAGTTGGTTTCCCAAACTTCACCCTTGCAGAATCGTTTGGCCCTTACGCCATACTCGTCTTCAACCTCGTAGCTTCTAAATAATCAATGTTCACTTCCTCATAGGCAGTACCATTTCAAAGTAATGCCCATCCACATTTATCGCCCAACCATAACGCGGTCATGGCGAATCAGCCAGTTAAAAAAACTAACGGGGGAAAAAACTAATCTTATTATAAGTTATATCCAAAAAAAATGCAAAATTAGTTTTCCACACCCTCCTTCGCCATTGTTAACTACTCCGCCACTCCCCTTCGCTAAAGCTACGGGGGGGTTATTTTCTTTCGTTTTTACGAAAGAGAACAAAAAAAATGGGCCTATCCGGATGTCCGAAGACAAAGGATTAGGCCCGATTTATCGTGTGGACGGAGGGATTACCCCGGTCCTAGCGCCAAATGGCTAAGGTGATAAATTCCTCACACAACAATAGCTAGGGCGGCACTCCACTCGCGGTAGGCATCTCCTACCTCCTATAAAAGAATCCGTTCAATTTCCGACACCTACGCCTATCACCTGCTCGGCAAGACCGAGACAGCCGTCTGACAAAAGAGCTAAAAAAACATTCCTATTTTCAGTATACACAAGCAAAATATCTTGTCAATAGCGCATAAAATGATACAATCAAACTATGATGATTATTGCGGGACTCGGAAATCCGGGAAAAAAATACGAATTTACCCGGCATAATATAGGATTTAGAATTATTAACAACTTCGCGGAGGAAAATAATTTTCCTGAATTTAAGCTGTATAAAAAATTCAACTCTCTGATCTCTGAAAGCATTATCAATGATAAAAAAATAATTCTTGCCAAGCCCCGGACATTTATGAACAAATCCGGCAAAGCAATAAAATCCATCATTAACTTCAATAATGCAAAGCAAACTACTCCCTCATTTCTCCCCATCCTCGCTCCTCCCCATCAAAGAGGGGGAGGAAAGGTGGGTGAGATTATTCCCGTAGAAATTGGTTTTATTGTCATTCATGACGACATTGATTTGCCTATCGGAGAAATAAAGATTTCCCAAAACCGCGGCTCTGCCGGACATAAAGGCGTTAAATCAATAATAAACGCATTGAGAACTAAAAATTTCTCGCGAATAAGAATTGGCATCCTTCCCAAAATAGGCAAGCCGGAAAATACCGAACAATTTGTGCTTGAAAAATTCAGCGAAAGCGAAGAGAAAATCCTCTCAGAAACAATACAACAATCAATCTCCATCCTTAAAAATATTTTCTGCTATTGAAAATATTTTCTAACCTTGGAAACATCTTTAAAAAAAATACTTTTTCATCGTAGTAAATTTCCTACGATCGTAGAAAATATACCACGATGAAATTTACTATACAAAATAAATTCAAAATAATGCGCGATAATACCCAAAACATTATTCCAGCGACTTACTCACTTTTTATACGATCGTATTAATAATGAGTAAGTAGAATTTATGGGATATATCCCTTTCATGTTATCATTTTAACAATGCAAGAATATATAGAAAAAATAACAATAGACGATAAAAATTATCCGGCAGACCTCAAAAAAATAAAAAATCCCCCGAAAATTCTTTATTTTAGGGGTGAAATAAAACAAAACGAACCGCTCTTCGCTGTTGTGGGCGCAAGAAACTGTTCCAGCTATGGCAAGCAAGCCACTATAGATATAGCGGGAAATTTAGCCGAAGCCGGATTAACCATTGTAAGCGGATTGGCTCCGGGCATTGATTCATTCGCTCATTGGGCAACGATTGAAAGAGGAAAAAGAACAATCGCTGTTTTTGGAACGGGTGTAGACAAACAGAGCATTTATCCATCTGAAAATATGAGGCTTGCGGAAAAAATATTAGAAACCGGCGGACTTTTGATTTCAGAATATCCTCCCGGAACTCAAGGAACTCGCTGGACATTTCCCCAAAGAAACCGGATAATCTCCGGTCTTTCTTTGGGTGTATTAGTAATTGAAGCGAAACAGAGAAGCGGAGCATTAATAACCGCAGATTGCGCCTTTGAGCAAGACAGAAAGGTCTTTGCTTTGCCGGGATCCATATATTCTTTAAACTCCAAGGGTCCCCATTTTCTGATTAAAAAAGGAGCCAAACTAATTGAAAACAGCAACGACATTTTAAAAGAGTTAAATTTGACATTGGCCGAGAACAACGATACAAACGAAATAGGCGGTCAAAATGCGGAAGAAAATTTAATCCTTAATATTTTGGAAGAGGGCGGACTGCATATAGATCAAATAATCAAAACGACAAAATTAAGCGCCGCCAAAACAGCAGGCATTCTTGCTATCTTGGAAATGGAAGAAAAAATAAGGAATCTAGGGGGAAATATTTATGCCCTACGGCGTTAATTTCTAATTTTTAATTAACGGATTAACGAATTGAGAATTTAATCCGTTAATTCTTTAATTTTCAATCCGTCAATTTTAATTATCTATGCAGTTAATTATCGTAGAGAGTCCGACAAAAGCCAATACAATAAAAAAATTTTTAGGAAAGGACTACAAAGTCCTTGCTTCTTTTGGCCATGTGCGAGATCTGCCGAAAAGCGAACTTGGCGTTGATGTGGAAAATAACTTTACTCCGAAATATGTAATTCCTCTAAAAGCAAGAAAAACAATTTCAGAATTAAAAAAAGAAGCGAAAAAAATAAAATCAACTATTCTCGCGACCGACGAAGACCGCGAGGGAGAAGCGATCGCCTGGCACCTCGCCCAAATTCTTGAATTGGACAATCCGAAAAGAATTGTTTTCCATGAAATAACGAAATCAGCCATTGCCCATGCTATTGAAAATCCGCGAACGATTGATTTAAATTTGGTTAATGCTCAGCAGGCAAGGAGAATTTTAGACAGAATTGTGGGCTACAAACTATCCCCTTTTCTGTGGAAAAAAGTGGCGAGAGGACTTTCCGCGGGAAGAGTCCAATCAGTGGCGGTAAGATTGGTGGCGGAAAGGGAAAAAGAAATTGAAAATTTCAAGAAACAAGAATACTGGAATATTGAAGCCCTTTTCAATAAAATTAAAAATCAAAATAAGCAAACTGAATTTGGAGCCTTGTTGGTGAAAAAAGATGGCGATGTTATTCCAAAACTTGGAATCAAAACAAAAGAAGAGACGGATAAAATTTTAGAAGACCTAAAAGACGCGGAATATAAGGTTGGAAAAGTTGAAAAAAAAGAAGCAAAGAAAAATCCTCTGCCTCCCTTCACTACCAGCACACTACAGCAGGAAGCGTGGAAAAAATTCCGATTCCCGGCAAAATTTACAATGCGGCTCGCCCAACAACTCTACGAAAACGGGCATATCACCTATCACAGAACCGACTCATTAAATCTTTCCGAAACATCGCTTTTTGTCGCTGAAAAATTCATAAAAGAAAATTTTGGAAATAATTATTGGCCCGGTTTTTTCAAAAAATACAAGGCGAAAGGCAAGGCGCAAGAAGCCCATGAGGCGATAAGGCCTGCTTATCCGGAAAACACTCCGGAAAAAATAAAGAGTTCTATTATGGCGAGCCAGCATAAATTATACGAACTTATTTGGCGCAGATTTATCGCCTGCCAAATGTCACCCGCGATTTTTAGTTCTTCTGCGGTTGAAATTGAAACACAGAACCAAAAATACACTTTTAGAGCAAACGGCCAAACCTTAAAATTTGACGGGTTCTTAAAGGTTTATCCTATGAAATTTGAAGAAAAAGAGCTTCCGGAATTAATTGAGGAAGAACTGTTGGAACTGAAAAAAATAGTCCCCTCCCAACACTTCACAGAACCGCCTCCAAGATACAACGAAGCCAGCTTGATTAAAACCCTTGAAGAAAACGGCATAGGCAGGCCGTCAACCTACGCGCCGATAATTTCAACTGTGCAGGAAAGAAACTACATTGCCAAAGACGAGCAAAAAAGATTCCAGCCGACTGAAATAGGTAATATAGTAAACGACCTTTTGGTGGAGCATTTTCCAAAAATAGTTGATATACAATTCACGGCAAAAATGGAAGAGGACTTGGATGAAATTGCGGAAGGAAATAAAAAATGGACAGATGTCTGCCATGAATTTTATGAGCCGTTCAATAAAAATCTGCTGGAAAAATATAGCGAGGTCTCCAAGGAAAAAATAGCTGTCCAGAAAACAGACAAGATATGCCCTAAATGCGGAGCAGAGCTTGTTATCCGCTTTGGCAGATTTGGAAAATTCTACGCTTGTTCAGGCTTTCCGAAATGCCGACACACAGAACCTCTGGAAGAGAAAACTTTAGGCATAAAATGCCTGAAATGCCAAACCGGGCAAATGGTGGCAAAGAGGACAAAGCGAGGAAAAATTTTCTACGGTTGCAATAAATATCCGGAATGCGATTTTGCGCTATGGGACAAACCCGTAAAAACCGAGCAGGGAGAAATTGAAAAATGCCCAAAATGCGGCTCGGCAATGGTTGAGAAAGGAAAACAAATAAAATGCTCCAACAAATCTTGCCAATCTAACAAAAAAATAGCAGAATAATAGCAGACCTTCTGATTAAAAATTTTTCGTGACGAAATCTAAAAATTGTAGTAGAAAAGATCTTTAACTAGATGGTCTGTAAATTCGCCTAGGTGGCGGAACGGTATACGCTCAAGTCTCAAAAACTTGTGAGAGCAATCTCGTGTGGGTTCGATTCCCACCCTAGGCACTTACATACAAACACCTTCGCGGCACACTAATAATTTAATTGGAGAATGACATGACAGAACTGCAAAAAATTGATTTGGAAGGCGCTCTGCGAGCTCGTTGTATAACGAACAGCGGACCTTTGACCGCGGAAACAATGAGAAAACTCAAAGAAAGTGTTAAACGAAAACGTCCAAAATTTAGTTATCTAACCGCTTGGCGAACAAACTTCGGAGGAAAAAGCCATTAAGCAATTTTGTTCTTTAACCGCTCCCCAGCCTCGTTATTGCGAGGCTTTTTTTTATTTTAATTATTGCGCGCAAATTTACGGAATATATAATGAAAAATTACCCCTACTAATGCGCCGGTGATTGCGCCGATTAAGATATCTGACGGCCAGTGGATGCCCACAAAAACCCTGCCGAGACCGATTAAAAAACTGGAAATATAAAAAAATATTCCCAGTTTTTTATTATAAAAGAAAATAATCGTTGATAGGGCAAAATAGAAAGAAGCGTGGCCCGAAGGAAAAGACGGCTCGCTGGCGTTATGGCTTACAAGAAAATTTACGCTGTAATCAACAAACGGCCTGGGCCTGAACCAAAGCCAACGGATAAAATTAGCAACCGCAAATCTTGAAAAAATAGCGGCAACCAGCGACAAAAAAACAATTCTGAAATATTTCTTGAATTCTATAATTAATAATAGAAATAATATAAAAAGCAGAACGTATTCAAGATATTGGGCGAAAAACACGCCTAAAAAATCAAGCCAAGCCCACCTTCCGGCGTATTGGTTTATTAAATTAAAAATATACAAATCCATATTTTTAAGGAAATGTTCTCAGAATTGGCCGAGGTCAGACCTCGGCTAAATTATCCAAGGCCCGACTTCGGATAAGCTCTTATTTAAGCTTCAATAAATTTTCTAAAAGGCAGGCAACTGTTATCGGTCCCACGCCGCCCGGCACGGGCGTAATATAGCTCGCTTTTTTGGAAACGCTATCAAAATCAACATCTCCGACCGCTTTTTTATTTTTATCAAGAGAAAAACCAATATCAATCACCACAGCTCCTTTTTTTATCATATCTCCGGAAATCAGTCCTGAATCCCCTACTCCGGAGATCACAATATCAGCCGTTTTAATCTCTTCTATCCCAAAAAATTCTAAATTATTTTTTGAAAGCCAGTCTGCCAACGGTCTGCCCACTAATTTACCCCTCCCGATTAGAACTATCTTTTTATTTTTCAAAGAAATATTATATTCTTTAAAAATTTTTTCAACCGCGGACACAACCGGAGATATAAATTCCGCGTTTTTATTATCGGAGATAATATCCAAAACATCTTGCGTGTTAAACTTCTCGGGCAATGGCAATTGAACAATTATTCCGGTTACATCTTTTTTTCCAGCAATTTCCTTTATTTTATTTTTTAAATCCTCCTGGGAAATATCAAAAGAAAAATTAAACAATTCAAAATCAATTCCTACTTTCTCGCAAGCAATTTTTTTTCTATCGACATAAGCATTTGAAGCATAATCATCTCCAACCAAAACAACGGCCAACTTCAGCCTTAAATTATCTCTTCCTATCTTTTTTCTTACTTCTGACAATATTTTTTCCGATATTTTTTTGCCATCTATAATCATCGACTAAATTTCTAATTTTTAATTTTTAAATAATTTCTAAATGACTTAATTTTTAATAACGGCGAACCGGTTTAAAAATTTAATCATTAAATCATTATTTATAAAATTGGAAATTAAGAAACTACGGCAATGGGAATTTTCTACAGAACTTTTTTATCTCTTGCCTAACTTTAGAAATTGACTTTTCATCAACAATCACCTTATCTATCCACTCCGCGATTATTTTCATTTCTTTTTCTTTCATTCCTCTGGTGGTTATTGCCGGCGTTCCCAATCGTATTCCAGATGGCTCAAAAGGGGGATTTAGATCAAAAGGAATGGTATTTTTATTAACAGTAATGCCAGCTTTTTCCAAACGGATTTGGGCTTCTTTACCTGAAATTTTT
>Ga0209542_10006177_pt1 | contig 23411 bp, 23 predicted proteins | sample RifCSPhighO2_01_FD_184028 | JGI IMG/M metagenome (GOLD analysis project Ga0209542, IMG submission 184028) | Soil microbial communities from Rifle, Colorado - Rifle CSP2_plank highO2_0.1 (SPAdes) (version 2) | ecosystem: Environmental > Terrestrial > Deep subsurface > Rock core/Sediment ... | reverse complement strand
TGATACACCTGCTTTAACTTTTATAGCTTATGCTTATGAAGATACAACTGATCAACGAGAATTCTCTAAAAGAACATTAATTGGATATGTTGACGAGGTGGTACTTGCTGAAAATCCTGTAACCACCACCAAACTTCTGCAGAGTGGTTTCAACAATGCAAATAATATTACTACAACCGAACCATAATCACCCGTGTGCACCATCGGGAACGATGTTGGAACCTTTTAAGGCTCATCGTTGTATTTATCTAAATAGTCCCGTCTCCATCTCGAAGGAATTAATTCCACTTCAGTTAATTGTTGTGATGGTAATCTTACATGAGGTTCTTTAAGCAATGGACCTTTTGTATATATTGACTCTTCTTCACGTATCCACCAAGGATCCTTAAGCCTGTCCATAATTTGCATCATTCTAAAATTAAGTTCTATATTAACTGAATGTCCCATCATTTCGCTCGCAGCTGCATTAAGATCTTCATATTCTTCGTCAATATCTTGATCAGTTAAACCCTGAGCTTCCAATCTCTGAGTATCTGGTCCTAAAAGAGGCCCTATTAACTTTTGTGTTTCAGTGTGACCCTCAACCAGCCTTCTATATTGGGTTCTTTCATATTCTTTAGTATGATCAGTATTGAAAAAGGCGCCATCCTCGGCAAGCCTTGAACCCAAAATTAAACCTATCGGATCACCAGTCACCTCTCTATTAACTCCCATTGAGTAGCCAATTCGAGAGGATCTCATTAGATGAAGATCAAATCCACAAGTAGTTGGAGCGCAGTTCAATAACCCTTCCATCCATATAGCTACATCTCTGAATTCAGCAGATTCGACCTTACTTCTTCTCTCTTCTCTAAATTGTGCATACTCCTCGGAATTTAAACCAAACGGGCTTCTGAAGTTAGCAGAAAAGCGATTATAAACCACCTGTAGTTGTTGTAGTTTTTCTAATGGAGTAGGATTGGGTATATCTTGAAGTTTGATATTTCCATCAAGGGAGAGAGAATCTAAGTAAAGAGAACTTTTCAATCCTTCTGCGGCCTCTAATCTTTCTCCTGCTGCAGGATCAATTACTTTCAAAAGTTTAATTCTGAGTCTAGGGGGTAATTTTGAAAAGGGGTTGCCTTCTGTCATTCACTAATTTTAGCATGGAGGAAGCCAACTATCAAACTATAGGACCGCTTTTTTAATCTGTGCCCCTGATGAGTTTTCTTTTGAACACTTTCTGCCTTGGATTTATCAGATTATGCTTGCCTATCAGGAACAGGAAGACAGTGAAACTGATGATTTTGCACCCAAGATCAATACCTCTTCTAACTTCTAGTATACGAAAAAAGTGAATTAAAGGAAAAACAAAATTCCTTTGGATTTGTTATAATACGTTTATGACTGCAATCCAGTTACTACAACAAGATAAAAGTTTAATTCAAGCATTTAAACGCTATCAAAAGCGTTATCTTTCTGTAGGTAAAAAACTTAATCTTAGAAAATTTCTTCCTGAGATTGTCTATCGTACCATGCGTCTTGAAGGTGAACAAATTACTAGAAAAGAAACTCAAGCTCTTTATAAGTAATCTTGCCCTAAATTACTGTGGCTAAAACAACTAAACCAAAAGGTGCAACGAGTTTTAAAGAAACTGCTTTTGGCATTCTCTCACATTCAAAAATTATTCCACTTGAAGCTGAAGGTATAAAGAAAGCACTGCAGTATATTATTGGGTTAAGCGAAAAGAAAGCCAAGATTACTCCCGAGCTTATACAGAATATTCATAAGGTTGGATTTGATTTCATATTTCCTGATTGGGCAGGTCAATTTAGAACAATTGATGTAACAGTTGGAGAGTACGAACCACCTCATTACAGTAAAATTGCCGTTCTGGTAAAAAATCTGTGCGATGATTTAGAAGAAAGACTTAAACATATCCCCTCACATGAAGACGGAGAACAATTTTTAGCTGAAGTAATATCGCTTCTGGCATGGTTTCAACATCAGCTTGTCTGGATTCACCCATTTAATGATTACAATGGTAGAGTTGCCAGGCTTCTTACCAACCTTTTGGTTCTAAATTTTGGGTTACCTGTTTTAGAGATTAAAGCCGGGACAGGACAAGACAGACAACGTTACATCAACGCTATGAAAGCGGCGGATGAACATAACTTCTCTAAATTAGAACGACTTATTGCTAATGCTCTTAAAGAAAACTTAGAAAAAACTTAATTGGGTAACTAATTTCATCCTAGAATATTTTCAAAGATGATGATATATTGCACCAGAAAATGGAATGGATTGTAATTATTTTTGTTTTTGCCATAATACTCCATTGGAATAAATCCAAAACTGATAGGCAAACTTCGCTCAATCAAAAGAAAGTAGATCTATCTTCTATTAAATTATCTACCGAACAGAAAGAACTTTTCGATAAAATTAATAGTAGTAATGATCACATACTAGTTACAGGTAAAGCTGGGACAGGCAAATCATCACTCCTCCAATATCTTAAACATTGTTCTTCAAAAAACTTGGTGGTGGTGGCACCTACAGGTGTTGCTGCTCTAAATGTGCAAGGACAAACAATACATTCCTTCTTTAAAATACCCCCATCTTTTAATTCCAAAGGAATTTTGATCCTTGACGATAGAAGAAAACTTGTACTTAAGAATATTGATGCAGTAGTAATTGATGAGGTATCAATGGTAAGAGCGGATTTAATGGATACTGTTGATCGTATACTAAAACATGCTCGCAGTAGTCAGCTACCTTTTGGAGGAGTACAAATGATTATGTTTGGTGATATGTATCAGCTACCTCCTGTAGTGGAAGATCCTGAGCTTTTTAAATATTTCAGTGCAAATCACGGTGGATTTTATTTTTTTAATGCTCACGTCTGGCATAGTGCCAATCTTAAGATATATCAGCTCAAAACAATATTTAGACAAAAAGATGAGAAGTTTAAAAGAATATTAAATGCTATCCGCACTGGAAAAATCAGCAATAACATTCTTAATGAACTAAACAGCAGAGTTATCCAGAATCCCCCTACGGAAGATATGCTTACTCTGGCCATAACTAATCAATCTGTAAGTGAAATAAACCATCATAGGCTTGATGCTTTGGATGAAAAGCTTTATGAATATAAGGCCAATATGGAAGGAAGAATTGAAAACTCATTTTTTCCTACTGAGGAAACTCTCTATCTGAAAAAAGGTGCTCAGGTGATGCTGGTTAAAAATGATACTAATAAAAGATGGGTTAACGGTACAGTTGGGCACATCCATTCCTTAAGAAAGAATGAGATAGAAGTTGATATTGACGGCAATATTTATTCAATCCCCCAAGATACTTGGAAGAGAATACAGTATATTTATAATGAGGAGGAAGGTATTATTGACGAGGAGACTATCAGTTCTTTTACTCAATTTCCTATAAAACTGGCTTGGGCAGTCACAATCCATAAATCACAGGGACAAACCTACAACTCTGTGATTATAGACATGGGCAGCGGAGCATTTGCCCATGGACAAACTTATGTGGCTTTAAGCCGCTGTACCAGTTTAAAAGGTATACATCTAAAAAGGAGGGTTCTAAAAGAAGATATAATAATTGATCCAGCTATCATCAATTTTATGAGGTTTGGGAAAACAAAATCTAGATCCAGTTGAAGAGGATGCGAGTTGAACACTTTTCGAGGCTAAAATTGTTTATCCATAGTTAATTACCAATTTTAGCCCTTTTGGTGATCATCAGATTAGCCCTATATATCAATCTATTCGCATGTTTGATAACACTCAGCGAGCCTCCAGTGCCGGGAACAGGAGTTGAACCTGCACACCCTTTCGGGCGCTACCACCTCAAGGTAGTGCGTATACCATTTCGCCACCCCGGCTTGTTTATCTTGACTATTATACTCAAACAGTTTACAATCCGCCACTCTATGATAGAAGCAACCCTAGGCAGAAATCCAAATAAGTGGCCTGTTCCAGAAGCAGTTTGTATGAGAGTTGCAGAAGAAATTTTGGAAGCCAGACAAGAAGGCAGTTGGCAGGCAATTCAGGCTGCACTTGATCATGGAGTTTTAGGCTCTCCTGTTAAAGTTAAAGCTAGAATAAACTCGTCTTTATACTTTGATGAAGTGTTTGTTAATACTTTATTAGATGATAGAACTGAAGACATTGGTACTGGTTTTAAGGCTCAAATTTTTACAGATACCAGTTTTGATGATTCAGAAACTAGCTGCCTTTTGGCAGTAGGAATCCGTGCCAATATTGCTATGGAGGGACAAACAGTTCCCTTAGGCATCAAAACACCAAGGGATATATTACTTACTATGATCACCTTTGAGGATCCTTCCATAAATGCCAGAGAAAATATAGATGAAATACCAAGAGGCGGAGCATGGGGACTAGGTGAAGGATTAGTAAGACTAAATGCTGGAGAAACAGCTGAAATTTATCTTCCTAGAGCTCCCTTCCCAAACCTAGATTTCTAAATTGGTGCCCAAGAAAGGAGTACACACCCCGGCTTTACCGGTTGAACCTATACTTGACAAGTCAGTACATTGTCAGTACAATCTATTTTATATGTTAACTCAAAAACTTTACAAAAATGGTAATTCTGTTGTAGTAACGATTCCTAAGGAATACTTAAACGATCTTAAACTAAAGGATGGAAGTGAAGTAGTCATGGAACAAAATATGGATTCTGGCTTGATAATTATTTCAAAGAAGGGTGCTCAGAAAACTGATACAAAAATCTCTCCTGAGTTTTTACATTGGCTAGATTCCTTTAATAAAAAGTATGCTCCTGCCTTAAAAGAGCTCGCTAGGAGATAATCTCCTATGAAAATAGTCTTCCTATCTCTGGATGAAGTTTTAGGTATTCATCATGAAGAAGTTGAAAAATTTGGTGGAAGTCATGGAGTTAGAGATTTAAATTTGCTAGACTCTGCACTTCAAAGACCACAATCTTCATTCATGGGTGAAGATTTATATTCTACTGTCTTTGATAAGGCAGCAGCCTTGTTGCATTCGATATTATTAAATCATCCTTTTATTGATGCAAACAAGCGAACAGCAACTGTTTCAGTGGCATATTTCCTGCATCTTAATGGGTATGAACTTGAAATGACTCAAAAAGAGCTAGTTGAGTTTGCTTTAAAAGTTGAATCCAAAAAATTTGATTTAAAACAAATCTCTAAATGGCTTGAAACACACTCAAAAAAGTAATTGTGCCCCTGATGAGTTTTCTTTTGAACACTTTCTGCCTTGGATTCACCGGATAATGCTTGCTTACCAAGATCAGAAAGAAGAAATAGATGATTTTGCACCAAAGATCAGTAATTCTTCCAATTTCTATTATACGAGAAAAGTGAATTAAGAGAAAGTCTAATACAATTAATCAAGCGGAAGCTTGATCTTTACCCCTAAAGCCTTAGCAATCTTATTTAAGATATCTCCCCTTGCCATTGGTCCCTTTGGTCCAGCTCTTTCAATTCGAGCATAATAATTACCATCAACTTTAGCCTTTTTGCCTACTTCTTCTTGAGAAAGTCCTTGCTTCTCGCGAGCTTCCTTAAAAATTTTTGCTATTTCTTCCTTAAAACTCATAACAGGATCAATTATACACTTTTTCGAGATAGTTTACTCTTTTTTCCAAAAAGAGTCGTTTTTTGATAGAATAGAGCCCAAATGGATATAACTGATGAAATCTTGAAAAATGATAAGTATAAAAAGCTGGTTGATCGCCTTAGTACTAAGACACTAAAGTTAATAGCTGAAGACCATTTAAGAGCTCTTCAGGAGGCTCACAAAGGCATTAAGAAAGAGGAGCCAGAAAGATTAAATGATCTTGAATATTTACAAGCTATGGCAGACGGAATGCAGATACTAGCAAAAACAGTTTTGGGAAAACGATCTAAAAAATAAGGTACAATCTGGAAAGAACATTGAGACAGCCTAATCCGTGGACAATTGATATAGTTTGGACTATACTAACGGGCAATTATGCAGGAAGCACCAAAAGATAGAAAAGAATTTTATGATGAGTTCAAAGATAGCACTCTAGGACATGCTAGAAGGCGAGGAGTACAGATACCAACATGGGATGATATTCTCGTAGTCCAAGCCCGTGATTGGAGAACTTCAAGAGTTTGGGAAGAACGCGGAGTTTTTACTCCTGAGGTTGAAACGGATATAAGATACTCTCTACTTTTTGGCAGACCTGGATTACCTGAAGGATTATCTACTCCTTCAACACTATTTCAGCAAGCTTCAAGGGAATTATTGGCCGATATTGATGCATATAATTCAATGGAAGATTTATTCCAGGATCCCGATGCTGAAGAAGTAGCTGAAGCATTCAGTAAATCTCTACAAAATGCACTTGCAGGAATACAAGGAGATCTAGATAATCCTCATCTTCTCGATCAAAGGGTTATCAAGTCACGTCTTTTGATTGAAGGATTAAAGGCTTTCACAGAACATGTAGGACAAGGGGAAACTGATAGCTATCATAGACTAGCCGGAAAAGAGATGCTGGTGGATTTTGCTCATTACATGGATGATAGAAACCGTTCATTACTCAGAGACCAAAATCCTATTGTCATACTAGATAGTGTAGTTTCTGCAGGCGTAACCCCTTTTAGATTAGTTGAAATCACAGAAGAGCATGTTGATCCTTTTCTAAAATATGTTCTTCATAGAAATGGATTAACAGCGCCTAAGGATTATGAAGCTCCATGTCGTATGCCAGATCCAGCAATTATTGATGCTGGGTTGGAAGCTTTTAAGTTCGTCGAAACTAACAGACTAGACACTGTAGAACCTATTCATATAGTACCTGATTTGTTAACTGACCCAGAGGTTTTAACTATCATTCGAGACTTAGATAAAACTGAAAACTTAAGCGAGAAAGAGGAAGACTCATGGTTTAGTTGGTGGGGAATAAGAAATAGCAGAAATTTTATTAAGCTCCGAAATGCAGTAGTTGAGGCATTGGTTCCCCCAAGGGGAGACGAGGAACGATTCCGTCATAGACCAGAGATTAGTGAAGAATTGAGAGTTTTTCTTGAAAAAGCAAATGGTGTAGTTTCCAAAGGTGTCCCTCAACTTGCACCAGCACGTTTAATGGGACTTTTGATAAAGGATAGGAAAATAAGACCAATCCTCCTTAAAGCTGGTTTAACTGCACCTCAACTTGATGGTTGGGGGAAGGCTCTCAAAGAAAGAACAAAGAAAAGAGAGGAAGAGAAAAAGATTAAGGGTAAAACTTTAGAAGATAAAGTTGATGACCGAGAGTTAAATCATTTATTGGAAAAATATGCAATCGACCTATCTAAGCAAGCACTTGAGGGAAAACTTGATCCAGTTATTGGACGACAGGAAGAAATTAGTCAGATGATAAGAATCCTACTTCAAAGAGGAAGATCTAATCCTCTCTTATTAGGTGAACCTGGAGTAGGAAAAAGTGTTCTATTCGGAGGTTTAGCAACTGCTATTGCATCTGGTGATGCCCCTGCTTCCTTAGTTGGAGCAAGAGTATTAATGCTTGATTTATCTGCTATGAATAGCGGAGCTATGTATAGAGGACAATTCGAGGGAATACTCCTTCCTATAATTAAGGGTGTTGTTGAACGTAATGGTAGAGGTACAGAACCTCCTATATTACTTTGTATTGATGAACTTCATGCAGCGTTGCAGGCTGGCTCTGCAATGGGCACACCTGGAGCTGGTGAGTTACTCAAGCCTTATTTAACAAAAGGAGAATTGAGCATTATTGGGGCAACAACCCAAGCTGATTTTGCCAGAACAATCGAGCCAGATGCAGCATTAACCAGACGTTTCCAAACAGTCTTTATAGATGAGCCAAAAGCGGAAGCATCTGTTCAGATTCTCAAAGGATTAAAAGAGAAATATGCAACTTACCATAAATTAGAAATTGATGATGAAATGTTAGATTTAATCGTATCCTTAACTAACAGATATTTACCTAATGAACGTCAGCCAGATAAAGGTATACGAGTTTTAGATGCCTCTTGTGCCAGAACAAGAATGGCTGAAAAAGACTCCCTGACTGCTGATTGGATTTATCAAACAGTAGCAGCAGAAGCCAAAATTGATCCTGAATTTTTACAGGTAAGTGATAATCTCAGGTTCTTAAGGCTTCCTGATGAATTACCACAGCAAGTGTTAGGTCAAGACCGAGCCACCAGAAGAATTGCTGAAGCTTTAGTAAGAGCTAAGGCTGATTTAAATGATCCACGAAAGCCATTTGGAGTATTTTTGCTTCTCGGACCAACTGGAGTTGGTAAAACTGAGACCGCTAGAGCATTAGCGAGATTACTTCATGGAACAGAAGATGCTCTTATTCGGGAAGACATGTCTAATTATGGTGAATTGCATGAGGCAGCAAAACTTTTCGGGGCCCCTCCTGGATATGTAGGATTCGGAGAAGAAGGTCAATTATCTGGTTCTGTTAGAAGAAAACCATATTCTGTAGTTGTATTAGATGAGTTAGAAAAAGCTCATCCTGATGTAATGAGAAGATTTTTACCTGTTTTTGAAGAAGGTGAGATAAAAGATGGAAGAGGTCAAACAGTAAGCTTTAGGAATACTGTGATCTTAATGACAAGTAATTTGGGTGTTAGAGAAGCCTCTCAACATTTAGGCTTTAGAACATCCAAGGAAGGCACATATTCTGAAGAAGTATTAGATGGAATTTATGAAAAGGCTGCTAAGGATGTTTTATCTCCTGAGTTAATTAACAGAGTAGATGGAATATTTATCTATCATCCACTCAGTAGAGAAATAATCAGACAATTAGTTGATAGAGAGGTTGGAGAAATCTCAAAGAGAACATTAAAAAGATGGGGTGCTTCATTTGAAATACCAATTGAAGTTGCTGATACCTTAGCAGAAGAAGGATATAGTGACATTTACGGGGCAAGAGAACTAAAAAGAACTGTTAATAGAAGGGTTGGAGACACTTTAGCAGCTTGGTTATTAGAAAAAGGTGATGGGCTTCAGAAAGATGCTCAAATTACTCTATCTCAAGATGGTGATTTATTAATTCCTCAACTAGTGACTGAGATACCTATCCAAAGAATTCAACCTTAATTTTTTAATAATTGATTTTTGAACCAGCTTATAATATAATTAGCATATGACAGAACAAGCACCAGGCGAAGGAACATTAAATCCTTTTGAAGCAGAAGTCACCAGATCAAGAGAACTTTTGGATAGTGGAAATTATCAAGAAGTTAATTTTTCAGGTATAGAAAGCGCAGCTTCAGCTATTAAAATGAGTCCCCTTGAAACATATCAATTACTTGGAAATCTAGCCGGTGAAGCAGCAGGGAAAGCAGCAGAGGCTGGTGATCCCGATGCTATGAAAAGATTAGGTGATATGCATGAACTTTATCGAAATACTGCAGAGGCTCTTACTCCTAAAACCCGTGCAACTAGAGCTAGAAGACCAAAATCACAAAATGTAGGTCCTTCTACTGGTCAAGCAGCTGGATAATATCCAATAAAAACCTTTCATGGCTGCAGAATCTCCCAAGTTTTATACACCTCAGGCTGCTTTACACATTCCCACTAATAGATGGAGAGAAATTCATGGAGAAAAATTAGAAGCAAGTTATACTCCCTTCAATCCTAGAAAACATGCTGCTTTTGCCCAGGCAACAATAGGCTTCACCTTAGATGAGGTTCCAGAGAAAAAACCATATTTAGTACAAACCTCTGATAATCATGGACGTTCATCTGAGATTAGATTCGATGATAGTGGTCTGATAATTTGGGAGGATGAATTCAAAAATATTTATGGCACTACTACTATTAAAGGTAATAATTTTCAGGATCCCAAAGCCTTGGTTGAACCTCATTCGCCTTCTGGATTTATTTATTGGGGCCTTTTAGATGGTGACTCTATTTTAAGACAAAAAAGGGCTTCAGAATTACTTAGAGCCAATAAGATCGATACCGAAATAATCTTAAGAGTTCTAGAGCCCTGTACATTTCCACTCAACAACAAGCAAATTTCTGTAGAGGAATTAAAAGCCTTTATGATCAAAAATGCTGGTAAAGAAGAGGTGCGCGATTCATCAGGTTGGAGAGAACTTCGTTTTGACGAGACACCTAAGTTAGTTAGAGCTTTAAATAATACTGCTTTCTTTATGGAAGTCAGAGGCTTACAAGTAGCTGAAAGAGTTGCTGATTTAAATGATGTTGAAACAGAAGAAGATTTTTTGGCAATTTGCCAAAGGGTTTTTCAATTCGTTAATCTTAAAGAAGAAGTGGAAGCTAAAAAGGAAAATAGACAACCGGAACATTTTGACTTCAAAAGTGAACAGGATAGATTTTCATACTTTTCTCATTATTTACCAAAACAATTAGGCAAAAATTACGGCAGGTTCCACAATTTAAAATTACTCCACACCTATCCTCATACAGGTAATATTTCACTAGTTGGTAGCATTTATGATTTAGATAGTGTAGCCGGTGAGCCACTTAAAATTCCCGGTGAGAAAGTAGTTATTGAAGATGACATTATTGAGGAGGTTGATTATTTAGTATTTGGAAGTTCCGATCATCAATTAGCTGAGGGTGTCGTAAATGTACTCGGTGAACTGGCAGAAAAAGATTTTTTTAGTGACTTAGATTCTAAAATGGGCAGGGCTACAGTTGAATCTCTCTTTGTAATAAATTTTTATCTTAACTATTTTGAAGAACGAGGTTGGTTGGATGATGTATTAGGACACTTACCTCAAATATCAGATCATATATCTTCTAGCCGATATAAAATAAATGGGGTAGATCTCTCCAGAGTTTTAGAGGGGGCAATGTTAGGTTTGGCCCTTAAAGAATTAGAGTGGCAAGATAACAAATTAGATTTACCTAAATTCCTATTCCAGTACTTAGAAAAAGGCCAATCATATTGGTTAGATGAAAGAAAAGACAGAATAGAAGCAGCCTTAAAAGATAAAAAGTTGGCAGAGACAGTCATAGAGAGGCTAGGAGGATCTTGGCAGGGATTCAGATTAATCAATGAGATAATTGCCGAAGAAAAAGAAAAAGATTTAGAGATAGTTGAAGAAGAATATGGTCAAGATACAAGAAACACCTTAGAACACTGGTACACCAACAAAATTCAGGTTGAGGTCCAATCAGCTCTAAGAGAATTGTCTAAATATGGGCAAGCAGCAGACGAAGTAGTCCTTCATCAATTATTTAAGATACTCGGATGGGATGAAACTAGTCTTAATAGAGGTAAAAATAAAAATCTTCTAGCTAGATACCAAAAAGCAAAATCTTTAAATCCATCTAAAGCTGCTAGTTATTTTGCAGAAGATGATTATTATTCTGAAGAAAGAAAAGCAGAAATATATAATGTGGTCAAAGAATTTGCTGATTTACATAAATTACAACTAGCTTTATTCCCAGATACCGGAAAGGATTATTTTAATTTTCCTGATATTAGCCATGAGATGAAACAGTTATATAGAAATATTCAAATGTCCGATATTCTTGATATTCTAACTCTTTGGACAGAGGGTAGCTTAAAGAATCAGATTAGTAAAGATTATGATCCAAGAGTTATTGGAGCCTTTTTGTCTAGTTTAGTTAAGGAAAAAGCTGAGGTCGTTGCAGAAATGTCAGAATTAGCTACACCTGAAAAAGATGATCCTGATTTTAAAATAAAGCTTGCAAGACTAAATGAATTCTTAGAATTAATCCCCGGGGGAGTAGATCACAAAACAGTTCAAAAGATGGTTTATAAACTTTTTAATGAAGGAGCATACGATATTTCTGATGAATTAGAAAAAAGGGCAGGAATTTCTCTCTTAGGATACGGTATCAGAAGCCGAAACTCACATGCAATTTTTAATCATGGTAGGGTTGATATTGCTTTAAATGAATTTGGAGCAGATCAAATCAAAGCTTTAGAGGAGGCCTTAATTTATCCAGAAGCTGTAGACCCTTATATGACGACCTCTGCTAAAGAAATGTTGAAAGCAGTGTTAATAAATGTTTATTTCAAAGCGGGTCAAATGGATAAATTATCCTTATTTATTCAAAGTTTGGAAAAAGATGAGGATGCAAAAGAGTCTGGTTGGTTTCAAACTTTGGGCATGCAATATGCCTTTGCCTCAACTGATAAAGAAAAAGTTACTGATCAAGTTTTAAGAAATACCTTAGAAGCACCTGTAAGCAGTCAACAAATTGAAAGTACCATCACTCACCTTTTGAAGGCAGATAGACAAATACATCCCAATTCGTATCTAATGAAACAATTAAGAGAGGTCGAATTAAACATAGATGATGTAGTCAGTATTATAAAAACAGGTATAGATATAAATGCTGGTGATCTTACTAACATGGATCCAAACTTAATGGGAATTCTAGAAGATAAGAAACATAAGGGAGTCTTATCAACACAAGAAGCTTCTTCATTGATTATGGCTTGTATTGGTTTTGGTATAGATATTCCTAAAGTTTTACAACCATATTTCATGTCAGATGAAAACAAAAAAACTGTTACTAGTTTCATTTCAAAACATCATCTTATTTTAAAAGATTATAAAAATCCCTATAGACTAATGAGCGATTATCCTGTAGAACCTGTTTATGCTTTAATGTCTGAAGGAATTGCTAAATTACCTGCTTCTATCAGAAAGTTGTATCAAGATGAAGCAAATATTAAGGAAAATCTTGGAGAAATTGGTTTAGCTGTTCTGGAAACTCTTTTTGAAAGAGGGTACTTTAATCATTATTTTGGTACCGAATTTGGTTCCACAAAGTATCCAGAGCCAGCTATCAGCTTAAAGGAGATTCATGATGGCGGTTGGGATTTTTGGAGAATAGTCCATCCTGATATTTGGAATATCTTACGTTTGGTTAACCCTCAAGGTTTAGTGACATTTTTTGAAAATAAATTAGAGGATGGAAAAGTTAAGATAGAATTTACAAATAAAGAAACTGGAGTGGTCGGTCACAGGGATACACCTATTTCACAATGCTTACCAGCTGATATATATTCTGCACTCGCTATATAAAATCTAAGTAGTATCGCTTTCTATTTACTGATTCCACTTGCTTGATTCTAAATTAGGTTGTATACTCCAGGCATGGATGAGCAGAATCCACTAGCTGTATTAAGACAGCTTCCCAATAATGACCTGCCAAATTACCCCAAATCTAAATTATTGGTGTTTGAAGATAAGGTAATTTTTGAAACTATTCCCCAACCAAGACATAAAGTAGAAAAAACAATACTTTCATACGAACAAATTGATGAAGTTGAAGCTAGAGTTAATATTTTTAATGGTACTGGTTCCCTTGAGATAAAGACTCTTGATAAAAGAAGTTTTCTTATACCTCATACTGAGGAAGAATTACTCAGTAAAGTTAGGAGATTTATAAATGGAAAGATAAGTCCTATGCAATTTACTAGAAGAATTAATAAAAAACCTCTTCATTATTATTTTCATCATCTGACAATTAATGCTAAAGATTTAGCTGCATCTGAAAATTTTTATTACCTTTTAGGTTTCAAAAAAGTATTCGAATACAAAGCACGAGATGGCTCTTTAACTATAATCCATTTGAAAAATGGTTTATGTCTAATAGAAATATTTTCATATCCTTCAAAAATGCCGCCAGATTATGTAAAAGATGAAGATTTATATCTTCCAACAGATGGAGTAAAACAGTTTGCCTTAAGAGTATCCTCGGCTGAGAGGGCAAAAGATGACCTAATAGAAAAAGGAATTAATCCTCAAACGGAGATATCTGAAAGCAAAACCGGAGTAAAACACTTTCTTGTAAAAGATCCTGATGGGGTGTTTGTGGAAATTGTGCAAGATGACCGATATCTTTATTAATCTGTTGAGGAAAGGATTACCCATTTAATTTTGACATCCTGATCCTTATATTTATACATTTGATTCCTGGTAACAAAAAAGAAGTTTAATGGTTTTGATCCATAATAACTTTGTAAAAATGACGGAACCAATCTTCTGAAGTAATTTATAATTACATTATTGGGACAAAGAAAATAAATATTGAGAGATTCTATAGAGTCATCCTCCCAATTTTCTTCATTTAATTTTTCAAAAATTCCTTGAACTTTATATCTGAGTAATAGCTTTGGAATATATGCATCAAGTACAAACAACATACCATGTACAATTCCTTGAGGGACCTTTTTTCTCACATAACCATCAGGTTTTATTTCTTTTAAGAGAACAAAGGAGGGATAATAAGCAGAAGTAAAAAACTGTGACTCCTTAGTTATTTTTTCTTCCACATTTTTACTGCCTTTGGCTAATATATTTTCTAAATAATCAATGATATCTATTACCACATTTTCTGAACTATGGTAAAAAGTTAAATACCAATCAGCAATAAGTTGGCAGCGAATATGGAAAGACTTTGTTGATTTATTATCCCTGGCGATTTTCTTTAGATACTTTGGGAAATAATAATTATGAGAACTTCGAATGTACCCTCTGCCAGTAGCTGTGAGATAACAAACAGTTGGTTTTGTCAGTATTCCATAAATTGGTTTAAAGTCTCTAACAATATATCCTTTTTCTGCTAAATCCTTAAGCCAACTATTTATTCTTCTGTGATCCTTGTGTCTTAAAAATTCCTGTATTTGTTTACTGTTTAAAAATCTAAAGACATATAGCAAAAGTAATATTAAACCCTCTTTCTTAGTTACTAATCTCTTTTTGTAACTTCTTTTTTCTATTTTATTATCCATAGGTTTTTTAGTTTTTACTTTTGTATTTTTGTTATTCATTATTTTTTTATTATGATTTAGTTATTTGGTTTTTGATTATCTTATTTATTGATTTAGTAATTTATTACTTACTTATTTTTTTATTTGATTATTTAAGTTATTGAGCAGATTAGTGGCAGAGGGTATATGAGAAAGATTTAATGCCTGGGACCCCTCCCATGTATTTATAAAGGATAATATAACACAGATAATCCATAAATCAAGCCTAGGATATACTCAAAAATGTCCCAGAAGGATGGGACAAAAATAATACTACTAATGCGACATTCTTGGCAGTAAAAAAGCTAAATTAGTACTTGACAACTATCTCGTTCAAGATATACAATTATCTCGATCGAGATAGAACTATGGAAGCTATAGAATTACCACTATACCCTATACTACAAGAACCTAAACCTAAGTTTATTACCCAAGAAATTCCTGATACAAACCCTCTTACTCCGTTTGAAAATGTCCTTAACTCTATTTTCCCTGGGCAAACTGAAGAAAACAAGATTATTAAAACAAGAAGGATTTTAGGTGAAACTGCTAAGTCTCTCTCAGATGAACAAATCCAATGTATAGTTAGCGAATTTCAGTTTTTAATTGATAGCTGGCTTGATGAATATGAGAGAAAAGTTTTTAGGGGAATAACCCTAAAAGAAGTTCTAAACGAAAAATGAATATGGAATTACAGAAAACTGGTAATGGTGAAAAACAAGCAGTAATTTATCTTCGTGTTTCAACAGAGGAACAAGTTGATAATTTCTCTTTAGAAACACAAGAGAGAATATGTGTACAGGAAGCAGAACGTCGCGGTATGAAAATAGCTGGCATTTTCAAGGAAGAGGGCAGGTCTGCTAAGAATATTACAGGTAGACCAGTTCTAATTGGAATGCTGGAGTTTTGTAGAAAGAATAAGAAAAACATAGATGCGCTGATTGTTTATAGATTAGATAGGCTTTCCCGACAAACAGGAGATTTTCTCAATATTAAGAAAAGACTTTTAGAGTATCAAATGATGTTGGTATCTGCCTCTGAACCAACTGGAGATAGTCCAACTGAAAGATTTATAGAAACAATGCTAGCCAGTTTTGCTCAAATGGATAATGATGTCCGAAGTGAGCGTACAAAAAATGGCTTAAGAGCTAGATTTATGGCAGGACTTACCAGTGGAAATCCACCACTTGGTTATTTAAATGAAAATGGCTACTCGGTAAAAGATCCCAAAACTTGGGATAAAATCAATGCTGCCTGGGAATTAATGGCAACCGGAACAAAGACTTTAAAGGAAATGGCTGCTATTTTGAATGAGCAGGGTATAAGACAGCGGTTTCATGGCAAGGAAAATATCATAATACCTCAATCATTAAGCAGGATGTTTAGAAATAAGTTTTACATCGGAATATTAACCTCTGCAAGATACCCTGATGAAGTTCGGGGACAACATCTGGCAATGGTTTCTGAAGCCCTATTTTATCGAGTACAAGCTGTGATTGATGGTAGAAACACAAACGTACATCTATCAGTAGCTAGAAGAAATAAGGACAATACAGAGTTTCCTTTGCGAAGACTGGTTAAATGTGATAATTGTGGAAATCATGTCACAGGAGGTTGGAGTAAAGGCAAACGTAAGAGATATGCGTATTACCGATGCCAAAAAGGCTGTAATGCTCCTTCTATTTCTGCTGAGAAATTAAATGAGGCTACTACACAGTACTTATCCAGTATTACTCCTACTAAAGAAGGCTTAGATGCCTTCATTGCCCTTTTAAGAAGAACATACTATCAAAGAATTACACAACTACAAAAGAGGAGAGATGAGGCGGATAAGGAGCTAAAAAGACTATCTGAACAACGTCAAGCTCTCATTCAGAAGAACTTAAGTGGAGTTTATTCTGATGAGATATTTAAAGAGCAGAATGGACTAATTGAAGAGCAAATTGCAGGTGTCCAAATGGCTAAAGATGATGCCTTACTGGCCAAATATAACCTAGAATCTATTGTAAAGTTTATGCAGACTAAGTTTGCAAACCTAGGAGATACTTATCAGATGTCTAATTTAAGCCAGCTGAGAGTGCTTCTGTGTTCAATATTTCCCTCTGGACTGCGTTGGAGCTATCCAGGCTACTACAACACCGAGATTAGCCCTATATATCAATCTATTCGTATGTTTGACACTACTCAGCGAGCCTCCAGTGCCCAGGAGAGGAGTTGAACCTCCACTCTATTGCTAGAACAGCGCTCTGAACGCTGCGCGTCTGCCATTCCGCCACCTGGGCAACTTTCAGTATTTTAACACCTTTAATGGTATAATTCTCTGCAATGGCAAACGGCAAAACATATTCCTTTAAACAAAAAATAGTCACTTTTGGTGGGGGAACAGGTCACTTTTCTTTACTTAGGGGTTTAGTTGAACTTAATCAACCTGAAAATATTACAGCTATTGTTGGAACCTGGGATTCTGGAGGCTCTTCCGGCAAGCTTAGAACAGAACTTGGGGTACTACCTCCTGGAGATATCAGACAGTGTCTTTTGGCTTTAATGGAAGACAGTAAACAAAGACAGGTGGCCCAAAAGCTTTTTGAAGATAGGCTGATTGATATAAAAGGCCCTCTTCGCGGTCATAGCATGGGTAATTTAATTGCTGCCAGACTGGAACAAATTTATAAAGGACCGGACAGAGGCACAGAAGCTGAAAGGCTACTTTTTAGAATTAAAGCTAAAGTTTTACCTGTCAGTATTTCTGAACTTAATTTGATGGCTCACTTAGAGGGTGGTAAAGAAATTAATGGAGAATCAAAAATAGATTTAAGAGGCCAGGAGAAAAATTATAATCCAAAAGAAAAAATAAACAGGATTTATTTTGAAACAAATGCTGATCCAAACCCAGATGCTATTCAGTCCATTACTGAAGCAGATAAGATTGTTTTCTCTGCAGGGGATTTATATACCTCTATTTTGCCACATCTTTTAGTTGGAGGTATAAAAGAAGCTATAGAAAGCTCAAATGCCAAAATTATTTTGATCTTAAATTTAATGACTAAAATAGGGGAGACTGATAATTTTAAAGCCTCAGATTATCTTAAGGCTTTTGTTTACTATCTTGGAGATAGCAATATAGATATTATGATTGCTAACTCTAATGGCCTAGACAAGGAAATACTAAAAGTTTATAAAAAAGATAGACAAAAACCAGTAGAGGTTGATTCTGAAACCTGCCAAAAACTTGCCCCTTCAATTAAAATAATTAAAGAACCATTAGCGATATATCATATAAGGGAACACTTATTCAGGCATGATAGTGCAAAACTAGCCAAAACAATCCTAGAAACCTCATAAACTCATCATTTTGACGCCCTTATACCCTCAAAACAAGGAAATATTTATCTGTTAATAATATATCAACTTTTGTTATACTTCAGCTAAGGTTAGAAGTTATGGAAGATCCAATAGAAACAGGAAATGTTGGTGATATAAGTGTAGATGTTCCTGAAACTAAGCTAGAGGAAACCAGGAGAATAGTTGAACAAGAAATAGCCGAAGCAAAAGCTAAAGGTCGTAATTTATTGGAAAACTTTGAACAAATTTTGCCGAACAATTTCCTTAGAAATTACACCGAAACCTCACATATGATGGACAAAACTCCTGAGCAATATGGCAGACGCACTAGTGAGCAACTTTCTCTCCATAGCCCAATCAGAATTAAGCAAACAAATAGACAATTTTATGGAATAGTAGATAAAGCTATAGCGGCTGAAGGATTTTCAATTGATGAGATACGAAGCGAGCAAGTTATTCATAAAGATTATTGGGACAACATTCCGCAGGATATTATACGGAAGAAAATGTTACCTGTGTATGTCAGGCTTAGAGCAATGGGTTATACATTTGCAGACTTGCAATAAAGTTCTCATCCTGAAACTAAATCTCTTGGTTATTCAGAAAAAGAATAATTAAGAACAAATTTCGTTGATGTATTTATAGTATAAATGTTAGAATATTGATAATGACTGAGCCAGGTTCAAAAGAAATACCAGAGATTGTTTTATCTGAAGGAACACATATTAGAGATAAGACTGGATTAGAAGGAACATTTGATCGTATAGATGTTAAGGACGGTGAAGAATGGGTTAGGGTTAGATTTCCGGACTATGTTGGAACATTTCCTAAAAAGGCACTCGGAAAAACTTATGAAATAGTATCGCCCTCCGACCAACCTGCAGTTATACAAAATACAGATCCTGAAGTTAATTACAGATCACCATATGAAGATATGCCAATTCATAGAGATTCTGTCTTAGATCGGCTAGATGAGATCCCAGAAGAAAAAAGGGATTTTCATTGGAAATATCGTAGTGAATATTTAGAAGAACTTAGAGAATATGTAAAAATCGGTCAGGGTTATAATGTAGATTCACTTGAACTCACGAACCTCCTTCCTGAACAAAGAGATAGGCTAGCTCAAATTCTTCATGAAGCTCATGAGAGGGATTACGTGTTTAGAAGTGAAGGAAGACATCCCTACGCACAAGGTACCTGGGATAAAATAACAGATGTTACATCAGGACCATTTGAAATTGGTATGCAATCGGCAGACCGGGCAAGCAATCATCGCAATGGTGTTTATTTAGATGCGTCTCCAACTATTTTTTTGAATTTTCCAGACGTTGATGAACTGGAATACTACGGACCTAGAGATGTTAAATGGGATCATATGGTTTATTTATATATTATCAACCCAAAGGTTTTCACCGATGACCCAAATAATTTAGCTGAGTTAGATCATAATGAAATAGATCTACTTGCTGGTTCTGTAGGGCCAGAATATATTCCTTACGCTTTACAGATTGACAGGAAAAATATGAAATTAGTAGAAATTTTTGAAAATCCAAAAGCTTTAAAAAATTAAGATTCTTTAATTTAATGTTGTAAACAAATGAAAAGAAAAAATGCTGGCAAGGATAAGAAGTCAAAGGAGTTATTAGGGTATTTTAAAAAAGGTGGAAGAGAAGGGGCTAAGGGTGACTTTCTAAAACTACTTAAGCGGGCTTCAAATCCTTTAAAGAAGTAACTTCAGTTATTTGTCTAAGTAATCTATCAAACATTCTTTCTTTAAATCTTCTGTTGTTATATCTCCAGGTATATTCATCAACATAGGCTTGTAAATATTTCTTAGAGACATTTCTGTAAACTCCATAGATGCCTCTTTTGAGCTGTGACCATAAAGATTCAATGGTGTTGTTATGAACCAGTCCATGCCATTTAACATATTGGCCTTCTGAGTGAATAACTGAATAGTGGTGATTGTATCCATATTCACCGAGTCTTTTGTAAGCATGGTAATCATCAGACATTACAAATGCTTTTGTATCAATATTTTCCCTAACCTGATTTATCAGTGTATACATATTGGTATTAGGAATATGTTTTAAGTAGGCTGTGCCTCTTCTTTTAACAATACCCATGACAATTTGTTTTGGTTTATTTGCTCTCCATTGATAAGCTCTGTTTTTACCTTTGCCTCCAATAAAAGTTTCATCAACTTCCACTATTCCATCTAAAAGTGAGGGCGTTTGGGTCATCAGCATTCTGATTTGTTTAAAAATTCTCCAGGCTGTTTTATATGTTACTCCCAGCATTCTCTCCAATTGTTTTGCAGAAGTACCAGATCTTGTTTGAGTCATAAGATACATGGCAAAGAACCATAAATCTAAAGGAGTTGAAGTTTTCTCAAAGATAGTTCCAGCCAGGGGGTAGATATGATAACCACAATTATTACAAGCATATGAAGTTCTGCTTTTTACTTTGTAAAACTTCTCTTGTAGTTTACACTTAGGGCATTCCATCAGATCAGGAAATCTTAGTCTTTTAATAGCTTCAAGACACTTATCATGAGTGCCATAATCTTCTTTAAATTCCCTTAAACTAAACCTCTGCATTATATGAAAATAGTAGCATAAGCCTTCCTTGTTGTCAAGGGATAATTGCCCATTTTGATCTAGTTAGTCATCTTGACAAGCAGTTTAAAAATTGTTTACTGTAGGAGCAATAAAATTATGCAGACGGATTTAAAGCCTACCCTGGTTTTTGCTTGGTTTGGTTCAAGCCTTCTATCTTTAATATTTGCAACACTATTGCTCATTTATATCTCTACAACCCAGGTTGTCCAACCAACTATTCACAGCTTTAAATTATATGCAGCTCTTCCTACAAAAAACACAGAAGTTTCAGAGAAAATTACGCATAAAGATGCTCGGGCAAAAATAATAGAGGATTTTTTTTCAGGCCATAAATCACCACTTTCTAAATACGGAGATGTTTTTATAGCAGTTTCTGATAAATATAAGCTTGATTATCGTCTTTTGCCTTCTATTGCTATGCAGGAAAGTAACGGAGGTAAAATAGTCATAAATAATTCATATAATCCTTTTGGATATGGAATTTACGGGAAGCTTGTAACTAAATTTAGCTCTTGGGAAGAGGGAATTGAGAGAGTAGGCAGAGCTTTAAGAGAAGATTATTTAGATCAGGGATTAAAAACACCAGTACAAATTATGGCTAAATATACCCCTCCATCGCTTGCTAAAGGTGGACCCTGGGCCAAAGGCGTTAACTCCTTCATGGAAGAACTCCGTTAATTCTATTTGACTTTTCTTCGGTTTTCTGATATACTACAGGACTAAATTCTGCGCAAGCAGGATTTTTTTAAATCTATATGAAGCAAATACTTTTTAAGGTTTCACTTCTTCTCATACTTTCCTTTATCTCTGCTCTTAGCATCACAAGAGCTTCTGCTTTTGATAAGGCAAGCTTAAATGCCCATAATCCGAAGCCAGAGGTTATAGCTAAAAAACTAGATCCAAGGGCTACAATCCTAGCTAAATATTTAGAAAAACATAATTCACCTCTTCAATATCACGCTCAGGATTTTATAGATGCTGCTAATAAATACGACCTAGATTGGAAGCTGGTTGCAGCTATTGCTGGTACAGAATCTACTTTTGGTAAACATATTCCCGGTGGATACAACGGTTGGGGATGGGGCGTTTATGGAACTCAGGCTTTAAGATTTCAATCCTGGAAAGATGGTATATTTACAGTATCCAAGGGCCTTAGGGAAAATTATGTGAATAAAGGCTATACTGAACCTTATTCCATGAACAGAATTTATGCTGCTTCCAAGGCTTGGGGTGGACATGTTACATTTTTCATGAACGATATCGAAAAATTCTCCCAGGCTAATCAAACACAGGACATTTCATATAGTGTCAATCCAAATACAAAAGAGGCTGCTAATTCAGGTTTGCTAGCATTAAAAAACTAGTAACTAGTTATCTGGTATATAATTCATAAATGAGAAAAATATTAGCTATAGGAACTGGTAAGTTGATAAATCACATTACCAGATCCCTAAAAATTGGTGGCGGATCAGCTGCTCCAGGTCTATATGCTTTAAAAATAGATCCTGAAATTGTTACTAAGCTTTCAAAAAAAATCCCTACAAATATAATTATTACTGGTACAAATGGTAAAACCACAACAGCCAGGATGCTGGCGCACTTTGCCAAGGAGTCTGGTTTGAAAGTAATCAGAAATCACACAGGCTCTAATTTAGAAAGAGGCATAGCCTCGGCCTTAATTCATAATTCTAAGGGAGACCTAGGTATTTGGGAGATGGATGAGGCTGCTTTTAACAGTGTGGCTCCAAAATTAAACCCAGATATTGTTATATTCTTAAATATTTTTAGAGATCAGCTTGATAGGTATGGGGAAATAGATATTGTTTTAAAAAGATGGGCTGAAACAATTAAGAAACTTGATCCAAAAACCGTTATTTTGGTAAACGGAGATGATGCGAATACAGCTAAATTAGCTCCATCTTTTAAAGGGAGGATTGAAACATTTGGACTGGAAAGCAATAAAATAAAAGGTGAAGGCAAAGCACCTAAAAAAACAAAGAATAAATTAGATTTTGAAGCTAAAAATATTAAATTAAAAGGTCTAAAAGGCTCGTCATTTGACTTAACGATAAGCAAAGCTTCGCGCTACGCACTAAACGATAAAAGACAAACGATTAATCTTCCTCTCCCAGGTATCTACCATATTTATGATACTGTCGCAGCTCTAGCAATAGCATCCCACCTGAGTTTACCAGTCAACCAGCTAGCTAGTTCGCTAAGTACCTTTCAGCCTGCTTTTGGGAGAGTTGAAAAATTGGCCTTTGGATATATTTTTCTTATAAAGAATCCTGAAGGAGCCACTCAGGTTTTTAAAACCATAGCTCCAGTCATGAAAGCAAACGACAGAATACTCTTAGCTTTAAATGACAATTTAGCTGATGGGACAGATGTATCCTGGATCTGGGACGGGGAGTTTGAGAAGCTTGTTACTCCGTCATTGCGAGAGAATCGAAGCAATCTCTTCGTCTCAGGTACCCGTGCTCAAGACATGGCACTTAGGCTTAAATATGCAGGCTTTGATGCTCAGTCCATAGTGATTGAACCAAGCCTGGAATATGCCCTCAAACAGGCTAGAAAGGGCCTCAAAGGCACCCTTTATATCCTTCCTACATATACAGCCATGCTGAGCCTGCAGAAGATTTTAACTAAAATGGGACTCAAGGCAAACT
>Ga0209542_10006176_pt1 | contig 23414 bp, 34 predicted proteins | sample RifCSPhighO2_01_FD_184028 | JGI IMG/M metagenome (GOLD analysis project Ga0209542, IMG submission 184028) | Soil microbial communities from Rifle, Colorado - Rifle CSP2_plank highO2_0.1 (SPAdes) (version 2) | ecosystem: Environmental > Terrestrial > Deep subsurface > Rock core/Sediment ... | reverse complement strand
CGCGGAGTGATTGCCGGTTTTCCAATGACCAATATTTCCATCGAGCTCTACGATGGTTCCTATCACGAAGTGGACTCCAACGAAATGGCCTTCAAGATGGCCGGCTCCATGGCTTTTCAGGACGGTGCCAAAATGGCCAAACCGGTTTTGCTTGAACCAATCATGCTGGTGGAAGTAATTACACCGGAAAAATTCATGGGTGATGTTACCGGCAATCTTTCCAGCAAACGCGCATCGATCGAATCAATGGAAGACCGTGCCAATGGTATCAAAGTCATTCGGGCCAAAGTGCCACTCGGTGAAATGTTCGGCTACATGACCTCGCTCCGTAGTATGACCGAAGGACGCGCCAACTTCACCATGACACCATCAAACTACGAAATTGTCCCCCAGAACGTGTCTACTGCAATTATTGAATCTCGAAAGTAGATTTGTTATTATTGTGACATGACACGACGAATTGGCTTTTCAGAGGATCCCGAACCGCGTGGCGGACCATCCCCATCCGAAAGGGCTCAACCCTTAACCGAAGATGAGGCAAAATTTGGTAAACCGATTGCCGGTTTTAGCCATCCATTACCCGAGCGACCATCGGCCGAAGCCATCGTTGCTGGTATTTTGGAAAAGGACAGGAACGAACACCGTGACGAAATTGTTGGGAAATTTCTTTCGGATATTTATGAATTGCGAAAAGAAGAACCGCTTCAAGTACCCGGTTTTCTTGACCTGTTTCATCCAGAAAGTACAAGACACGATGTCATTACTGGAGTGACTCATAGACTAAAGATGCTCAAGCGCGACGAAACAAAGCACGGAAAACTGATTAAACGTTGCGAGCGTTTTCTAGCCGAGACCAAGTCTCTCTATCAGTAACACACACTTACTTCGGTGAGGGCGGATGAGTATAAGTACTCCAATGAGAAGCGACCGCTTCAGATTGGCTTACCACGAGGAAGGGTTCATATTGCACCATCACTATAATTTAACGGTCGTTAGATTATAGTGATGGTTGTCACGCATGTTCTTTTTGTTGCAATTTCTTGTAATGTGCTCGATATTTTGTTACTGTAACTAGAGATTGGAGGTTGAAGTGAAGAACAAAAATAAACTCGGACAGAAACAACGAAACCTAGTTCGTCTGGCGCAGTTTTTCTACGAAGTCGGTACCATGCGCAAGATGGCGCGCATACATCGGCAGGTGTTGTTTACCGACGATATGTCGGACAACATCGCCACCCACTCTTTCCGCGCGGCTTTTATCGGATTCATGCTTGCGAAGATGGCTGGTGCTAATCCGTTCAAGGTCATGGCTATGTGCCTCCTTCATGACATGGGTGAGGCACGTACGAATGACCACAACTGGATTCACAAGCGCTACGTGAAATCTGATGACACACTCGTTCTTGAGGAACAGCTCGGAGCCTTGCCCTTTGATGATTTGGCGGAGCTGGCACGCGAGTATGAAAGGCGCGAGTCGCTTGAAGCATTGCTTGCCAAGGACGCCGACGTACTTGACCAGGTTTTGCTTCTGCGCGAATACGAGCATCAAGGAAACAAGGAAGCTCCACGTTGGCTTCGGGGCAAGCGCAGGAAGGGTCTCTATCACCAGAAGTACTGCACGACTGTCTGGGGTAAAAAACTCGGCGATGCCATATGCGCCGAAGACCCAGCCGATTGGTGGAGTCAAGTCTATACCAACAAGCGTCGGAAGTAGATTCCCACCCCCGTCTTCCGTTCGACCGGCGGGGGTTTTTTTGTACTTTTGCACAGCCCCTTGCGTCCCGAAGAGCTATCTGCTATCATCTTCCCACACGTTTGGTTTAATAGTGTTTCATTAACAAGACCCCCGCCTTCGTTCTCCGAACTTCGGTGGGCAGGTCCGCTCTAGGTCCTGCCTTCCTGTTCTACGAAGTGGGGCAAAAAATATTATGGCAGAAGTTTTTGATCGTACAAAGCCGCACTTAAACGTCGGCACCATCGGTCACGTTGACCATGGTAAGACCACGCTCACCGCCAGTATTCTCCGTTGTTTGGACATGGCCAAAGACAAAGGATACGGCGCTCGCGTAGAAGCAGTTGATAATATTGATAACGCGCCCGAGGAAAAAGCGAGAGGGATTACAATCGCTCTTCACCATTCAGAATATTGGACGCCGAAGCGTCACTACGCGCACATAGACGCTCCCGGACACGCTGACTACATTAAGAACATGATTACGGGCGCCGCTCAAATGGATGGCGCGATACTCGTGGTTGCCGCAACAGATGGCGTGATGCCTCAAACACGCGAACACATCTTGCTCGCTCGCCAGATCGGTGTGCCGAAAGTGATTGTGTTTTTGAACAAGGTGGATATGGTAGACGATAAGGAACTCATTGACCTCGTAGAAGAGGAAGTACGCGAACTTTTGACCAAGCATGAATTCGACGGCGCAAACGCTCCGATTATTCGTGGTTCCGGTCTCAAGGCCCTCGAAGCAAAAAACCTTGATGATGAATATGCCAAGGCCGTTATGCAACTTGTAGATACGCTTGATACTTACATTCCCGAGCCGGTACGCGATCTTGAAAAGCCGTTTCTTATGCCGGTGGAAGACATTTTCTCAATTGAGGGTCGTGGTACGGTAGTAACCGGTCGCATTGAACGTGGCCGTGCCAAAGTGGGCGAAGATGTTGAGGTTGTCGGTCTCGCGCCAACCCAGAAGACCACCATCACCGGTATCGAAATGTTCAACAAATCGCTTGACGAGGGCTTGGCTGGCGATAATGCGGGTGTGCTTTTGCGCGGTTTGAAGAAGGAAGACATTACTCGCGGACAAGTGCTTTGCAAGCCGGGTTCTATTACTCCGCACACGGAATTTGAGGCCGAAGTATATGTTTTGACAAAGGACGAAGGTGGTCGCCATACGCCATTTTTCAACGGCTACAAGCCACAGTTCTACGTGCGCACGACTGATGTAACCGGTGAAGTAACTCTGTCGCAAGAAATGGTTATGCCGGGAGATACGGTAACCTTTAAGGTGAAACTGGTAGCCCCGATTGCTCTGGCAAGACGGTGGGAGCAGGTGTCGTTACAAAAATCACAGCATAATGGTGATTTTTATCGCGGACTAGCGCGGACTTGACGCTGACCACGCGGACGGGGAGTGGGTGCGAGTCCATTAGTATCATTAGTACAATTCGTATATTCGCATCGATACATTATGGCTGAAACAAAAACAAAAACAACAAAAGCCAAAGCGACTCCTCGAGCGACTCGGCCAGCTAAGAAGGATGAGCCACAGCAACTCCGCATCAAAGTAAGCGGCTACGAACACAAAGTGCTTGATGCCTCTGTTAAGCAAATCGTGGATACGGCTTTGCGCTACGATGCCACCGTAGCTGGCCCCATTCCTCTTCCATCGGATATTCGTAAGTACACTGTAAATCGCGGGGCATTCATTGATAAAAATTCGCGCGAACAGTTTGAGATGCGCACTCACCGCCGATTGGTGGATATTATGAATCCATCCGCTAAGGTGATTGAGGCGCTGACAAATCTCGATCTTCCTTCGGGCGTGAACATTGATCTGAAGATGATGTAGCCAAGCGCAGAACTATGCGGAATTGACGCGGAACTTCGCAGAAGTTTTCCGCATCTGTCTGCGTGGTACTCGCATTTATCCGCGAAACTCCATTTGATGAACACTGTTTTGCCATCACGTTTGCGTTTATTGCCAGAATCGTATAGTTTACAGCCGAACATAATTTTAAAAGAATGAAGTTTATATTGGGAACAAAACAACACATGACCGAACTTTTCGACGCCGATGGACGGGTGTGGCCGGCGACCATTGTCTCGGCTGGGCCGGTTACGGTTACCGACATTCGCACCTCGGAGCGCGATGGATATTCGGCCGTGCAGGTTGGCTACGGTACACAAAAAGAATCACGCATCTCGAAGCCACAACTGGGGCACCTAAAAGGCGCAGGACCATTCCGTGTGCTGCGCGAATTTGCCGGTGATAAAAAGATAGTTATCGAGGACGTAAAAGTAGGTGATGTTATCGCCGCAGATACGTTTAAAGAAGGCGACAGTGTGGTTGTATCGGCTACGTCCAAAGGCAAGGGCTTTCAGGGCGTGGTCAAGCGTCACGGTTTTCATGGTGGCTCGCGCTCTCACGGCCAGAAGCATTCCGAGCGTGAACCGGGTTCGATTGGTGGCGGAGGACGATCAGGCGGGCGCGTGGTCAAAGGTATGCGCATGGCCGGGCGCATGGGTGGCGACCGTATCACCGTTAAGAATTTGAAAGTATTACGAGTGGACGCGGAGAACAATTTACTATATCTTTCAGGAGCAATTCCGGGTAGACGTGGGACGGTGGTGGAAGTGAAGGGGAAGTAGTTCTTAATGTTTAATTTTATAATTTTTAAGTAATGTTCTAAATCTTAATTTTTAAAAATTAGAAATTCGGATTTATTTACAAAATTAAAAATTCAAAAATTAAAAATTTTTATGCAGGCCAAGATTTACACAACCGAAGCGAAAGAAAAAGGCACGATGACCTTACCCGATGCTATTTTCGGCTTGTCTTGGAATGGGGATCTCGTACACCAAGTTTCTACTGCTCTGCGTGCCAACACTCGAGCAATCATTGCTCATACCAAGGATCGTTCGGAAGTGGCCGGTGGTGGCAAGAAGCCATGGCAACAAAAAGGTACCGGCCGTGCTCGTCACGGCTCAATCCGTTCTCCTATTTGGCGTCACGGTGGCGTAACCCATGGTCCTCGTAAAGATGAAGTGTATGCGCAGAAGTTAAACAAAAAAATGCTTGCCAAAGCATTCGCTACCATTCTTTCTGCCAAACTTCGCGATAAAGAAATTCTTTTTGTCGATAATTTCATCGCCCCCAAGCCATCAACCAAAAGCGCGCAAACTTTCTTGGATACATTTGCCACGAAAATCGCACAAAAGATAAATTACAAAAAAGGTAAGCGTGCCCTCGTGGTTACCCCCGCGCTCGATAGAAATTTATATAAAAGTTTTCGCAATATAAAATCGGCCAGCGTAGAGGAGGTGCGCAATGTTAATCCGCTCGATGTTCTGACTTACAAATATCTCGTCTTCGTTTCGCCGGAAGCAAGCATAAAAACACTTGTTACGCGCTTGAACAATACCAAGAATTAATTTTTATGGCCAAGAAATCACTTACTAAAAATGAATCGAGCGCCATTCTTTCCCCGCGTATCACAGAGAAGGGCGCGCGTGGACACGAAGCTGGCGTGTATGTATTCAATGTGGCCACCAGTACGAACAAGGCGATGATTAAAAGCGCTGTTGAGTCTCTTTATGGTGTTTCCGTGCTGCGTGTGAATGTTACCAGTATCCGTCCGAAGAAAGTGAGCTCACGCAAGGGGCGTCCGGGTATTACCTCGCAAAGTAAGAAGGCGGTGGTTTACTTGAAGAAGGGAGAGAACATTACGCTCTCCTAGAAGATAATTTTTAATGTTTAATTTTTAATTTTGTAAATAAATCTAAATTTCTAATTTTTAAAAATTACAAAATTTAAAATTTCCCATGAATCCCGATAGTGTTAAAAAATTTCAGTAAGTTTATATGTCACAAAGCGAGAAGAATATTTTCTGGTTTCATTATGGTATTAGTAAATAAAACACTATCGGGATGAAGCACTATAAACCTACATCTCCATCACGTCGGCACATGAGTGGTATCAACTACCGCGAGCTTTTGTCTGGTCACACCGCGCACAAGGCGCTCGTTAGCGGTGGCAAGCGCGGTGTTGGTCGCAATGCCTTTGGTCGCATTACGGTTCGTCATAAAGGCGGTGGTCACAAACGCGCCTTCCGCGACGTAGATTTTTTGCTTGATAAGCGAGATATTCCAGCCCGCGTGGAATCTGTGGAGTATGACCCAAATCGCTCCGGCTTTATTTCGCTTGTGGTCTATAACGATGGCACTCGGCGCTATGTGCTTACTCCGATTGGCGTGAAAGTGGGTGACACTTTGCTTGTTTCCGAAAAGGCTCCTATCAAACCAGGCAATCGTTTGCCACTTCGGCTCATTCCGTCCGGCACTTTCGTCTACAATATCGAGATTCATCCGCGCGGTGGAGCCAAGCTCGTGCGTTCCGCCGGCAACTTCGCTGAAGTGCTGGCCAACGACGCCGGTTTTACGAATGTCAAAATGCCGTCAACCGAAGTGCGCAAGGTGAACGAAAACGCTTGGGCAACTGTCGGTAGTGTTTCCAATCCGGAGCACAATCTAGTCAATTTTGGTAAGGCCGGTCGCTCGCGCTGGAAAGGTATTCGCCCAACGGTGCGTGGTACTGCTATGAATCCCGTAGACCACCCATACGGTGGAGGCGAAGGCGTGCAAGGCCGTGGTACTCGTCGCGCCAAGACCAAGTGGGGCAAGCCGAGCGGTAAAGGCCAAAAAACCCGTACCCCAAAGAAATATTCAAATGTTTTCATTGTTACCAGACGTCGCGTAGGGAAGAAGAAATAGCACGACACGAGTCAAGCGGTCGCTCCGCCTCTTGTGCCTGCCCGTCCGAAGCCTTGGCGAAGGCGGGGCGGTGGGACCGCTAAAAACTCTTTCTCGAAAATTTTACGAGGGAATTCATTGATGCTGGCAGTATCACCAGCATAATCACGCAGGACAATTCATGTCCGGCCGGACGTGAATTGTCCTGCACACTAAAAAAGTATCCAATGTATTTATAGTTACGCGCAGATGTGTTGGAAAGAATGAATAAACTCAACTAAAGTCCTCTCACGGGGATTCTTAGGTATCAAAAAAACAACACTCGTCATAAATATAACGGCCATCATATTTATGACGAGGTACAACTAGGTACAAAATAAAAAAACAGGCCGACGGTATTATCGGCCTTAATCTCAGACGTATTCTCACTCTCCGCATCCAACTTCAGTAATCGCATGAAGTTCGGGGAAATATGCAAAGCAGATATCCGTATTTTTGTCCCGGAAATACTCAACCTTGTACGGAAGGTTATTCATCGGGGTCGCAAGCTTGGCCTCCAATTCTTTTACCCGAAGGGCGAGCTCCGAATCCTTCCTTCTCTCGCCGTATATGGCTGAGTATGCAATTGCACAAGATAATACAATTAGGAATAGGATCCCAAAAGTATTAGTGCTAAAAATAACTTTCAGGTAGCGAACCTCGTTCTTCTTGAAGGTCGCAATGGCCCTGTTGAAGGCCGTTGGTTTCGGAGGATCGTAGTAAATAACGTTTATCCGGAAACCCATATTCACCACCCTTCCTTAATCGACAATAAGTTATGACAGTGCTATTGTCAAGGGCATGGGCTTGACAGGATAAACCGATTTTGTTTAGATAAAGGTATGGGTCAAATACGGATTCATTCGCACATTCGTTTTATGAAGTGGTATTCCTTTGCCACCTCTATTTATCGTGCGGATGATCATTTTGTCGTATAAAGACCCGAAATATACACCAAAATTAAAAGATCAAACATCCGCACGGAAACCGTGCGGATGTTTTTTATAGAATTTTCTACCCCATGGGCGCCGAGCAGAATGGTTTGCGAACTACAAATCCTATCTGCAGTTCAGGCGCCCGTGGGGCAGAGGAAAAACTTCTGACCCCGTTTGCGCGTGTGCGCACACGCAGGTCTTTAACAGAGGTAGCGGTGTGTCACGGAGAGGTAAAGAGCAATCTAAGCGGACACCGGACCGATACGATCGGCGAGGGTGGGCGAAGTGTAACCGCACCCGATCACGGGGACGTGTTGGCCCCGATGGAGAATCCTTTGGTGACCTCGGCGAAGTGCGTCGGGACGGTGGCTTCACCGGACCCGACGGCGAAACCTTCTACGACCACGAGCTCATCTGATATGAACCCACGACCTGTCACGATTACGTTCATGCTCGATAGTGGTATTGCTTGCGAAGAGACGGTCATCGCCATGATCATGCGCCACGCGACGCGACTCGTTGCTTCAGGCGGAGGCACCGACAATGTCAGTGGTTGTGCTGTGTCCGTTCGCATTGAAGATGTTCCACCACTTGCGCAAGGTTTCGGCGGCTGTCGAGATCCACGCGAGTAAACGTGAATAGAAAGAAGGCCTGCCATGAGCATTTCGTGCCCTGCCTGTCCGCCGAAGCTTTAGCGTAGGCGGAACCCCTGCTACCTCTAGTTCAGAATTCTACCCCGCTAGAAGTCTTACCCGCGCTTGCACGCCCGAAAGGGCCTGTGGGCGGGCTACTTCTAGCGGGGCTGGACATTTTTCTGTATAAGAGTAGGTTTAGGGGAGAGTAGTCCCGATAGTGACTGCGGTCACGGTCGGGCCATTTATAGTTAGTTATATAATTAGGTCGAAATAATAACTTAATCTACAGGAACCGGTTTTCTGACCGTGGACCTGTCACTATCGGGATGAAAATACTATTTAATGACAAAAAGGAACCGAATTTAAGCAAGGGGGTGGTTTTGGTGCGCTTCGGGGAAGGGGATATGACGGAGGTGGAGCGCGGGGCGGATGGGCGTAAGTCGATCGTGATTGGGTTGGGAAAGAAACGCGCGGAGGTGGATGTGCGTAAACTTCACTCGCTCGCGCGACAGATAATAGCTACGGCTCGTGCTCACAAGATTAAAGAGATTGCCATTGACCGAGACGCTTTCGCATTTGTTCGTGTGCGACTTTCTGATGCGGAACTGGGCGAACTGCTCGCGAGCAATTTCGAGATGGCCGATTTCGAATTCATTGCGTATAAATCTAGGCCGAAAGACGGTTGGAATTTCATGGAGACCATCACGATTACCGGTAAGGCAAATGCCGCATTCAAAAAAGGCATCGAGCGCGGTCAACTAATCGGCCGAGAAGTAAATTTGGTACGCGACCTTGCCAACACTCCTGGCGGTGATATGACGCCGGAAAAACTGGCTCAAGCGGCGCGCGAAGCGGTTAAGGGGACCCGCGCTTCGACCAAAGTGCTTGATGTTGAGGCTATGGAAAAACTTGGCATGGGCGCGGTGCTCGGTGTGGCAGCCGGCTCGGCTGATGCACCATGCTTTATTATTGTGGAATATTGGGGGGCGGGCCCTGCTCCGCGCAAGGCTACGCAGGGTAATCAGAACAATAGACCCATTGTTCTGGTTGGTAAGGGTGTGACCTTCGATACTGGCGGACTCAATCTCAAATCTTCGGAGGCCATGTACGAAATGCACATGGACATGTCCGGTGGCGCGGCCGTCATTCATATCGTTGCGCTTGCCGCACGGCTCGGCCTAAAGAAAAACATCATCGGTCTGGTGCCCGCGGTGGAAAATATGCCCTCCGGCTCAAGTTATCACCCCGGCGATGTTCTGCGCTCCATGTCCGGCAAAACAATAGAAATCTTAAACACCGATGCCGAAGGTCGCGTCATTTTAGCCGACGCACTTTTTTACGCTGGCAAGATGTATAATCCGAAATTGGTAGTCGATGTAGCCACGCTTACCGGAGCGGCCATGGTGGCGCTTGGCAATAAAGCCAGTGCGATCTTTACCAAAGATACAAAACTTGAAAATGATGTGCGCCGTCTCGGCGAGGCGAGCGGGGATTATGTCTGGCCACTACCGCTATGGGACGAATACGAAGCCGATATCAAGGGTACTTTTGGAGACTGGGCCAACATGGGCAAGACGCGCTATGGCGGTGCAATCTCCGGCGCCAAGTTCCTAGAGCAATTTACAAAAGATTATCCAAAAGAAACCAAGTGGCTTCACGTCGACATAGCTCCGCGCATGACGAGTTACGAAGGCGAATACCTAGCCAAAGGTGCGGTTGGTACGCCGGTACGACTGTTACTTAAATTGCTCGAGCAAAAGTGATTCCCAGCAACTCGGTTGCCAGGTGGCAACCGAGTTGTTAGAAGACGAGCAATTACTTCACGGTCCCTCTTGGGCTAATGTTCTTACTTGCCCGTCCGTAGTCTTGGCGAAGGAGGGAGAACATTAGCCTAAGAGTTCTGGGGGCGAATCTTCACTAGTGGTTAGATAAAAAAATGATCCCCACCGAACCGATTTTACACGGCCGTGTATAATCGGTGGGATCGGGAAAAAAAGGACCAAGCTGTGTTTGCTTGGTCCATGTTCGGTTTTCGCTCCCGTTCCTACAAAGCCCTCTGAAGACTCGTCCGATAGGCCATCCAGACAGAGTGCATTTGAGGATCGATCATTGACCGCCACTTGCGATCTTGTTCGTCGAGAATGCCGAACATTCCCGTGTTTGAGCGAACACTTCGCACCCGAGCGAGCTCCGCAGTTTCGGCGAAGAACTCGTCATTTACTTTTTTTAGGGTCGCGGTGAATGTTTCCACTCCGCCCTTCGACGCGGCGACCAGCTCGTCAACGTATTCTTTGGCTTTCCTCACAGAACCTCCTGTTTGGTACAGTACGCTACCTACGTGTTTTGTCAATAGTCGTTTTAAGTTGCTCGAGCAAAAGTGATTCCCAGCAACTCGGTTGCCACTTGGCAACCAAGTTGTTAAAAGGCGGACGGATAATAAAAAAGCCGGACAGAGACAGATGTCCCTATCCGACTGTAAGTGTCGTGCGTCCAGTGACGAAGGCTTCGATTTTTTCAACCCCGATATATCTGGATCGAATGCCCGGCTCGATGACCACGATTTCCGGCGTCTCAATCCTATTGCCTGCAGCACCAAACTCTTGAGTTTTGATAGTGAACCCAAATCGTTCCAATCGGGAAAGGGCACGAAGCGCTCTCTCTCGATCGACTCCACAGACTCCCCCCAGTGAGGCAAGGAGGATAACGCTACGTTGCGGAGTTCTTCCCATATTCCTCCTTCCTTGTTTGCGGTCAGAAACGAAAGAACAAAATCCAATCCTCCACAAGTATTTAGTATTTCTTCAATACTTGCAAGGGGTGAGTCCCCTATGCTAGTATTTTGTCACGCTCGCGAGGAGCGTTTTATTTAGCATTTCCGCGTAGTCCCGCGTTAGTTCAGCGTAGTCTCCTGCCTACCGGCAAGCAGGCACGAAGTTCTCGAACCTATCTATGAGCAGATCACTATCCAAGGGTCCATACGTCGACCCGCGAGTATTAAAAAAGATTGCGGGCAAGAAACCGGAAGTAGTCGGGGTTATTAAGACGTGGGCGCGAGCCTGCCAGATTGCCCCGGAAATGGTGGGTTATCGCTTTGGCGTGCACAACGGCAAAGATCATATCGAAGTTTTCATAAGCGAAGATATGGTGGGTCATCGCTTGGGAGAATTTTCTCCCACTCGTAAGTTTATTCGTCACGGAGGCAAGATGCAGAAGGAAATCGAAATTAAGGCCAAAGAAGCCGAAATCGCTGCCGCTAAATCTGCCAAAGAAGCTCCAGTAGCAGGAAAGAAATAATTTTTAATGTTTAATTTTATAATTTTTAAATAATGTTCTAAATCTTAATTTTTAAAAATTAGAAATTCGGATTTATTTACAAAATTAAAAATTCAAAAATTAAAAATTATCATGCGAGCCTTCTTAAAAAACTACCGACAGTCTCCGCGCAAGGTACGCTTGGCCGCGACCTACATCAAGGGCAAGCAAGCGACCAGCGCCCTAGCCGAGCTTTCAATGTTAAACAAGCGTGCCGGTGACCCACTGGCCAAGTTGCTTGCCTCCGCCATGGCCAATGCTAAAAACAACGGGGGCGTTGATGAGCAAGACTTATATGTGAAAGATATTCGCGTGGACCAAGGAGTAACCTTGCGTCGTTCCCGTCCACGTTCACGTGGTATGAGTAATCCCATAAGAAAGCGCTCAAGTCACGTTACTGTCGTTCTGGAAGAACGAAAGCACGAAACTCGGAGCACGAAATCCGAAAAAACAAAGACAAATTCCAAAAAACAACGCACGAAGTAAGTATGTTTTTGACCACCCAGCCGTAGTTTTGAAAACAGCGTTATGAAACCACAAAATACAAAACAAAATTCTGCCATTTCGATGCCACATAGCTTGGGTATCAAAACTACGGCTGGGTGGTCAAAAATTACCTGCCTGCCGGCAAGGCAGGTAATCGCTAACGCTCATTAATTTTTGCCATGTCTCACAAAGTTCATCCATACGCTCATAGGCTCGGTATCCTGCGCGACTGGAAAAGTCGCTGGATTGCTCCGCGTTCCGGTAAGTTTCAGGAGTATCTTCGTGCCGACGTTATGCTTCGTGAATATCTTGAAAAAAAACTGCGCGGTTTCTATGTGGACAGTATTGAAATTGAGCGCGGGCAAAATGTTATGCGTGTAATTATTAAGACCAGTCGTCCCGGCATGATTATTGGTCGTTCCGGAGAGGGATCGGCCAAATTGAAAGCTGATATTCTTGGCCAGCTTCTCAAGCTAAAGGTATCAATCCCGAAAGATGTACGGCTTGAAATCGAGGAAGTGCGTAGTCCTGAAAGTCACGCCGCAATTGTTGCCCAGATGGTAGCCGAGCAGTTGGAAAAGCGCATGCCTTTTCGACGCGTGATGAAGCAGACTATCGAAAAAGTAATGGCTAATCGCGACGTGCTCGGAGTAAAGGTTTATCTTACCGGTCGACTCGATGGTGCGGAAATGGGTCGTACAGAATCTTTAAAAAAGGGACGTTTGCCACTTCAAACCTTGCGGGCTGATGTTGATTTTGCTCGCGAGCGCGCGCACTTGCCCTATGGTGACCTCGGTATCAAAATTTGGATTTATAGGGGAGACGTGTTCGAAGAAAAGGCAAAAGGCAAAAATCAAAAGACAAAAATAGTAGAACCGGAAAAAAGAGAACAGGCTCGTTAATTTTTACTTTTTACTATTTCAAATTTCATTTAATCCCCATGTTAACTCCCAAAAAAGTAAAATTTCGTAAATGGCAGACACTCCGCAGAAATCCTGCGCGGGTTACTCCCGATACACGGGGGACGGCTGTCTCATTTGGCTCGCATGGTCTAAAGGCCATGACCGCCGGCCGTGTGCGCTCCAATCAGCTTGAGTCAGCTCGAAAGGCCATTTCACGCCAGATGGAAAAAACAGGTCGCATGTGGTGTCGCATATTTCCCGATATGCCGTTCACACAAAAACCGGCTGAAGTAAAAATGGGTAGTGGCAAGGGTGATGTACAGGGCTATCAGACCCAAGTTTGGGCGGGGCGTATTCTTTTTGAAGTGGATGGTCTCGATGATGTAGCCGCGACCATCGCCCTGCGCAAGGGTGGAGCCAAGCTTCCGATAAAAACTAAAATCGTAAAACGCAGTTAATCTATGGACTACAAAGATATCGCCGGAAAATCAATGCCAGACTTGGAAAAATCGTTGGCCGAAGCGCGTGAAGCCTTGCGTAATTTTCGTTTTAACACAGCTGGTGGAAAAATAAAGAATGTGAAAGAGGGTCGCGTCATTAAGAAAAATATCGCCCGTCTAGAGACTGCCAAAACGGTTCTACGGGCAAACGTTGCTAAATAAACTTGTATCCGCTAGTATCTCTTGATCGCCTATGTCTACCACTACTAACAAAAAAATTCTAGAAGGAGTCGTCGTTTCGACCAAAATGCAGAAAACTGCAGTGGTGGAAGTGTCGCGCTATGTCAAGCATCCGAAGTATGGCAAGTACCTGAATCGGAGCAAACATTACAAGGCGCATGATCCGGAAGGTAAGGCGGTCGTGGGCGCTCGTGTCCGAATAGAAGAGTGTAACCCTATTTCTAAAGATAAACACTTCAGATTAATCTAAGGAGCGAAGCGACCATAGATTAACTGACCCAGCCGTAGTTTTGAAAACAACATTATGAAACCACAAAATACACAACAGAATCTGCTCATTTCAACGCCACATAGCTTGAGTATCAAAACTACGGCTGGGTACTCAATTATTACCTGCCTGCCGGGCGAGGCAGGTACTCACTAACGTTCGTTAATAATTGGCATGATTGCTCCACGCTCTATTGTAAAAATTGCAGATAATACCGGTGGTAAAATCGGTCGAATTTTCAAAGTACTTGGTGGGAGCAAAAAACATTATGCTTTCATCGGGGATTTGGTCGTGCTCTCCATTCAAGTAGCTGAACCACGTAAGGCTGTGAAGAAGAAAGAAGTCTGTCGTGCGGTAGTAGTGCGGACAAAAAATCCAACTCGGCGTAAGGACGGTTCCTACGTGCGTTTCGATGAAAATGCTGTGGTCTTGATTGATGCCAAGAATGAACCCCGTGGCGGGCGTATTTTCGGTCCCATCCCACGTGAAATTGCCGAGCATGGATTTCAAAAAATCGCATCAATGGCACCGGAAGTCGTGTAAGGAAAAAGTAAATAGAAAATAGTAAATAGAAAACTCAAACTTGAAAACACAAAAACTACTAACTACTTACTATTTACTACTAATTAACATATGAACATCCATAAAGGAGACAATGTAATAGTAAAAAGTGGAAAAGAACGTGGCGTGCAGGCCAAAGTTTTGCGCGTGTTTCCTGATAAGGGCATGATTTTAGTGGAAGGTGTGGGGATGCATCAGAAACGCGAGCGTGCCAAACGTGAAGGAGCCAAGGGTCAAACAGTATCCGCGCCATCGCCCATTCCCGCTTCACGTGTCATGCTCTTCTGCACCTCTTGCAATAAGGGAGTGCGAGCGGGAATGAGTTTTGGCGATAAGAAAAAGAAAAAAATGCGCATTTGTCGTTTGTGTAAGAATAATCTCTAAATTATGACTATCAAAGGTGTTAAAGAAAAATATAAAGAAGCCATCCCTGTCTTGCAGAAGGAATTTTCCTTGAAAAACGCTTTGGCCGTACCACATTTGACCAAGGTGGTTATTTCCACCGGTGTAGGTTCGACCAAAGACAAGGCCAAGCTCGCGCTTATTCCGGATCGTCTGGCTAAAATTACCGGCCAGAAAGCTTCACCGCGCAGTGCCAAAAAATCAATCGCCGGCTTTAAGTCTCGTCAGGGCGAAACTATTGGTTACATGGTTACTCTGCGTGGCGCACGCATGTATGATTTCCTCGGCCGTTTTCTCAATGTGGCCCTGCCTCGTCAGAAAGATTTCCGCGGAATTAAAAATACTATCATTGACGATGTGGGTAATGCCACCATTGGCGTGAAAGAACATACCATTTTTCCGGAGACGAGTGATGAAGAATTGAAAGATATATTCGGTTTCGCTGTGACCATCTGTACCTCCGCCAAAAATAAAAAAATCGCTCAAGCCCTGCTTACCGCCATCGGCATACCGTTTAAGAAATAGAGAACAAAAAAAGGCCGAGCGTTTCCTTTTCAGAAAAAAATAATATGCGCGCCCGATAGTAAAGATAGTAAAGATAGTAAAGATAGTAAAGATAGTAAAAAGTTCACAATAAACGCTATAGCGTTTATTGTGAACAGTCACTTTACGCGATTTTCTGCGCTCGCTAATAAAAAATAGCCGTCCGACCTGGTGCCAGACGGCTGATGGCTAATGATACGGAGACAAAGTCTCGCGAAGCTTCCGGAGTGCCACTTTCCTTATCCGGCAGACCATGCTTTCGGAGAGGCCAAGCGCTTCCCCGATGTGGGTCAGCGAGAATCCAAGATAATGGTACATTGATATCACTAACTCCTCTCTGTTCGAAAGCTCCTTGATTGCCTCTTCCAGCCGTTCGTGCCCCTCCTTTTTTTCGACGGCCCTTTCCGGGCTCGGAGCAAGAAGTCCGATTGAAAGGAGTTTTGGGTAGAGGATTCCTTCGATCATGCTGAGTTCTACGCCCTGGCGTATGCCGAGCAAACGCTTCTCGAGTTCTGGGAGAGAAATGCGCAAATTTCTGGCAATATCTTCGCGTGTGGCTGGTCTTCCAAAAGACTGTTCAAGTCGTCGCTCGGCCCAGTAGAGTTCCTTGTTGCGCTTCTGCTCCCGTTCCGAAGCAGGACGCATTTTTCGCAAGTAGTCTAAAACTGACCCGCGTATACGACTCACTGCAAAGGGAACAAACGAGCGTACATTATCGTGTCGATTGATTGCTTGTAGCAGACCGACAGCGCCTTCACCAAGAGCGTCCTCGCGCTCGATCAGTGGAACATATTGACCCATCCTGTTAATTGTCCACGGCACAAGAAACCCGAATTCGGCCACCATCTCTTCTGTGCGCACGTATCCTCCTTGCTTTTCTGATTGTAATGGTAACACGAATGTACTTCCCGGCAACTGTTGACAGTCGGGTGGCTACTTGCTAGGATAGTCCTCACAGTACATGCAGGTCGGACGCTAGAGGCTAGGGACTGGAGGCTAGAAGCTGGAAGCTCCAGCATCCGGCATCCAGATTCTAGCTTTTCAGATTTCGATACCACATGTCGCATGAAGGTCGGGTGACCAGCCTTCCATGATGCGGCTTGTGGCCGTAGTTTTTATTAAATTAGGGATGGTTATCCCAGCCACAATTTTGGGAAAGTTATTTGGTGTAAGTGGTAATTGAAAAATTGGTCTACTTCGAGTTTGGCAGACCGCTTCGCCCGACAGGGGTTGCGCTATTCGCGCCCGCGGTTTGCGAAGTAGAGTAACAGCAAAATTGTAGCGGGATGCTCATTTTTGTACTTACTTGCAGAGCTCATAAACAAAAATGGCAAAAAAGTCAGTTATTGCGCGAGCAAAAAAGACCCCGAAGTTTTCATCCCGCATTGTGCGACGCTGTTTCCGCTGTGGGCGTAAGCGTGGGTATATGCGCGACTTCGACCTTTGTCGCATTTGTTTCCGCGAACTGGCTAATGATGGAAAGATTCCGGGAGTACGGAAATCGTCATGGTAAAGGGCTCAATGGTAAATTTGAAATAGTAAAAAGTAAATATGACGGAAACAAAAGTTAAAATAATGTTAGTAGATGGAGCCAGCTATTTTATATTTGCTATTTAATTTTTACTATGACTAGTGATCCCATCGCAGACATGTTAAACAGAATTAAGACCGGTAGTGCCGCGCATCTTCCGCACGTGCTGGTACCGTATTCGAATTTGAAATTTGAAATCGCCAATGTTCTTTTAAAAGAAGCACTGATTAAGTCTTTTTCGGTTAAAGGCAAGAAAGTAAAGAAGCACCTTGAAGTGGAACTGGCTTACCGTACGAGTGGTGAGCCACGCGTGCAGGAAACGAAACGTATTTCCAAGCCTTCCCGCCGAGTGTATATGGGTACGGCCGATATTAAACCTGTTCGCCAAGGCACCGGCCTACTTGTTCTTTCTACACCAAAGGGAGTAATGCCCAGTATCGAGGCACGCAAGGCGGGAGTAGGGGGGGAAGCGTTATTTTCAATCTGGTAGTAGAAAATAATGAGGAACGAATATATTTTCTTTACCCAGCCGTAGTTTTGAAAACAACATTATGAAACAACAAAATACACAACAAGATTCTCTCATTTCAACACCATACAGCTTGAGTATCAAAACTACAGCTGGGTGGTCAAAAATTACCTGCCTGCTGGCAAGGCAGGTAATCGCTAACGCTCATTAATTTTTGCCATGTCCCGTCTCGCTAAAAAAGATATAATCCTTCCTGCTGGAGTTGAAGCGACCCTGAAAGATTCTTCGGTGACCCTGAAGGGCCCGCTCGGCACGCTCGCTCGTACCTTTCCTTATGAAATTAAAATTACCAAGGAAGAAGGTGGTTTGCGCTTGAAGCCGACCCACATGAATGTGCAGACTCGCGCTTCATGGGGCACCGTGGCTTCGCATATTATGAATATGATTGAGGGCGTAACAAAGGGCTATCAGAAAAAACTTTTAATTGAAGGTACCGGCTTTAAGTGGGACGTGGCCGGCAAAACGCTAAATCTCGCACTCGGTTTTTCCCATCCGGTGAAAATGCAAATTCCCGAAGGCCTTACAGTCAAGGCAGAAAAGGGCGAGCTAACCATTGCTGGCATCGACAAAGAGGTACTCGGTCAGTTTACGGCCGATGTGCGCGGGCAGAAGAAACCGGAGCCGTACAAGGGTAAGGGTATTCGTTACTCGGATGAAGTTATCGCTCGTAAGCAGGGCAAGAAATCAGCCACATGATATATGCAACGCGCTAAAACAAAACAAGCTAATCGCCGTGTTCGCCAAAATCGCATTCGTGCGCGGGTAAAAGGTAGCAAAGAGCGTCCGCGTTTGTGCATCACACGCTCGAATCGTTTTATGTCCGCCCAGTTGATTGATGATACACTTGGCCGTACCGTGGGCTCATTCTCTGACACTAAACTTTCTGCGGGTGACAAGAAAAAGTCAAAAATGGAACGAGCAAAATTAGTAGGTACAGGAATCGCCGGACTGGCTAAGAGCAAGAAGATTTCTAAGGTAGTATTCGATCGCGCCGGTTTCCGTTATGCTGGCCGAGTGCAAGCATTGGCCGATGCGGCTCGCCATGCGGGTTTGCAATTTTAAATCATATGACCGATACAGACAAAAAAAACAAAACAATTCCCGAACCGACCCCTGCGCCGGTTGCTTCGACAACACCGACAGAAAGTGTAACTCCGCGTAAGGTTTTCGTACCGGTTGACACAGGAGCCCGCAGTCGTAAGCCGTCAGGCACTCCGAATAACCGTAATTCTAATACAGCAAAAGGAGGAAACGCTCGCGGTGGTGGGAGTGGTGGAGGTGGCCGTAGCGGAGGACGAGGTGGTGGCGGGAAGGGTGGCGGTCGTGGTGGCCCGCGTCGGAGTGGTGGGGCAGATCGTCCTCGTCCGGAATATGACCAAAGTATGCTTTCTGTGCGTCGTGTGGCGCGCGTGGTAGCCGGCGGTCGACGTTTTACTTTTTCCGCGGCGGTTGTTATCGGTAACCGTAAGGGCGCGGTGGGTGTGGGGCTTGGTAAGGCCGGGGATACCACTCTTGCCATTGAAAAAGCGGTGAAAGACGCTAAGAAAAATATGGTTCGTCTTTCCCTCGGCGATAAACGCACAATTCCTCATGAAATATATGCGAAATTTGGTAGCTCGCGTATCTTTCTTAAGCCTGCTCCACGGCGCGGACTTTCGGCAGGTGGTTCAGTACGTAAAGTGCTAGACTTGGCTGGCATTACTGATGTTAATGGTAAAATATTTTCACGCAGTAAAAATCCGGTAAATAATGCTCGAGCAACTCTACAAGCGCTAAGGGAACTAAACAGAAGTAAATAAAATACATGCAAATACACAACGTTATATCACATACCAAACGCAAGCGGAGCATAAAGATCGGCCGTGGCGGTAAGCGTGGAAAAACGAGCGGTCGTGGCACCAAGGGTCAGAGAGCGCGTTCCGGTCACCGCATGCGCCCGGAAATTCGCGATATCATTAAACGCATCCCATATTTGCGCGGTCGCGGTCTGCATTCTTTGAAGCCAAACCAAGCGCCGTTTGCCGTGGTTAATGTTGGTCGGCTTGCCATACTTTTCCCGAAAGGGGGAGTCATTACACCCGCTGAATTGCAGAAGGTTGGTGCAGTACGTGCTGTTTCCGGCATGCCTCCACAGGTGAAGATTTTGGCTGGCGGTGATATCGCTGTTGCTCTGACCATCACCGATTGCGTATTTTCCAAATCCGCCGGTGAGAAAATTATCAAGGCAGGTGGTACGATTAAGGAATAGTAAATTTAAAATAGTAAAAAGTAAAAATGGAACCATCAGCTAACACAAACATCAGAAAGTTCCGAGCCAGCTATTTCCTATTTGATATTTTATTTTTCAAATAATTTCATGCAAACTTTTCTAACAAAACTCCGACTTATTTTTGAAGACAAATCTCTACGTAACCGTGTGTTGTTTGTCATATTTGTTTTGGCGCTCTTTCGCCTCGGGGCGGCTATTCCCATTCCGGGCGTAAACCAAGCCGAATTGGGACGTTTTTTTCAGGGCAATCAATTTCTCGGCCTATTAAACTTGTTTTCCGGTGGTGGTCTCTCCAATCTTTCTATCGTGATGCTCGGTGTCGGACCTTTCATCACGGCTTCCATTATTATGCAACTGATGGGAATGGTTCTTCCCGCACTTAAGGAAATGTACCAGGAATCGGGTGAAGCGGGGCGTAAAAAATTTGCTCAACACTCTCGTCTCCTTTCTATCCCACTAGCCATGCTTCAGGGATTTGGATTACTCACTCTGCTCGCCCGACAAGGTATCCTTGGTCAACTCTCCACTTTTGATCAAATAATAAATGTGCTTGTAGTTACTGCCGGCTCCATTATCCTGATGTGGATTGGAGAACTGATTAGCGAATTCGGTATTGGCAATGGCCTCTCACTCATCATTTTCGCCGGTATCGTGGCGCAATTGCCCACCACGCTCAGCCAGCTCATCTACCAATTTGATATATCTCAAATCGTCACGTACTTGGCCTTCATTATTATCGCCATTATCATCGTAGCCGGTGTGGTGGTGGTGAACGAAGCCGAGCGACCCGTGCCTGTGACCTACGCCAAACGCGTACGTGGTATGAAAGTGTATGGTGGTCAGTCTACCTATTTGCCACTACGCCTCAATCAAGCGGGTGTTATCCCGATAATTTTCGCCCTTTCTATTTTGCTTTTCCCGCAAATGATTGCCACGTTTCTTTCTGGTGTAAATATAGAAATTATCAAAACTATTTCCGGCTTGATTACCAAATTTTTGGCCAATACCCTAGTTTACGGTAGCGCCTATTTCGTTTTGGTTTTTCTCTTCACCTACTTCTACACGGCCGTAACTTTCGATCCGGTGAAGATTTCCGAGAATCTTCAAAAAAACGGCGCCTTCATTCCCGGCACACGCCCGGGCGTGCCCACCTCCGAATATCTTAGTCGCATCGTTACCCGCATCACCGCCTTCGGCGCGCTTTTCCTCGGCGTGATTGCCATTCTCCCAATTATTCTCCAAGCCGCAACGGGCCAGCAGTCACTTGCCATCGGTGGCACGGCGCTACTCATCGTTGTTTCGGTAGTGCTGGAATTGGTCAAACAATTGAATGCTCAACTGGCAATGAGAGAATACTAGCAATCCCGCGGTCGTTCCGCCTCTTGGCGGTGCGACCTTTTTACTCAAGGACTGTCCTTGAAACGTGGAGTTGTAAATAAAAATTGACATGCTATTCTTCCGTTTAGGAGGTAGCTTATGTTTCGACTACTGCAGTACTTGAGAGAAGTTTTTCGCCCAACGGAATCAGCTGTGCTAACAGAGAGACCCAGCGTTCCAGCCAGTCCGGTTGTTGAGAGCGATTGTCTTGATGCGGGGTGTTCTACTCCAAACCCCGCACGTCGCCCGCTTGGTCGAGAAGATCTTGATTGGATAGAGGAGGCAGGAGAGCTCGATCGCTAGCCCCGCGCACGAGCCCCCGACCACGGTCGGGGGCTCTTTTCTTTTTGGCAGGAGGGGTGGTTTGAAAAACTCTATATGTCATGGTAGGATATTGTTATGAAAAATACTTCAAATAAGTTTAAGGTACTTATCGAACGCGACGAAGACGGCTTTTTCGTGGCCTCGGTCCCAGCCCTGCCAGGTTGTTATACACAAGCCAAAACTTTACCAGAACTTACATTACGAGTCCGTGACGCGATCCGACTATGCCTTTCGGTGGCAAAAGATAGCGCTTCATATCGCCATAAAATTAAACGCTTCGCCTATGAGCCAATGTTTGTCGGTCTTGAGGTAGTAAGTGTCTAAATCCTATGTCCCGGAAGTTGCCCATGTTGAAGGCGCGGGACATTATTCACGTCTTGCGGTTGCTTGGTTTTAGTGAGACAAGACAAACCGGATCTCACATATTTTTTACTCACCTCGATGGACGCACGACACTCGTTCCTCGACACGGCAATGAAGATATTGGTCGAGGACTGTTGCGACAAATTATGCGGGAGATTGAAATAACCCCCGATCAGTTTTCAAAATATCTTTAAACGAAATACATGACTCCACAAACAATAATATTTTTCGGGCGGTCAGGGTGCGGGAAGGGCACGCAGGCCGAGTTGATCAAAAAGTATTTGGAGGAAAAAGATCCTGCTCGAAAAGTTATATATGCCGAGACGGGCGCTCGTTTCAGGGAATTTACAGCTCGTGACACTTATACGGGTAAACTTACAAAAGAAATCCTCGCTCAAGGCGGACTGCTTCCGGAATTCTTACCTATATGGGTATGGACCGGACTTTTTATTGATAACTATACTGGCAACGAACACATTATTACCGACGGTCTGGCTCGTCGGGCAAATGAATCGCCCGTGCTTGATTCGGCCTTGAGATTTTACAAAAGAATATCGCCGGACGTTGTTATCATTGACGTGTCGGATAAGTGGGCGTCGGACCATCTTCTTGGTCGTGGGCGTTATGATGACAATCAAGAGGAGATAAACAAGCGTCTGAGGTGGTATGAAGATAATGTTGTGCCGGCAATTAAATTTTTTGAAAATAATTCCGACTACTACAAAATCCATCACATAAATGGCGAGCAAACTATAGAGGAAGTTCAAAAAGAAATCAGATCAAAGATATGGCGCTCATTAAAACAGCGGAAGAAATAAAAAAATTACGTGAGGGTGGTCGTCGGCTTGCCGGCGTACTTACCGCTGTAGCCGAGGCTGTTTGTCCGGGCGTGAGTGGTCGCGAGCTCGATGCAATTGCGGAGAAACTCATTCGTGAAGGTGGCGACGAACCGGCCTTTAAAAATTATCGTCCCGACGGCTCCTCGCGCGTATTTCCAGCCACACTATGTGTTTCGGTTAATGATCAAGTAGTACATGGTATTCCCACTAATCGTTCACTTGAAGAAGGGGATATAGTCGGACTTGATCTCGGTATTCGGCATCAAGGACTTTACGCCGACATGGCTTTGACCGTGCCGGTGGGGAAAATTAGCGCGGAAGATACGCAACTTATTAAGGTGACCAAAGAAGCGTTACGTCTTGGTATTGAAGCGATTAGTCCGGGTGGGCATATTGGCGACATCGGTGCGGTTATTGAAAAATATGTGAAGCAATATGGCTACGGTATCGTGCGTGAACTTGGCGGGCACGGTGTGGGTCACAGCGTGCACGAACATCCGTACATTCCAAATTTCGGCAAGGCGGGTAAGGGCGTGGAGTTTGAAGTGGGTATGGTGCTTGCCATCGAACCAATGATTACTCGCGGAGGACACGCCGTGCATTTAGGCGATGACAATTTCGTATTTGTTACCGCCGACCATTCTCGTTCGGCTCATTTTGAACACACGGTTGTCGTTACCGAAGAGGGGAGCGAAATACTTACTAAATAATAGATAGCGAAACCAAGTATTACTATCCAGGCGAAACAATCACGCCTGGTTGCATTTATAATACTATAGTAACTTTGAATTACGAAACTCAACAAATCCGGTTTAAAGAAAGAAATTGGTTGCTGTTTTCTGTGTTCTGGGCTTGTAGTTAGGGCTTAAAATGAGAATTTTTACAGCACAACGTATTTTTTAAGAGAATTAAGCCTAACCTGAGGCACGATTCAC